>Ga0181584_10003332_pt1 | contig 12324 bp, 6 predicted proteins | sample 071ome_30_FD_132462 | JGI IMG/M metagenome (GOLD analysis project Ga0181584, IMG submission 132462) | Coastal salt marsh microbial communities from the Groves Creek Marsh, Skidaway Island, Georgia - 071406AT metaG (megahit assembly) | ecosystem: Environmental > Aquatic > Marine > Intertidal zone... | reverse complement strand
GGCTGCATCTTCCAAGCGCTCGCCACCCAAGAAGGCCCGATCGCCAACTGGCAATCCCACGTTGCGGACCCGGTTCACTCCAACGTCCTCACCAACGCGGCCAAGGGCTTCGGCTTCTACTAAATTCAGCACGCTTAGTATTATTCATACCATTTTCGCCTAGTTACTGATAGACGAAGGAGTGCGTGACTGTGAACACTGCGTCGCGTCATAACTGTTTGTAAACTCTTGTAAAATGATGCAGTTACACTTTGAGTATTAATTTCTAAACTTTTCTGCTTTACTAATTCGAATCTTTGAGCACGCGACGCTTCGATCGGACGCGCGTGGCCAGAGGGGCGTTGGCGGCGCGCTTGGCGCGCGTTTGGCGCTGGCTCAGAATGGGCGGTTTATCGCTCGCATCCTTCTTCTGCTGTTTTTGCGGCGCCGCTTTGGGCGCCGGCTCGGCTCGAGGCGCTCTCTTCGCTCTACCAACGTCTCTCTTCGACGTTTGACCGCGTTTGATCAACATATCGTCGATCGATCCCTCTTTGAGAGTCGTGCCGAACAAGCAGTGGTCGTCCAACGCCGTCTCAGGCGTGGAGATCCAAGACTTAAAAAACTCGGGGGACACGATGGTGACGTCGCCTCCGCTCTCGACGAGCGGCTCCAAACGAGGCACGTCCGCGAGCGACCGCGCGTCGACGTGATCGGAGACGACCAAATCCGGCGCGCGAGCCTGGGTGAGACAGACGTCGCCCTTCGACGACACCGACGACAACGAAGCGCCTCCCGCCCTGAGGACGACGTCGAGCATTTTTTGTTCAAGTTTTGCGCTCGGCGCAAAGGGTAAGATCGCGATCGAGAGACCAGCGAACGCGGTCGCGCCGGGGACTTTGGACCAGTGTTTCGAAGCGTTTGAAGAAATCAATCCCATCTCAGAGCCTCGACCGCCTCGCCACAAATACTTCTCCGTCGCGGGTAACACTTCTCCAGCGCGAGCGCACGCGTCCAGGTACGTCACGTCGAGGAGAGACGCACCAGAAACGGCACCGGCGAGAAACTTGATCGAACGACTTCCGCGCTCACCGAAGATGACGTGCGTCGTTGACGGATCCCATTCGTGTCCGTCGCAAAGCTCGGCGCCGATTCTACGCACTATGGATGAATACTTCTTTATCCCCGCCGAACTAAAGCCACTTAGCGTGATATATGCCTTCACCTTGAGCGACACCGTCTCCTCGACACCTTTCGGTGGTTTCGGCTGAGCTTTCTTCGTCTTCACCACCTGTTTCGCGGTTGGCTTTGATTTCGTCGGCGGCGTTTTCTTCTTGCTAGGCTGCGCAGGTTCCTCCTGCGCGGGTGTGGCTATCGCGCGCGTTCGCTTCGGCCGAACGATCGGCGTCGCTTGCTTTGTCGACACCTTCTGGATCTCTACAGGTTCTTCGTCCGCCTCAATCTCCGGCTCTGCCTCTGGGAGAGGAGGAGGCACGTCCTCTTCGCGCGCCGCCGATGGCGCCGCGTCTTCGTCTTCCGCTACTTCGTCGTCCACATCGTTCAGTTCCATCTGAGACATCACTTGCTGACTATAAGGCGCTTGCTGCGTCGGATCGGGTTCCGTGGGCCCAGCTAGTAATTCATACAGTCCCGCGAGGACGTCGCGCAGTTTCCTCTGCACCTTTTGGAGTACGACGCCACGCAAATTTCCAGGTTCTCTCTCGGGCAACGTGATGACTTTATCCGCCGGCGCAAGCGTACCATCCTCGTTAAACAGTTGCGCGTTGTCCACGTCGTTAAAGTTGTGTGCAATCTTCAAAAACGTCAAGAAGGTTTTGATGAGAGCTTCCGGACCCGGCGCGACGCGTTCTTCGTGCTCGAGCGGTTGCTTGGCGGTTTCCACGTGCAGAGTGGCGTGCACGATCGAGCCGATCGTTCCCTGCTGCTGCTGCATCTCTAAATTATCGACCAGTTGAACTATCTTTTCGCAGTGCTGGCGATACTGTTGTGAAATCAAAACAACGGTTCCGCTGTAAAGCGTTTGCATGATGAGTCCGCTGTTGGGCTGAAGAACCTCTTCTTCTCGAGCCTCAGATATCCCCATTTCGAACACTTCGAAGCGCGTTTGGCCGGACCGAATACGATGAATTTTATTATCCGCGTCGCTGACGCCCAAACTGCGCCGACCTTGCGTCATCAATCCATAAAAGTCGTCCAACGTCGTCATATCCGTCAGCGGTTCGTTGTCGCCGTCGTCAAAAAAGTTGAACCACGCGTTCGAGGGCGCAAATCTACCACCGAACGCCATCTCGACGTCGTTCGGACTACCAATCAAACCGACAAACGTCGAATCGGGCTGGCTCACGCCTTCTCGCAGCGCTCTTTGTACGCTCGGATCGATTCGGCTTCGTGTGCTCTTCTTGACGTGCGCGCCTCGTCTCGCCTCCTCCTCCCAATCCGGCGAACGAAAGGAAATTTTGCTCGCCGCCTTGGTGGCGGACTTACCGCGACCACCGCTACGATTTTTCGTCGAAACAGTTGAGGGCGTCTTCGTCGTCGGCGGCGCCGGCGTGCGCTGAGACACGAGCGGCGCGACGGTGTTCGCGTCGCTCACGGATTTTCCTTTTCCGCCACTCGCTGCGCCCTCTGCGACACTATCCGGAACGACCGACGTCTCCTTCTCTCTAGCCGGCTCATCCTCACCCTCGCTGTCCGGCACGCACTGCGCCGCCAATTCATCCTCCTCCTTCCCACTCCTCGACGTGTACGCGGATTCGTCCACGCGCGTCCACCGCGCCACGCAATCCTCCAACCACCGGTGATTCACTATCTTCGCCCGTCCCAGATCCCTTGCGCGCTCCCACTTCGCCCCCGCGTGCTCGTAACACACCAAATGCGTCACGTGTCGATCGAACGCCTTCTGAAACTTCGCCCCCAGCACCCTCGACATGGTCTCCACGTCTCGCCTTCGATGTCCTTGATATCCCGTCACGCACACCACGCAGTCGCGCGCGCTCTCCACACCCTCCAACGACACCGGCGGCGCGTACAGCGCGTGACTCTCGACGTCCAACATCCTCTTCGCGTTCACACACGCGTGCACCCACTCTGGATGCACGCACGTCGCGCCCGGCGTCCCCGTCGCCGCGCGTCCCCGCGCCCGCACCTCGTGCGTCGCCGTCTCGCCCTCGCCGACGACGACCCCGCCGTGATGGACGATGAGCTTTTCAATCTCGCGAATCTTCCCGGCGTCCACGAATCCGCGAAGCGGCGACGCGTCCGCGCGCACGTCGGCGAAGAACGGATCGCCGAGCTCGACGACGAGCGACGGCGCGTCGACGACGTTCGCGACCGTTCCTCTCGACGCCATCGTCTGTCTCTCGTTCCTTCTCCCTCTCTCTCGATCGCGCGGTCGCGCGGTCGCGCGCGCGTGGGTCGTAGAGGAAGAACCTCTCTCACCCGGCGTCGCGCGCTCGCGCGTTCGGTCGCGCGCGCGTCGCGACGGCGAGTCACGCCGTCCGTCCGTCCGTCGGTCGTCGTCGACGGAATTTGAATGATCCCGAGACAGACGGTTCTCGGTGCTCACATTCAGAAAATACCGGACGACCGGATAGTACGTGAAGGTTTTTAAAACAGATCAAAAGACGATTTGTCCGTGTTGGTCTGTACATAAACACAAACATCGGACGCGAGATACAGATTCGAGGTACTTTTCAATCGAGTAAAACCATACAGACGTACCGATAAAGAGCGGGAAAGACAGACGAGATGGCGCCGCGTCCGACGACGGCACACGCGCGCGACGACGCACGCGAGCGCGTCGAGTCGAGTCGCGAATCGCGCGATCCGTCCAGAGACACCACCCGCGTCGCTCCGTCCATCGAGCGGCGTCGAGGACCGACCGCGCGCGGGAGAGAGCGACGCGCGCGTCGCGTCTCCGAGGAGATTTGAAATTTGAAAACACGCCGAAACGCGGTGACGTCGGGCGCGATGAGCGAGAACGACATGGCGATCGCGAACGCGGCAGCGGTGGATGGCGATGAGGTCAAGGTGGTGGTATCCCCGCGCGCGAACGAGGTGGGTGAAAACGCGGAGACGAAGACGGCGGGGGACGCCAAGCCGGCGTGGATGATGGAGGCTGATGAGGACGACGGGCTCACGGAGGAACAGCGACGATTGATCGCGGAACGCGTCGCGGCGCTGCAGAATCGGTTTAAAAAGTTTGAAGAGAAGACGACCAAGGAGAAGGTTGATGAATTGATGCTGGGAAATTCGGATAAGAATTTGACGGAACGCGAGGCGGATATGGTGCTTCGAGTGTGCAACGGGAACGAGTTCGAGGCGAGCGATCGACTTTCGGAAGCTGAGAATGGGGAATCGTTCTTGATGTCGGTGAGGTTTATGATTCAAGAAGAGGATGCGTTGAAGCGCCGGGCGCACAGCTCAAAGGCGGGTCAAGCGGCGACGGAGAAGTTTAATAAGCGACTCGAGCGAATGCGCAAGCGTCGCTCGTCCTTCGGGTTCGACGAAGAGAGCGACGAAGAGGCGGGAGGTGCGCCGGAAGAATTCTTTGAGACGGAGTATATTCTAGAAGAAAGTCTCGGTGTCCAATTCGTGCGACACACGAAGAAAAATGTGAATGTCAAGCGCTTGCGTCTCGACGATGCCATCGCGCGCGCTCAAGAGGCGGAGGAACTCGCAGAACCGGAAGTAGATCCGTACGAGGGCTGGTCTGAGGCTCGCATCAAGGCTTGGAAAAATCGTGAAAAGAATGAAAACCAATATTACTACCGCTTCAACGAGCCAGGCGAGAAGCAAGCGAACGGTAAGTGGACGCCAGAAGAGCATCAGCAGTTCATGGACATCCTCGCTTCCCTTCCCGACGGCAAAGCCAACTACGAATGGGGAACGTTTTCTAAGGGCATCAAGGGTCGTGTTGGTTACCAGTGTTCCAATTATTACCGCACCCTCGTGAAAAATCAAGTCATCATCGACGAGAACTACATGTTGGACCCAGTTTCGGGAGAGCTGCGCTTCAACTTTAAGAACAAAGGCTTCACTCGCGCCGAACCTGTCCCTGGAGAGCCACGCATGGTGATGGTGAAGAAAGTCGTCAGGGCAAAGAAACCAAAACCAGCGCCGAAGCCAAAGGCGCCAAAGGTGAAAAAGAAGAAGATGGACGAAGATGATAAGGCGTTCCACTGCAACGTCAAGCTGGATAGTGTTCGTCGCAGCGGACGAGCGGCGAAGAAGACATACACCGACGGGAGTGACGACGAAGATGACGATGAATTCGAGGAGCTTCCAGTCTTACCTGGATTCATCGATCCCATCACGCGCATGCCCATCGAAGAGCCGGCGATTTCACCATTCGGACACGTCGCTGGCTACGAAACGTGGTGCAGAATCCTTCGTCAGCCCGAGGCGCCCGACACTTGTCCCTTCACGAAGCAACCGCTGAAACGCCGCGAACTAGTGAAGCTCACTCACGAAAACATCGACGAATATCGCCATAAGATTGTCGAGAACCAGCAAATGTGAGCCGTGAGCGTTTTTGTTTCAATACTTACCTGAACAGTGTAACTACCCACGTCCCCCACTCCTTTCCACGCGCCTCGTTCGCCCGTCGCGTCGCATGTCGAACGCGAAATCGTCGACGGATGGTTCTTCCACGAACGCCGTGCGAGAGCTCGGACCCGGACGCCATCGCATCCGAACGCCGACGCACCCGACCGAGGGCGATTATCTCTCGATCAAAGTCGAAGAGTTGATCTTCGGGGCGCTTTTCGCCTTCATGGCGTACAAGCTGTGGCAGAGCCTGCGCGGCTTGTTTCGATATTGGAAATACGTGCGCGCACCGAACGCACCGGAGGTTGAGTTGGGGGAAGACGAGGGGTTCTCAGAGGGCGAAGAGTCTGACGAGAGAAGCAAACGTGACTGATGCCGCGGTGTCGCGGGCGTTTCTCGTTCTGGGCGCGAGAATTAGCGATAGAATTGTAAGTTACATGTACTAGTACTATAGGGCAAGCATTATCGAGCGAACAGAAGTCTATTCCGGTCGAGCGGCGCGCATCTTTTGGATCTTGATGTCTTCGGCCGTGGCGTCCACTGCGCTGATGTCCTGCGGCGTGATGAACAAAAACTGCTTGTCGACGTTCTCTCTTGCGAAATTGAGGAGAGTCTCGATGGACACTCTTCTATTCACAGCGTCCATGAAGACATCGAACTCATCCATGGCGCGGAATGGAGAGTCAGATTCGTCTCCGAGTGCGAGATTGAACGCCAACGTTGAGTACGAGCGCTCGCCGCCGCTCATGGAACGAGTGTCGGTGATAGTCTTAGACTTGGCGCCGTCCTTGACTTGTAAAGTCAACGTCGATTTCTTGTAGTCGACGAGGACTTGACCAGCGTGCCCTTTTCTCGTCATATGCCAATTGAATCTGTGCGAAACGTTCTTCGCTACAAAATGAGCCTTGTTTTCCATGTTTTGTTGTCGTTTCTTGATACCGGCCTTCAATTTATGGAGAATCTTTTCGGAGCTTCCGACGCCATTCTCCAGCTTGAGAAGTTTTCTTCGTCTATCCGAGAGCTCATCGCTGACTTCTTCGAGTGGTCTCTTGTGTCTACCTTCTTCTGCGCGCATTTGCGCCTTGGTTGATTCATACATGCGCAGCAAAGAGTCGGGCTTCAGCGTGATGTCGCCAGCAGCTTCAGCAACCTCGCGGTCGCACACCTCCTTGGTGACTTTCGTCGCGATCTCCTCGGCTTCTTCCTTAAGACCGGTCAATCTTTCCTTCTCGTATGCGATGACTGCTGTGCCGGCCTCGATTTCCGACTTCACTTTTTCGATTTCTTTGGTGGCTTTGCGATACTCAGCTTCAACTTTCCGGATGATGCCCATGTGTTGTTCCATCTCCTTCTTGTACGAAGCCGCCAGGGACACTTTTTCCGCGATGTCACTCGCGGAGCTATCAAACGCGTCTTTAGCTCTCGACCAGTTCTCTTCGGCTTCTTTGAGTGCCCGTTGATGGGTGGAAAGCTCTGTACTGAGAGAGTCCAACGCTTCCTGAAGCGTGCTCACGTCAATGCCAGAAGTGTTCGTATCATCAGCATCTAATTTCGCCTGCTGGAGCTCATTTGACGCGGCGCGAGATCGCTTTTCACAGTCCAAAAATTCCTTCTCCTTCTGTTTAATCGCACTGTCGATGTCTCTCACGGCCTGCATCGCCGCCACCTCATCCTTGCTGTGCGCTTGCGCGTCTGATTTCTTCGACTCGATGGTCGCTTCCAATCGCGCGATTTGTGCTTTCGGGTCTGTCCCCAATCTGCTCACTTGGTGGATATTTCTGAAAGCTTCATTACGAACTGTTTCACCGCTCATGAAGATTTTTCTCCTCTCGGTGAAAATCTGGCCGATTTGCTTTTGCTTCGTCGCGTTTCGGTGGAACATGGAACTCGCCGTGTTTTCGTCACGCATGAGTACAGAACGCTCTATTTGCGCAGCATCCACGAGATAGTTGAAAACCACATCATGACTGCAAGAGATGATGCTGTTGACAGTCGTAAATTCTGATGGATTCGGAACTTTTTCCGCCGGGATTTGATATCGTCCACGATTGAAATTGACGCACGAGATGCTCAGGTTGGGAATGCCACACTCTTTGCTCAGTTTACGAAGCGTGTCCATGTCTTGTGGAGTCGCCACCAAGAACGCGCCCAACGCGGAAATGCCGATACACTCTTCCACCGAGTTAACCCAGTTTTGATCTTGAAGCGAGACGAGCATGCCGACCGGTCCCAGTGGAGGTTTGGAGAACTGGCTAGCGCGCTTCTTGATGCTATCGACAAGACGAGGCATCTTATCTCCGTAAACGACGAGTTTGTTACTCGCAGTTTGTTTCAAAGTGGAAATCTGTTTACGAATATCGTTGATATCACTTTCTTCCGCCCTCTTCATGCGAGCAAACTTCTGTTGCGCCTGCAATTTTTCTTCTTTGCCGCGCTTCAGTTCGGCGATGTTCGTCTGGCATTCAACTTCCATTCTTTTCGCCGCGATGAGCTTGTCTTCGAGCGCCTGCAGTTTTCTGTCCATCTCGGTCGTCTCTCCACGCTGCGCCTCTATGCAACGCTGGATTTTTGATTCCGTGTCTGCGACCTTTTTCGATAGCTTTTTCACATTCGTTTCTTCGTTGAGCTTGTCCGTCTCCACCTGTTGTAGACGGCGGCCCAACTCTCTGTGTTCAGCATCAGCGATGCGACGTTGGGCTAAGAGGTCCTGCAATCGAGCGTTATACTCATCGGTCTTTGAATCAAACTCTTGCTTTTCCTTAAGAGAGATTTCGGCAGCCCGCTCAGCCGTTTCAAGTCTGTTGGTGCAATCGGCGTACTCTGTGTTGAATTTTTCAATTTCCTGTTGACAGTTTTGAAACTCCACCTCCTTCTCGATGACTTTCGACCACGCTAATCGATTTCTGAAATCGATAGCCTTGGAACGCAATTCTTGCACGCGTTCGAAGGCGTTCATCTCGTGTTCAAGATCGTCCACCTCGCGCTTCAACAACGGAATGTTCTCCAGGTGCTCGTTCAAGACGTCCTTCGTCTCGTTCGTGCGATTCCTCGCGATGGTTTGCATGATTTGTAAATCCTGCAACATGGTCGCCTGGATGAAAAACTCATATTTCTTCGTATCGTCACCGCTGTGTAAAAACTTCTTCGCCATGTCCTGCGTCATCACCGTGATTGGATTATCGACGTCGATGCAAAAATGATCCGTCAGCTTATGCAGCTCGTCCACCTTGGTCCCCACCGTCTCCCCTCGCTCATTCTTAATCTTCAACGAATTCGCCCCGACATTGTTCAACGTCTTCTCCACCGTGATCGAACGTCCGAAAACTTCCGGTCTGAACGCATCCTCACCGTCGTTCGACATCACCACGACGATCTTCGCGCTGTGCGCCCCCGACTTGATCATCCCCTTGGCGCTCTTCGAGCTCGACCTCCCGATCGACTTCATCTTCGCCCCCAGCGCGACGCTCAGCGCGGTCAATATCGCGCTCTTCCCGCTCCCATTCTCCCCCGTGATGTAATTGATCCTCGGTCCGAGCTCGACGACGCAGTTGGCGTGGCACATAAAGTTGTGCATGGTGACGCGCACGAACGCCCCGGCCACGCCGGGGAAGTGCGTCTCGCGGATGCCCTTCTTCTCCGTCATGCCTCGCGCGCGAACGCGAACGAACGGACGGACGAACGGACGGACGACCGCGATCGCGAAAGGGCGCGACGCGGGTCGAACGAGCGCGCGCGCGCGCCGGTGTGACGACGAACTTTTTCCGCCCGTTTTCCGCGCTTCGAATCATCACTCGAGGAGGTTGAGACAGGTGGAAATTCAAATCGGAGAGGGGGTCCGCGAGGAGTCGTGACTCGTGACACGGGGACACCGGGCGAGCGCATTCGAGTGCCGGGTTTCGAACGGGGCGCGCGCGGCGCCGCACTCGAACGCGCGCGAGGGTGACGGAGGGGTGACCGTCGGTGCGGGTCGTCGTCGGTGTGGTCGTCGTCGGTGTGGTCGTCGTCGGTCCGGTCGTGGTCGTCGCGCGAGGAGACGACGATGTTGCGCGCGTGTCGGCGCGCGCGGTTGGATGCGTTGACTGGAAGTTTTGACGGGGGCGCGGTCGCGCCGTGCGCGCACTGCGCCGCGGGTGAACACGTGGGGGCGTCGACGCGGAGGTGCGCGCAGGTGCGCGGGTACAGGTACACGTCGCCGAATCTGTCGCTGTGTGAGCGGTTGTTTTTGAATCGGTTTTGGGACTGGTTGGTGACGACGGGGGGCGTCGTCCCGAGTTGGATGGCGCCGAATTTGATGACGGTGAGCGGGTTGGCGTGTATCGTCTTTGCGTACGTGTTGTTGTGGACGCACTCGCCGGGGTTGGCGTTCGAAGCGCCGGGATGGGTGTACGTGGCGTGCGCGGCGTTGGCGTTTGCGTATCAGACGGCAGACGGGGCGGACGGGAAACAGGCGCGCAAAACAAAGTCTGGATCGCCACTGGGAGAGGTAGTCGATCACACGTGCGACGCGCTGTCGATGTGCTATTATCCTTTGGTCGTCGTTGATATTTTCGGAGTCGGGCACGCGACGATGAGCGCGAGGGCGACGGTGGTGGCGGTGTTGATGACGGGTCGAGCAATGTTTGTCGTTGACACGGTGTCGTCGACGTTTTCGGGCGTCTTACCCGTGAGTAAGTTTTTGGATTCGCAAGAGATTCAATTGATCTGCCAAGCGTTAATGATTGTCGCGGCGACGGTCGGAAACGCGTTTCTGTACGACGTAAAGGTGCACGTACCGTATGTTGGCGAGCACACGCTCGGACGCGTCGGGGCGGTGTTTTGCATCACGGTCGGCGCCGTCGCGCGCGTCGGCACGTTCATTAAGACTATATTTTCGAGCGAAAATCACAATCCGCCGCACTGGCCAAAATATAGAAGTCCGATGATGATTGCGGCGCAGTGCGCGCTCGTCGAGGCGTATCACGGCGTGTGTCTCGTCAACGCGAAGAATTTTGCGTACGCACACGCCACGAGCGCGTTGCTGTTCGGAGAATCCGAGGCTCGAATCATGAGCATCAGAGTGTCCGATCCGGATATCCCGGCGTCGAATTGGTTAGCTTTAGTGATCATGAGTCTGACGACGATGGTCCCGGCCGGCGACGCGTTCACGAGCGGGATGCTCCTCGGTGCCGCTTTATTCATGTTCCTGCACCGAGGCGCGTGCCTGGCGGCACAGATCACGGGGTGCTTGGGGATACACCCGAACATCTTTCTCATCAGACCGCGCGACGGTTAGAGTGTAACAGTGATTGAAACGAATCAAATTAAATTAAAACGTCGTTCGCTTGAATACTTACACGCGCTCGCATTCGAGCAGACGAGAAAAGTAGAAGGACGTCGCCGTCATCTCGCGGCGCTTGACCTTGAAGCCGGCAGCCTTGAGGGCGATTTCGACGTCAGCTTCATCGTGGAGGTACGCGCGCGTAGCCTTGGACGGGCCCGGGAACAATTCACCGACGCGCTTGAGGATGAGGTACGCCATCGTCTTCGGCGCGAAGGAGATGATGAGCTTCTTGCTGCTCAAGCTCGCCAAGTGGTTGATCATACCATCGACGCGATCCTTCGGGTAGTGAATCATCACATCGATGCACGTGACCATGTCATACTTACCGGAAGCTTCTTCAAGACCCATGGCGTCGAACTTCGGCGTCGTCTCCGGCGCCTTCGCGCCGTTCGCGACCAATTCGTTGTAACGACGCTCGGCTTCGCCGACCATCGAGCTCGAGATGTCGCTCGCGCTCACGCTCGCTCCCTTGAGCGCCAACGGAATCGCTAAAGAACCCGTACCGCATCCAGCGTCGCACACCGTCACGCCCGCCAAGTCTTCGTCCTTCACCCAGTCCAAAACCTTATCAACCGTCTGTTGGTGTCCTTGACGAATGTCGAGCTGCACCTTGTTCACCTCGTCCGTCTCGCCGTAAATCTTGTTCCAACGTTCGAATCCGGTGGTATCGAAGTAGTTCTTCACGCTCGCCGCTTCATCGCCGCCCGTCTCCGACATCATGCTCTCCCGTCTCTTGCTCGGATCCGTGAGCACCAACGCCGCGCCCGCGCCCGCGATCGCGAGCGCCCCACCGATCGCCAGACCCGCACCCTCGGCCGTCTGCGCGATCTCACTCGCGTTCGCCACCAGCGTCGTCGCCAGCGTCACCGCCGACGTCACCGCCGACGTCGCCATCACCGCCTTCTTATCCGCCTTGGCGACGCGCGCGATCGCGGTCGCGCCTCGCGTCGTCTTCGCCGAGGCCGTCACCGTGCGCGCGCGGGAGACGGTCGCGGTGCGCATCGCGGTCGTGTTCACCGGCATGGTTCGTTCGCCGTCGACGTCGTCGCGCGTCCGAGTGCCGTCGACGGCGACGCGGGCACGGCGGATTACCGCGAGTATGTGAATGACACTGTCTCACTGTTTACCCATACGAATTACACGCAACGGGATCGACCCTCCGCGGCGTCGCCGCGCGCTAGTCCATCTTGAGCATGCCGGACACGTGGCGAAGGTTGCTCGTGATGGCGTACGGCTCGCTCGACGCGGCGCTGCGCCAGTATGAACTGTGCGGAGGGTACCGGCCGAACGGGTCGGCGACTTGCTTGGCGACGTCGACGCGGAGCGGCGTCGTCGCGGGCGCGCTCGTCGGCGCCGACGCGCCGACGGGGACGCCGGTGGCGGGCGACGACGGACGGGGCGTGGATTTGTCCAGCGCGTCGCCGAGAGAGGATGGATTGTGACAGAAAATCATGCCGTCG
>Ga0181584_10003323_pt1 | contig 12343 bp, 10 predicted proteins | sample 071ome_30_FD_132462 | JGI IMG/M metagenome (GOLD analysis project Ga0181584, IMG submission 132462) | Coastal salt marsh microbial communities from the Groves Creek Marsh, Skidaway Island, Georgia - 071406AT metaG (megahit assembly) | ecosystem: Environmental > Aquatic > Marine > Intertidal... | reverse complement strand
AAACGCGCGCTCGGCGATCATACACTCGATCTCGCACGCCGCGTCGTCGTCGTGGTCGTTGAAGAAAAAGTTACAATCCCCGATCATCGTCGACGTCCCGGCGTCGCGCACGATGAACGTGCACTTGGACGGATCTCTCGCCCACTCGCGCTGCATCTCGAGCTCCTCCTCCGCGCTCAATCGCTCGCTCGCCGTGGCGCGCAGCAGGTCCTCATCCGCCATCCAATCGTGGTAACGACCGACGTGTTCCTCGCGATACGGGACGAGTTCGACCGACGTCGCGCGCAGGATGACGTCCTCGTTGGCGCGCATGACGACGCGCTCGATTCTCTCGCGCTCGACTTTCTCGCGTCGACGAACGCGACGCGACAGAGTGGGGGAAGGGGTGGATGTCTGACTTTTTACACTTTTTTGAGACTGCCCGCGGCTGGGTGGACGTATTCGCGCGTTCCGCGCGCGCTCGGCGCGCCGGGGGCGCGATCGCGACGGACGCACGACCGTGTGCGCGGTGTGCGCGATGGTTCTATTTTCGCGACGCGAGCGACGCGAACGCGCCTCGCACCGCGCTCGTCACCTGCGCCGGGACGTACGCGTCGACGCCGCTCTCTCGATAGGCGGCGACGACGTCTCTCACCAATGGAATTTCCCCGTCGTCGTCCTCGTCTGATTTCGCCTCCGGCACGCGCATCACCGCGTGCGCGCACGCGAACACACCCGCGACCGCGAACGCGACACCGAAGACGTCGAATATAAATCGACCGAACACCACCGCGATCGCCGCCGCCGCCGCGAGCGACTGCGCGCGCGGCCCGACCGTCTTCCCGCCGACGTCGACGGGCGCTCGACGCACGCGCGCGATGAAGTGGTGCCCCATGAACGCACCCACGAGACACACCGCCGTGAACCATCTCGACAGCGCGTTCATCGCCGCGACGACGAGCGCGATCGCGAGATAACAGTACCCGTACGCGACGACGTTGCGTCTCGCGCGCGCCGTCGCCTCACCCGGCGAATTCGGACACGCGAACGCCAGCTTGGCGAACGATTTCCACTGCGGCGCCGCGCGCGCGAACGGCGCGCGAACGAGACGCAACAAACGTTTCGGTCCGTCCTCCATCGTCTCGCGCGCGTCGAGGACGTCCGCGGTGGACGCGGCGCGCGGCGCGGGCGAGCCACCGTTGGCGCCGCTCATCGCGACGACGACGCGACGGGTGGACGACGACGCGCGACGGGTGGACGGAGACGACGGACGCGTTCGGTGCGCGCGGTCGGCACGCGGTCGGTCGCGCGGTCGGCGTCGCGCACTCCGGCGCGAGCGAATGAATGAATGAATGCGCGCGCGCCGTGTCATCGTTTTTCAACGGCTGGGACGCCGCAGACGGGGACGCGAACCGACGACCGACCGGACGCGCGCGACGATGAGCAAGGCGAAGCGCGTGCACACGTCGAACGATGCGGGCGCGCTCGCCATGTCCCCGAACGTGCGCGCGAGGCGAGGCGAGAGACGCGACGCGAGAGACGCGAGACGATGACGACGACGCGTTGAGGGAGGGACAGATGAAGAAGGTGATGTTGGCGCGCGACGCGCGACTGACGGTGTGTGTCTCGTGTCTACGCGCGTAGGAACGCATTCTGAAGAGTATACACGAATTATACGAGCGCGGACCCTCGGGTGCGGGGGCGTCGGCGACGCGTGGGACGACGATCGGTTTATTGGACATCGCCAACGACGCGCTGCTTCGCGTCAAGTGTTTCAAGCCGAGGAAAAAAGTGAGCGTCATGATCATCGGGAATCACTCGGCGGGGAAGAGTTCGTTCATCAATTGGTACATCGGGGAGAGCGTGCAGACGACGGGGGTGGCGATCGAGACGAGAGGGTTCACGTTCGTGACGAGCGGGAGGAAGCGAGAGACGCTCAAGGGGGACGCGACGTTGGCGTTTTACGATTATTTGGAGGGTTTGCAAGACGTGGAGGGATTGAACGCGAACATATTTACGGAGATTTCGACGAGTAAGGAGAAGAATTTCAGTTGCGTGGACATCGTGGATTCGCCGGGTCTCGTGGACGGGGAGATGTGTTATCCTTTCGACGTGAGTAAAGTCATCACGTGGTTGGCTGACCACGTTGACTTGATTTTGTGCTTCTTCGATCCCATCGGGCAGGCGCTGTGTAAGCGCACGATGACGGTGATCGAGTCGTTGAACGAGCATCACGCGGATAAATTGGCCTACTACATGTCCAAGGCGGATCAAGTGGAGAAGGAACACGATCGACAGCGCGTGTTGATTCAGATTACGCAAAACTTGTCGTCGCGCATTAAAAACTCTCACGCGTTCAAATTGCCGACCATCTATCTCCCTCGGGACGATTTGACGGTGCCGATTCCGAACGCCATCGAGGAGGTGTGCGAAGACATAGACAGGGCGATTCGTCTGACGGTGCAGAAGAACTTGACGACGATGAAGGAGGATTGCACGCGCATCGAAGAGCGCATCGACGAAGTCATCAAAACCAACGACGCACATAAAAAGGAAAACCTGAAGAGGTCCCTTCGCGGCGTGACGCTCATGATCGTCGGATGGTTCTTTTTGCTCGTGTCAATGTACATCGCCGCTTTGGAGGTGTGCGCGACGCCCGTCATCGCGAGCGGGTTGCGCGCGCTGTTCCCGCAATCGCCGCAACTCGAGCGATTGTTGCTTCCGCAAGAGGGCCAAGTGCGATGGTCGGGCGTGAAACATGGCGGCGCGTACGCTCTCAGCGCGAGTATGGTGGTGTATTTCATCATTCAGTACGTCAAACACGTCGTCTGGCGTTTGCACACCCTCTTGACGAAGAAAGAGTTGGCCCGATTGCAACAGTACAAGCAGTACGTCGGAGGCTTCATGGAGATTCGCGCCGGCTTGTACAAGGATTATTTCGCGTCGCTTCATCAGAGTCAGGGGTAATAGCGTAGACACTGCGATAGTAAATAAATTCGCAGAGATTAATACAAGCATTCTAAAACATTCTATCGAGATTCCAAGGCGACGCTTTGCTGCGCGGCGACGGGAGGACCGCCGGTGATGGGAACCAAACGCGCGCAAATCTTCTCGTACACGCGGTTGATGACGCGCGTCGTCGATTCCTGTAAAACATTTCGCTCCTCCGCGTCGAGATTTTGCACAGCGCTGATCAAGTCTTCAAAGTTTTGTTCCTCCGTCGTCTCGCCTTCGGGAGTGACTTGTCGAAGAGAGTCGCGCGCGTTTGCCGCCAATCGGCGCACCTCTTCGCTTGTCCCGACAGGCAACTCGCCAGTGGCGACGATGCTGAGGAATAACGCCGCCACCGCCTCGGGTTCGAGGAACGCGTCGCCCATCAAGACCGTCGCGGCGTCTTTACCGATCAAGCCGGCGGCTAAATCACCGAGCGACAGGGCGAACACTTCTTCTTCGAGGTTGAGTTGCGGCGCGGCGAGGTCCAACAGTTGACCGGGCGACGCGAACGCCGGGACCGGTGTCGAGCTCCCGCTCACCGGAAGGAGGACCGGACCGCTGATGTCCCGGGGATTCGGGAGAGAACCCGCGAAGGGCAACCACGAGGGCGGTTTCGGAAGTTGCGCGAAGACGCGATTGACACCCTTGCGCAGCGACTGGCGGAGCAACAAATCCGCGGCGGTTTCGGCTTCGCGTTCGAGCAAGTTTCGGAGACTCGCGGCTTGCGGTTGGAGCAAGTACTTGAGCGATTGGTCCAACGTCGCGGCGTCTTCTGGGATTGTCTCTAAATCGACGAACACGTCTTCGCTCTTCGCGACGATGCCCATCGCGCTGTTCAACATCACGGCGAGACGACGTCCTTGCAAGATGCTACCGCCGCCTTGCGTGGACGCGTACAACACCTCTTGTAACGCGCGCTGCGCCTCCGGTCGGTCCTCGCGCAAAAGTTTACGCGCGACGAACGGGTACGCCTCCATCACCAATCTGTAGTCCGGGTTGCCCAACAACGCGATGCCCTCGAGCGTGACGACGGCGCGGCCGAGAAGCGCAAAGTACGGCGGAATCGAAAACGGAATGTCGTTCAACACCGTCAACAAGTCTTGCGTCATCGCTTGGAAACCGCCCGCCGTCGAGGACAAGGAGCCGTCCATGTTATACATGCGCTTGAGCTCTGCCTCGTATTTTTTCGCGCCGCCTCCCTTGACGTACGGAGAGAGTGCCTTGTCCATGAGCGGCACCACCTTGGCGCGATCGCAGTCGTCCGGTAAAATCTTGAGCGCGATGAAATCATCCACCAACGACGGGTAATCTTTGTTCGCCAAGTGGATGATCGAGCTCACCATGGTATCCATGTCCTCTTGCTGAATGGACGCCACGAGACCGAAATCTAAGATGGCCAACTTTCCCTTGGACGTGTCGTTGAGCTTCATGAGGTTCCCCGGGTGCGGGTCGCTGTGGAAGAAACCAACCTGCAAGAGCTGCACGAGGAAACACTCTTGGCCGATGCCCACCAAGTCACGAATTTCGGTCGGTTCACACTCGCTGAGCTTGATGCCGTCCATCCACTCCGTCACGAGCACGCGTCGCGTGCAGAGCTCGTGCTTCACCTCGGGCACGTAAATGTCCTTGACTTGCTCTTGCTGTAACAAGTCGCGCAACTTTTGTTGGTTGGCGGCTTCGTTGAGAAAGTCGAGCTCCGTGTAAAAGCCGACGGCCCACTCGTTGAGTAAACCGACGTAATCCGTGCGCTGTTGCGGGGCGAATCGCTCAATCAAGCCTTGATACACCTCCGCCGCGCGCCGCAAGACGTACAAATCCTTGGACACGGTGTCCAGAATTTGCGGACGCTGCACCTTGACGGCGACGTACTCATCCTTTCCCTTCAACTTGGCTCGATATACCTGCGCGAGCGACGCCGCGGCGACGGGATTTTCGCTGATTTCATCGAAAAAATCCGACAACGGCCCCCCGAGCTCGCTCTCGATGGTTTCGATAGCCGTCGCCGTGGCGAACGGCTTCACTGAATCTTGCAACACCGCCAACTCATCCAACGCCGCCTGCGGCAACACGTCCGGCCGCACGCTCATCATCTGTCCCGCCTTGATGTACGTCGGTCCGAGCTTTTCGATGATGATTCTCGCATCCTTGGCCAACGCCCTGTCGTTCTTCGACAACTCGGCGCTCCCGCCCGTGATGGCCAACGTCGCCACCTTGGTCAGAAACGGCACCGACAGCGACAAAAACTCCGCCCACCGTTTCTGCAACGCGCCTCCCTGCTTGTCCCAGTACTTTTGAATCTGTTCCTTGTTGTACACGAGCGGCAACCCATCCGCGTCTGTCTCCGCCGTCGTCGACCGCGCGACGTAACTCTTATCCACGTCCGGCGCCTCCACGCCTCGCATGCGCACGCTCTTCGACACCTCCAGCGCCGCCGTGCCCGCCACCTCGGTCACCCTCTTCACGTCGACGATGCCCGCGAGACGCGCGGTGGGCGTCGTCGGCGTCCGCGTCGCCGCCGTTCTCGCGGCGTGATGACGTCGAAGGCGGCTCACGAGCATCCGACGTCCTCCGTCGACGTGCGTCGCCCCCGCGGCGGCGTTCGCGGTGATGCGATCGCGCGCGCGCATCGCCAATCGCGCCGCGCGTCTGGACGTCGTCGCCGTCGTCGCGCGACAGAGCGTCATCTCGCGAGTCGACGCGCGTCAGTGACTGGCTCGTGGAATCTCCATCGCGAGGACGTCGACGCGAGGAGGCGAGGAGGCGAGATGCGCGCGGGCGAGCGCGTGGCATGGCACGCGTTGACGCGCGTCGTCGCGGTGGCGCTCGCGACGCTGGCGTCGTCGTCGTCGCGCAAAGTGTTGTCCTCGCGCATCGAGTTGACTTCGGCGACGGATGCGCTGCGGAAAACGCTGGAGGGGGTGCATCTCGAGCGCGTGCAGGGGCTGTCGCCGTACGCGGGGAACGCGTTTCACGGGCACCCGATCGTTCTGTGGGCGACGCGCGTCGTCGGTGGAGGATGGGGCGCGGACGCGGCGCTCTTCGTGGCGGATTGCGTCGCCGTCGAGCTGTTGATGGCGCTCGCGGCGACGACGACGAGCGATGCGAAGAAAATGAGGATGATATTTTGGACCTACGTGTTGAATCCTCTCCACGTGTTGTCCGCGTTGGCGTTATCCACGTCGACGTTGGTGAGAGTCGGGGTGTTCGCGACGACGTTGGCGGCGACGAGAGGCGCGGCGACGGCGTGCGGCGCGGTGTTCGCTCTGGCCGTGCAATTGAATCCGAGTCTCGTCGTCATGACGCCGGCATTGCTCGTGATGTTTTGGAGTCGCGCGTCGAGCGGTGAGCGGAGATGGACGCACGTGGTGAAGTTCGCGAGCGGGTTCGCGCTCCTGGCGGTGACCTCTGTCGTCGCCATGGGCGGCGAATTCTCCAACTGGTGGCGCGCAGCAGTCACGTTTACCATCATGAGCGAGGACCAAACGCCAAATCTTGGTCTTCACTGGTACTTATTCACGACGATGTTCGATCAGTTTCGATTGTTTTACGTCGTCGCCTTGAACGCCATCCCGTTCTCGCTCGCGGCGCCGCTGGCGATGCGTTTCCCGGGACATCCGCTCGTGGCGATGACGCTCCTGTTGATCATCGTGACGGTGAGTTTGCCGTATCCAACGACTGGCGATGTGGTGACGTATCTATCGCTCTTAGCCGTGCTCGCGTCGGATGATAAAGGGAATCCACTCGTCCACGTCAGGCACGGCGCCGTCATAGCGGGGGGATTTTTATACGTCTCTCTGTTGAGTCCGTTGACGTGGTACATGTGGATCCACACGCGCGTGGCGAACGCGAATTTCTTCTACGCCATCACGCTCGTCTTCGCGTGCACACAGATTTTATTGCTCAATCAAGCCGCGCACAGCGTCACGATTTTTCTGCGCGACGCGAAAAGACAGCCGAAGAAGGATTGAAGAGTCGCCTCTCTTAGAACTTGCATTAATAGATAGCCTACCGTCACTAGCACAAATCAGCGCACGAACACGCACTTCTTTTCGATGCGCCAGTACACGATGTACGACGCGAACACGTTACAATCGCTCAGCGTCAACTCGGGCGGTCCGAGTCTCCTACCGCCGTGCACGAGCGTCACGTCGTACGGCATCTCCCCCGTCATCGCCGCCACGTCCTCGATCACCTCACCCACCGTCGTCAACTCGTGCCTGTACGTGTACTTCACCGCGCACGTCTCGTCTCCCGGCTCGGCGTCCCACGGCTTGAGCGTCAACGGCGCCGGCTCGTCCGGCGCGTGCTGCGGTTTGGCTCTCGTCCTTCGCAAAATGTTCAGCGCGCGTTCCTCCGGATCATCGATGTCCATGTCGCAATCCGCCGTCAGTTCGGCGAACGTCGATCGCGCGCGCGTCATCTGCGTCCATCGTCAGTCATCGCGCGTCCATCGCGCGCGCGAACGCGTCGCATCGCGTCGCGACGAATCGCATCGAAACGCATTAAAACGCACCGCATCGATCGTCTCGCGCGTGTACCGAAGCCCAGACGTGGAGTCGTAGTTCTTCCACGACTGAAACTCATCGCGGTACGACCATATCGTGCGCGCGGTCGGTTCCTTCATCCCTCGGCGTCGCGCGCGTCGACGATTGACGGAATGTGGCCTTTCCTCAGTAAAAAAAAGAGTCGCGACGTCGCGCGTGAGTCCACGACGACCGACGTCGCGCGCGCGGTGAGACGCGAACGCTTCGCGCGACGATGCCGCCGAAGACGACGATGCCGACCGCGCGCGCGCGTGCGGTCGCCTCGCGCGCCTTATCGGCGCGCGCGACTCGACACCTTTCGTCTCGCGTGCGCACGCGAGTCGAGGCGGCGCGCGCCACCGCGGTCGACGACGACGCCACGGGCCCGTGGAACACCGCGCCGTTGGCGCTCACGGACGACATCTACGCGTACCTGCTGCGAAACACGCGCGAGGACGCCGTGCTGCGCGCGCTGCGCGAGGAGACGAGCGAACTCAGAGGCGCGCGCATGCAGGTGGCGCCGGAACAGGGGGCGCTCTTGGCGCTCGCGGTGGAACTCGTCGACGCGAAGCGCGTGGTGGAGATCGGGACGTACACCGGGTATAGTTCCATCGCGATGGCGCTCGCGATGCGCGAGGGTGGGAGACTGTACGCGTGCGATAGGAGCGAGGAGGCGCTGGCGGTGGCGAGACGGTATTGGACGCTCGCGGGCGTCGACGATAGAGTCGTAGAAAAGTTTGGAGACGCCAAGGAGAGCGCACGCGCGCTTCTCGAGGAGTTTGGAGAGAATAGTTTCGACCTGGGGTTCATCGATGCGGATAAACGGGCGTATAGGGAGTATTACGAGACGTTGCTTCGATTGGTTCGACCGGGCGGGTTGATAATCGTCGATAACGTGTTGTGGTACGGGAAAGTCGCGGACGCGACGGTGGTGGATAAGCAGACCGATGCGATTCGGGATTTCAATGAGTTCGTGATGAATGACGAGCGCGTGACGTATAGTATGGTTCCCGTCGGTGATGGGTTGAGCTTTTGTAGAAAACGCTGAACTCGTCTTTGGGCACATCGTACATAACTTTACAAGAAGTAGTCCGGTATCGCTCTCTTCGCCGGCACCCCGCGAGCCTCCTGCGGCGCCGCCTCGAAAACCTTAAAGTCGTTGGCCAGATTCTCGTCCAGTTCTAAAATAGCCGCGACGTTGCCGCAGCGGTAACAGTAATTCGGCGCGCTCCACACCGTGATCAGCTGCTTGTTAAACATCCATTTATACCCCTCCATCACGAGTTGATGCGCTCTCGCGATCATATCTATGCTATTCGTTTGAGTAAATTGCGTGCACACGTCGTCACCGAACAGATATCCGGCGCCACGCGGGGAGAGTCCCCACCCCACCACGTCCTCCGGGTCGCTCCACAGTAAATCGCACATGGCGCCCTCGTGCGGCACCTCCTGCTTTCGATCGATGGTCCGAATCTGATCGATCGTCGTGATGTTCGGCGACAATCCCCCGTGCACGCAGAATATCTTGTTATCGATCAGCGCCGACAGCGACAAATAATCGAAAACATCCGTGCAATACCTCCACACGTTTACGCTGCCGTACTTGCGCAAACACTCATCGTAAAATCCGTACACCTGCGTGATCTGACGACACTCGTGATTCCCACGAATGAGATACATGCGATCGGGGTAACGCACTTTCAGCGCCAAGAGCAACAAAAACGTCTCGACGCTGTAAAACCCACGATCAACAAAGTCTCCCATGAATAGATAATTCGTATCCGGACAGTCCCCGCCGACTTTAAACAGCTCCAACAAATCGTAAAACTGTCCGTGAATGTCCCCGCATATCGTCACCGGCGAATCGATCGTCTGTACGTTGGACTCCTCCACCAAAATATCGATCGCCATCTGACACAGGCGCTTCACGCACTCCTCCTCAAGAGGTTGGCAGTCTCGAAGTTGAGCGATCCACCCATCGAGTTCGTTGCTCATGACGCTCGCGTCGGCGCAACTCGCGCGTCACGGGGTCCTTCAAGAGACTCACAACCTTTCGTGGCGTCGATTCCTCGCGCCGTTGATCCGCGAGTCGTCGACGTCGCCCCGCGCGAGAGAGAAATGCGTCCGACGGAATGCGATTAGATGCGAAATCTCTCGACCGTCCGCGTCGCTCGCTCGCTCGCGCGCGCGTCGTTCGCGCGTCGCCCGACCCGACTCGCGCACCCGAACGACGTTCGCCGCGCGTCGACGCTCTCGCGTTCCACCGCGCTCGTCGCTTCTCGCGCGCGTCGGTGTGTGCCCAGCGGGTGCGCCGCCTCGCTCGTCATTCCATCGCGCGCCCTCGACGACACGCGCGCGCGTCACCGCGCATTACCGCCGCCGAACGACGAGCCACCCTCTCTACGCTCCATTCATCGCGCGCGAGATGTCTCAACCGTCCTCGCACGACGTCGAGGCGCTGCAAACCTTCATGCAAGCGCTCCAACGCGGGACGCCCGCCGACGTGCGCGCCGCCTCCACCTCCTTCACCGACGGCGCGTCCACGCTCAAGACGCTCGTCGACGGCGATGGTCGCACGTGTGCGCACGTCGCCGCCGCGCGCGGGGACTGCGACGTCGTCAAGGTTGTCGTGTGCGAGCTCGGGTGCGACGTCGACGCCAAGGACAGAGAGGGCTTCACCGCGCTCACGACGGCGGCGTCTCTGGGACACGTCGAATGCGTGAAGACGTTGATATCTTTGGGCGCGGACGCGCGCGTGGCGACGTCCACGGGCGCGGGCGCGATGCATCAGATCGTCATGGGGGCGCACGCGAAGGGGTTCGGAGCTGACGGGAAAAAGTGCGCGGACGCGCTCGACGCGCTGACGAGCGGCAAGTACGGATTGACGATCGAAGAGGCGATCGAAAAGCGATGCACGAGCGTCGGGACGCCATTGTTGGTCGCCGCAATGCGTGGGTGTTCGGGGATGATCGAGACGTTGCTCGCGAGAGGGGCGAAGAGCGACGTGTGTTTGGACGGGGGCGTCGCCGCGGTGGCGTTGGCGTGCGCGTCGGGCGATTTAAAGAGCGTCGAGATGCTCATCGAGGCCGGAGCGAACGTCAACGCGGGGCCGGAAGGGAACATGACGGCGTTACACATCGCCGCCGCGCACCCGTACACGGAGTCGTGCGCGGAAGGGATGGTGAAGGCGCTGTTGAAAGCGGGCGCCCAAGCCGACAAGGCGGATTCCGGCGGTTTGAAGGCGGTGCACGCGGCGGCGGCGACGAAGAGACGCGCGGTCGTCGAGGCGTTGCTCCCGGTGACGACGCCGGATGAGGACGGGGAGTGGACTGTGGACGGGGTGATGACGCGCGTGGCGACGAAATTGCGCGAGATGCAGCGAGACGCGGACGTCCCGGGCAACGCCAAGACGACGACGTCGAATCGTTCCTTCGCCGTCGTGGACGCCGACGCCGCGAGCGCGACTAGACGCGCCGGAAACGAATCGTTCGTTGCCGGAAACTACGAAGAGGCGGAAAAGAAGTACACGGAATCTCTCGAAAAGGATGGCTCGTGCGCCAAGACGTGGGCAAATCGCGCAGCCGCTCGACTCAAGCTCAAAAAGTACGCCGACGCGAGGGACGACGCCAGAGCTTCGCGAACGCTCGATCCGCTCTTCGTCAAGGCGTGGTATCGCGAGGGAGAGGCGGCGCTCGAATTGGAAGAGTACGAAGACTCCGCGCTCGCATTTTTTGAGGGCTTACAAATCGACGGCGATAACGCCGACTGCAAGAGAATGTTCGACGAAGCCATCGCGAGGGGACGCGCCGCCGCCGCGCGCGCTCAAAAGTGACGCGACGAACGTTGATAGGGAGTATGATTTTTGACAAAAGAATGACTACACATAGCTACAGTATAGTAATGATATACAGTACAACAAAAAGTATCGACGCGCTCGATGCGCAACCGCGGTCACGACGCCACCGCGAGGTGACGCGCGCCGCCGTCGTCGCCCGCGCGCAAAACGACACGCAAAACAGTGTCGACGCTCGACCGCCGCATCAACTCACGCTCGACCGCCGCAGTAATTCAAAACCTCCGAGTCATCACTTCCCGCGCTCGGTTCGCGCGCGTCACGCTCGGAACACGTGGGCGCACGCAGAGAAGTCTTGCCGCCGTTGACCATCAACTCGCGACGGTCGCGCAAAATTTCATCCAACATCATCTGGTCCTCCTCCCCGCTTCGAACGAACACCATCGGTGGATGTCGATGCACGGTATCGTGCGCCAATCCGTGCGCCGCCACCGTCGCCGGACTCGCGTGTAACTGCGCGTGCGCTGAAAAACACACCGCGCACAGTCGACACGCCTCCGCCGTCGCCTCTCCCTCGGCGCGTTCGCCCGCGCACGCCAAACACTCGAACGCGTACCCGACGATGTGTAACGCGCAACACGTGCACCTCACCGGTTCATCCCTCGGCGTTCGATCCACCTCCGCATCCGCCCGTCCGATGACGACGCTCTCCTCGACCGCGAACGCCACCGTCCCGCGCGGTCGTCGCCCGCGACTCGCCTCGTCGCCGCGCGCGCCGCCCTCTCGCCGCGCCCGCTTCACGCAACTTCGTCGCACCGACAACGGCGGCGTCGCGCACCGACCCCCACCCCGCGCGTTCACGGACGTCGTCGGCGAATCATTCAGCGTCGACGCGCTTCGCACGCGCGGAAGAGACGACGCGAGCGACGCCGCCATGCGCGCGCTCGCTCTGACTCAGCGCGCCTTCTGCTGACGAGGCACGAGGCGATTCGAATTCAACCGTCGACCACCTTGCGCGACGAGACACCGCGCGCGTCCGTCGCCCCCCTTTTTT
>Ga0181584_10003308_pt1 | contig 12374 bp, 4 predicted proteins | sample 071ome_30_FD_132462 | JGI IMG/M metagenome (GOLD analysis project Ga0181584, IMG submission 132462) | Coastal salt marsh microbial communities from the Groves Creek Marsh, Skidaway Island, Georgia - 071406AT metaG (megahit assembly) | ecosystem: Environmental > Aquatic > Marine > Intertidal zone... | reverse complement strand
GGCAAGAAACGGTTCGTCAGAACTGTCGAACGGTGCGGCATCGACGAGCACGGGTTTGATGGTGGAAGTGCAGAGTTTGGAGTGTGCGATGAATATCACGAACACGGCGTGTAAGCTTTTGGAGTGCGTGTTCGTGACGAATCCTCAGAATGTGGCTCCGCTGACGACGAGCGAATTGCTCTTCGCGTTGTCGAGACTTTTGATGATTGGATCTCACGATGTACAGCTCTCGGCGGCCGCCGTGCTCAGAAACATCATAGCGGACATTCCGATAGTACTGGTTCCCTGCGATAGCATCTTAGCCTCGGTCGCCAGCGTGCTCACATGTAGACCGCTTCGGAAACACGACGACGTGGTTCTCGAGCTTGTCTACACGCTCAAAGAACTCGCCGGGGATGGAGTGTTGGCCAAGCACGCGAACGTTTTGACGACGTCTATTTTGAACGCGATCGATTCGGCGCGGGATGAATCGATTCGTGCCGTGCTCTTTGACGTTCTGAGGATGTGTCTTCTCGTGCGTCCGACGTTGGCGATTCAAGCCATCACGCTCCTGCCGCACACCATCGCGAGTAAAGGCTCGGACGCCTTGGTCGAGTGCCTCTCTCTGGCGTTCTCGAATGTGCGAGACGACGGTGATGAAATGGAGATCGAGAAGCGCACGCGACTCAACGAAGGTGAGGGCGAGGATCAGCCCTCGGTGAGTCTCGATTACAAGGCACGAACGGAATGGATCGAGAGTTGCGTCGTCGCCGCGATGGAGTTCTTGGGCGGTCCGGACTCGAGCACGACGCGCGACGTCGTGGGAAGTCAATTAGTACGCGCAGATTCGATGGATTTCGACTATGCGCCGCAAAATGCGATGCCGAGCGACCATCAGCGCGTTTTGGCTATTTCCGTCATCGTGCGATCAATCGCCGCGTCGAAGGGTTCGTCGCGCATTCAGCGCATAGCGGCGCAAGTCATTTACAAATGGTTCGGGTGGATTCGCCGATACGACGGCAACGCGGAAAAGGCACCGACGACGTCGATGTACGCGTTGCTCGCGGAGGCTGCCAACTGTCTCGCGAATGTCAAGAGCGATCCAGAAAACAAGACGCCGCCGCTTTTGAGCACCAAGGACATCTCTCTCGACATTTTGACGTGGCCTTGGACGTCGATCGCGAAACGGCAACCGAACGACGTCGTGAACGAGGAGACGCTGTCTGGCGATAGAGTGGCGAAACTGGCCGCGCTCAACCTGGCTGTCTCGCTCGCGTCTTCGGAACCATCGGGAGAGAAGGCGAGTTCCGAAGCCGCTCGTCAAGTGTTGACGCGAGCGTTTGCAGATGAAGATCCTGGCGTTCGCTCCTCGGCGGCGATCGCCGTGTCGTTCGTGCACGTCTTAGCGTCGACGCCCCCGTCGGGTATCGGTGCGTTGCAGAGATTGAGCACGCTCAAGGATGCGCGAGAGATTCCCGTGCGCAACGCCTTTGCCACGGCGCTCGGCGGTTTAGCGGCGGCGGGTGTTCTCCACGGTATTCAAAAAGCTGCCGGTAACGAGGCCGTTCGCGACGCCGCTCGAGTGTACGGAAATAAAGCGGTGACCGCCGCGTTCAATACATGCTCTTACGAGCAAGGGAGCACGGAATCCAAGAAGGCAACGCAACTTCTCGCGGATTCAATGAAATCATTCCACGAAGTCGTCAAGCGAGAGGTAATCAAAGCGCTCCATTCGGTCGATGGCGATCAGGTGGCGGTTGGATTACCGAAAACCCCCGGGAAGTTCAATAGAAATAAACGACGACTCACCGCGGGAACTCCGAATGGGAACAAAGGGAAGAACGACGCACAGACAACGTCCGCGCTCAACGCAGCGTTGACGCTTGGCAATTTGAACAACGCAGGACAGCTGGAAGGTGTCATATTAGACACGAGCGACGCAGAAGGTACGGTTACGGCGAGTGGTTTGCGTTCTTTGAAGTATGCGTTCGAGATTTTCGGTGCAGCCGGTGATTTCACAGAGGATGGCGAGACGTTGAGAGGAGCCGGTACGCTCGCGTACGCCGCGTTGAAAACCGCACATCACAAATCGCGACACGTGCGCGAAGCGCTGTGTGAGGCCGCGTCGGCGATCGTATCGGATGAAATTCTACTCGAAATGGCACCTCCGAAAAACGAAAGGCCGGAGGATCGCAGACGTGGTAGCAGTGCAGCGTCCCTTCACGCTGAGGCAATTGTCATGGCGCAGCAAACTTTCGGGTTGAACAAAATTTTGCGTATATTGAAGGATATGATCGATAGCGCTCCCGATTCATTCATTAAAGAGTCTACACTGCGCACGTTTGCGGCCGTGGCGGAAACGTTGACGATCCCTGGCGCGACGTCAGCGGCGGTGATAGTGTACTTTAAGAACATCATCGACATGGACCTCACGGCTCAAAATTGCGCCATCTACTTGCTGAAGCGCTTAGCGAAAAAGAGGAACGTGCAAACGAGAGAGTTGATTTTGGGGACGCAAGATGTCGCAGCGCAGATTGGCATGCTTCTCCCCAAGCACGAACATTCCATCGCCATTCTTGCTGAACAAGCAAAGATGATGCCGCGACATCTGCTCGAAGAGATCCTACCGCTCTGCATGATGAAGCTCATCAGAATGGCTATCGGTGACGGTAGTAAAGGAGAAGACTTGACCGTCTTGAACGGATACACAAAGTTGTTGAACAAGGATTTGCATCAGTTGGTCGCGGATTACAGTTACGAGGCCATCGCGGAGCTGATCAATCCGAGAACATTGACGCCGTTGAGTGACAGGGAAACGGCTGCGTTCAAAGCCTTCTTACAAAAGTACAGTAAGGATGATTTGCTCACACTGATTTCAAACCAAAAGTTTTACATCATGAAGGCTTTGATCACGAGAGCCGGCGCCACTATGAAAGACGAGCAAGGAGATATGATCAACTCTGCCGCCACCATGTTAACCGTGTTCAAGGCGCTCGCGGACGCGGCGCAATCCGACGCGCAAGAAGTCAGCGATTTCTTTCGTCCTCATTTCACGAGAATGGAGATGGTCTTGTTCGATAAAAACGGGGACACTCTGTCTCACAAGCGTTACATTCGTTCCTTGACCATAATGATTTGGATCATCGGCAAGCACTTGCCGCAGTTTGCTCCAAAGGTCATGGCACACCTCGCGCACGCGCTGAACAATCCAGATCTTCGCAAGACTGCGTTACAGAGTTGGAGAATTCTCGTACAGGTGCTTTCTGATCGACCAGAGCATTTGCAGCGCGCCGCGGGACAAATTGTCGTCGCCATGCTGCCTTACCTGGATGCCAACGCGCAGAAAGACGAAGAGCGCGTCGCCGACAAAAACGCACAGTTGCGAGCGGTGGAAGACGCAAGTCAGGCCGCCGCCGTCATCGACGAGCTCATTTTGCGACGAGGCGATGTCATGCGTGGACACTTGGCGAGGTTGCCGATGTTGCCGGCAGTGCAGCGCCTCGAGGCTGCGAACGCGCGTATCGCCGAGGAGCGCGGTCTGGTATCACTCCGCCAAGTATTTAAAAGTTTGACGGAAAGCTTGGCGGATGAATCCCTTGCCGTTCGCGCGACAGCTTTGGCTGAGATTCGTCGTCGCGTGAGTAACCCAGAGCACGGAACCGAAATCCAAGAGCTCGTGCAGGGAGTGGAAGGCACGTCGGCAGATTCCATCATGAGCAATTTAGTCGCCGCGCTCCTCAAATGTTGCGAAGGCGAGGGCTCGAGTGAAGCTTCACGTCGCGTCCAGCGAGCTGCGGCTCAATGCCTGAGCGAGCTCGGTGCGATAGATCCCGGTCGTCTGCTCATTCCGTCTCGCCAGGTGCAACCATTGAATAGCGAATCGACGACAGTGGCGAGTAGTTTACTCGTCGACCACCTGGCTCGAACCGTGAGAGGTGCAAATGAATCAGATATGCTTGACGCCGCCGCGTACGCGGTACAGTGCGTGTTGATTCACGTCGGTTGTCGTCCAGAACACGTCGACGAAGACGACGCAGTCGGTCTTGAACTTCCAAAGGGACACACCGAGAACGGCATCGAGTTTTGGGAATCGCTCCCGGATGAAGCTCGCGTCGTCCTGGCGCCGTGCTTGACGTCCATGTACTCGATCAGTGGTATGAGCAAAGAATCGAACGTGAAGCAGCGTCCCCTGTACGGCAGTCCCGCCGCTGGAACGACGTTTAACAAATGGATTGTGTACTGGTGCCGAACGTTGGCTCTCGAAGCGAGTGGCCCAAACGCACCACTGTTCAAGGCGGCGGTGAGTGTCTTCCGACATGATATACGCATCGCGCTCTTTTTGCTCCCGTACATGGTGCTTGACGCCATTTTGGACAATGAGGAACGCAAAAGTGCAATCTATCTCGAAATGGTTGCAGCTCTCAATGAGGCGGCGGGTGGGGACGCGGCGAGCGAAGAATTGAATCTCGCCGTATCGAGCTCATCTCAAGGTCGCACCGAACTTGCGGCGCAGGCCATTTTCTCTTTACTTGATCAGCTGAAAGGTTGGGCTGACGCGAACGCGAGCGACAGAGAGAGATCCAGTTTGGTGCACGGGTTGTTGCACGATTTGTCCTTCACTTTGCTTGCGAAGGCAGCGCAACGATGCGGCGCGAGCGCGCGATCACTCATGTACTTTGAGGATTACTTGAGATCAAACAAGATGGCCATCAATCAAGCAACATGTGTGAAGCAACAAGACATCGTGGATAGCGACGTGAGTTTCTTGGCCACCATTTACAAAGGATTGGCTGAGCCGGACGCACTCGCGTCGATTCCTCGATTGCGAGCCACTCCGCAGCCAGAGGATCAACTTTTGCAACACGAAGAGGCTGGTGAATGGGAAGAAGCGCTCGTACATTACGAGAGTGCGCTTCAACGAGGTGAAGAGCCCATGAATAATTCCGGCGTCTCCGTCGCCGAATGGGGACGACTCAGATGTCTTCAAGGACTGGGCCATCTTCGCACCGTTCAGCGCGAAGTCGAAAATCTCATACGCACTCGTCCGAATGCGCCTCCAGCTTTGGCCGAGGCAGGCGCCGCGGCAGCTTGGCGACTCGGCCAGTGGGACGATTTGGAATCTCTGCTAGGCAAAATTGATTCTGACAACTCCAGTCACGCCAGTGTGGGGGTCAAACGCTCGCACAGGCATACGGGCACGGCGCCGTCGGCTCTCACTCCCAGTGGGATGCCGCTCACTATGGGTTCAAACTATCAGTTGAATGCGGAGACCCCACAATTGAGCGCAGACGCGGCCATCGGACGCGTGATTTTGGCTCTTCAGAAGAACGACGATCACGCATTTCAGATGGCGTGCTCGTCTGCTCGAGACGCTCTCATCACACCGCTTCGCGCCGCTTCGATGGAAGGGAGCTACCTCAGAGCGCACGCCGCGCTCGTGCAGTTACATTTACTGCAAGAAGCGGAGTCTTCCTACAGCGCCGTCATTTTGACGGAAGATGCGCGCAAATCGGCGATGACTGCGAAGACGCGTTTGCCGACCAACTCGGTGGACATTCCTCTTGTCGCAGAAAATCACTTCCAGTTTTGGGATGACCGACTCGATCGAACGCCTCCGAACATGGCCACTCGAGAGCCCATTTTGGCGTTCAGACGCGCGATTTATAAACTCGTTGGCGCGAAGGCTGCCGCTTCAAAGACGTGGTTAGCCCAGGCAAAAGTTGCGAGAAGCGCGGGACACTATGGCGCGGCGCAGCTCGCTCTCTTCGAGGCGCGATCCGAGGTTGGCATGTCTTTACCTCTCGCCTTGGAGCAAGCAAAATTACTTTGGGCCGAGGATAGTCATCAACGCGCGGTGATGGAAATAGAAGAGGCGTTGAAGGATCAGGACGCAGTTCTCGCGCATCCCGAACATGCCGCCAAAGCCGTCTTGCGCTTGGCTCGATGGGCCACGGTCACGGGACAAAAACAAAAGAAGGAAATTCTCACGCTGTACTCTGACGTCATTCGTAGATATAAGAGTTGGGAAAAATCGCATTTTCACGTCGCGCGCTACATGGACGAGTGGATGAAGGATGCGACGAAGCGAGAGTTGAATGGTGAAACTGGCGCAAATCTGCCAGCGTCGGTGCGAAGAAAAGGAATCGGAGGAGATGACGAAGAAGCGATCGATCTTTTGAGTGAAACGGTGAGGGAATACGGTGCGAGTATTAAATACGGTCACAGGCACATTTATGAATCGTTACCGCGTATGTTGACGCTTTGGTTCGACATCGGGGACCGAGTCTTTGAGGCGAACAGCGAAGCGCTCGATGGCCGCAGCGTTGCGAAGATGAAAAAGGTGTACACCGAGGTGCTCTACGCAGTCAACACATTCTCTGATCAGCTTCCTCTGTACAAGTGGCTTACCGCGCTTCCACAACTGACCTCTCGCTTGGCACACAGCGAGAAGAGAGTTCGTGAACTCGTGCAAACTCTCGTCACCAGACTTTTGATCAACTATTCAGATCAAGTGCTGTGGGCGCTCGTTCCGATGGCGCGCTCGCGCGACGCCGTGCGAGCGAAGAGTGCGAAAGACATCCTCTCGAACGCAAAGCACGGCAAGCAAGACAAGACGGGCATGCGCGCCGACCGCGAGCTCATTTCACAATTTGCTAACGTCGCGGATCAGCTCGTCAAGTTGTGCAATTTCGCGCCAAAGACGCAATCAAAGAGTGGGCGACCGCCGAGATCGTTCAGTCTGATGCAAAACTTCCCCGATCTCGCGCAACTCATGCCCACGCGCGTGATGATTCCTGTGCAGAAATCCCTCACGGCGACGCTTCCACCGGCGGGTACGAACCCGACCGATCACAGACCGTTCCCGCCGTCCGCGGCGACACTCTTCGAGTTGCAAGACTCAGTATCTGTGCTCGCATCTTTGCAAAGACCGAAAAAGCTAACGATGCTTGGGAGCGATCGCTCGAGCTACGCTTTCTTGTGTAAGCCCAAGGATGATCTTCGTAAGGATTTGAGAATGATGGAGTTCACGACGATGCTCAACCGTTTGTTGGCCAGAGACGCGGAAAGTCGAAAGCGCAGACTGTATCTGAGGACGTTTAGCGTCATTCCGCTCACCGAAGATTGTGGGATCATTGAGTGGGTGCCTCACACCACCGGTTTCAGGCACATCATCCAGAAATTGTACGCGGATGACGGTTTATACAATAAAAATTCGAGCGCGGAAATGAAGGAGCTCTACGAGCGATGCAAGGGGCGCAGCCCGACGTCTTGGTCGAAAGAAGTGTTGAGTCGGCATCCACCCGTCTTCCACCGTTGGTTCCTCGAGCGATGGAAAGAACCCGCCGCGTGGTTCACCGCTCGCACCGCTTTCGCGCACACCGCGGCGGTGTGGAGCATGGTTGGCCACGTCGTCGGTTTGGGCGACAGACACGGCGAAAACATCTTATTCGATTGTCAAACCGGCGACGCGGTTCACGTCGATTTCGCCTGCCTGTTCGACAAAGGTTTGGAATTGGAGATGCCGGAGCGCGTTCCTTTCCGATTGACGCAAAATCTGGTCGACGGTCTCGGTGTGGGCGGATATGAAGGCGTCTTCATGCGCGTGTGCGAGATCACGCTCACCGTCCTGCGCTCGCATCGCGAGGCGCTCATGAGCGTCCTCGAAACCTTCGTGCACGATCCTTTGGTCGAGTGGACGAGAGTCTCGAGAAACGACGCCGCGCGAGGACACCGCCCCGGGACGTCGTCCAGCGCTCGCGGGAAGGACGCGCTCGAGAAGATTCGATCGCGCCTGGAGGGCGTCGTCGTCGGCGTGGGCGCCGCGCCGTCGCTCCCGCTCTCGCCGCAAGGTCAGGCGAGACGTCTGGTCGAGGAGGCTGTCTCGCTCTCCAACTTGGGCTCGATGTACATTTGGTGGATGGTGTGGCATTAGACACGAACGAAACGACGCACGACGCGGGTCGTAGTATTAATTAATAGCATGTTGTAACAACAGATTTGATAGCTGAGCGAAACGTTTGAGCGACGGCGACGGCGCGTTTCTCGCATCTAAAAGATAAAAAGTACTGCAAAACCGCGTTCTCCTCAGTAACGACGGTCATACGGCGGGAAATCCTCATCGTCGTCATCCTCACCTCTCGCGTCCCGTCGCTCGGCGTCCTCGGCGATTTGCGCCAAGAATCCTTGCACCGTGTTCACGATGAAGAACAAAAACATCAAGTTGAACAAAAAGCCCATACCGCCGAACCCGAACCCGTACCCGAACCCATACATGGGCATGATCGGCATCGGCATGAACACCGAGTTATACCCGTAGCCGTATCCACCGACCGGCGGCGCCGTTCGGCTCTGCGCGCTCATTCTCGGCGACGCCCGGCTCGACGCGCGGAAACTTCCGCCGCCCACGCGTCCGCCGCTTCTCGCCGCCTCCGCCGCTTCCGGCAGCACCGCGTCCGCACCGAGCGCGATCGACGCCGCCAATACCGCGGCAACGACGGCGCGCTTCGCATCGCTCGAGCGCGCCTCGTCATCGTCGGAAGACGCCCGCGCGACGATCGTCACCGGTGCCCGCGATCGAGCGCCCGCGCGCGTCGTCGTCATCTTTCGTCCCGTGCGTCGCGCGGAGGATCCCACGGCGCTCGTCGTCGCGCGCGTCATCGCGTGCGTCAGCATCATCGTCGTCGAGCGCGTCGTCGTCGTCTCGAGCGTCGCCGCGTCGTCGTGTGTCGCCGCGACGCGGTCGGGTGGGATTACGTTACGTCATCATGTGTGAGCAAACAGTGTGGAAGTCTATTTCTCAGAAATCTGTCGCGACCACCGGGACGCGGTGTCAGCGGCGGGCGCGCCGCACACGACGACGCCGACGCGCGAGGACGCGACGCGAACCGGTGCGCGCGATGGCGACGACGTCGTGCACCGTCCTCGCGGGCTCGTACGAGCGTTTTGTCTTCGGGTACACGCTGGACGTCGGCGCGAGCGACGGGGACGGGACGAGCGGCGGCGGCGGCACGACGCTGGCGAAGAGCTTCACGGTCGACGCGCACCTGTCGAGCGTCAAGGCGGTGGCGTGCGCGGGAGGATACGCGGCGTCGGGCGGATCGGACGATTTGATTCGCGTGTATCACTGCGATGAGACGGGGGCGGTGGCGGATTTGGGAATGTGCGTCGGGCACCGCGGCGACGTGCGCGCGTTGACGTTTTATTCGCCGAGAGGGTACGCGCCGACGCGGTTGTTGTCGGGAGGCGCGGACGGAGAATTAATGGTGTGGGATGCGACGGATAACTTCGATCAGTTGAAGACGATGCGAGCGCACAGGGGAGGAGTGTGCTCGATCAGCGCGCACGCGAGCGGACGCGTGGCGCTGACGAGCGGGGCGGATTCGCACGTGGCGATGTGGGACATGAAGAAGGGTCGCGTGGCGTACAAGTGTAAGACGCCGGAGATTGTGGATAAATTGATGTTCACGCGCGATGGGGCGCGGTACGTGAGTCAGACGGCGAGAAAGATTACTCTGACGGACGCGGAGGCTGGGAACGTGATTTCTACGTTTGCGACGCCGGCCAAGGCGCTGTGCAGCGAGACGCGGGGCTCGATGGTGTACGTCGGATGCGAAGGAGGTGACGTGCTCGTGTACGATACGCGAAGTTCGGGGAGCGATAAAGCCGTCAATCAACTCACCAAGGCGCATCCGCAACGTGTTCGCGGCGTCGCGTTGGTCGATGGCGGCGACGATGCCGACGACTCCGGGCCCCTCGAGCTCATCACGGCTGGATCCGAGGGCGTCGTGCGCGTCTGGGATATGCGCAACACGTCGAGCACGCAAGCTGAAACGTCGAGCGTACCGATCGCGGAGATTTCGACGGGTGCGCGTTACACGTGCTTGTGCACGATGCCGGCGAAGACGCTTCCAGAGGCGCCGAAACCAAAAATGCCATCCATGCCGCCGAGAGATCACAACGCGAAGAAGACCACTCAAGTGCAAGCGGCAAAAGATAGTCACAAAACGGCGAAGAAGAAGCAGAAACCGGCCGTTGTTGACGACGGATTTGAAATTGTTCGCGAAGAGAGCGCCGGTCCATCGGCGAAGAGAGCTCCCAGCCGTTTCGACGACGACTCCGACGACGACGCGCCGTACGCCAAGCCTACCGGTGGCAACAAGAAGAAGCGACAAGGCTCATACGAGAAAACAGCTACGTCCGCACGCAGAAAGGCGCACGGAATCAAACAAAAGAAGCGACGTTAGTAGATTTTAGCATTCAGTCTATACTCATCATTACATTTTGCTCGTCAAATTTCTAATCATACTCGCCCAAGCTTTCGAGAACCTGCTGCGAAGCTAGGCGCATAGCTTGTTTCTTGGTTGACGCCTCTGCGACGCACGTTTCGCTACCTAACTCTGCGGTGGCCACGAAAAGAGGTTGTTTGTTCTTCTCGGAGACCATGTTGCAGTTGCACCTACCTCCTAACGTGAGTAACTGTCCATACGCATTTTCCTTTTTCAAATCCTTTATTGTCTTTTGCTTTTCATGATTTTGTGAAGGCGCGTTATAAATGTCGTGTCCGTAGAGCTCGAGCATCTCTCGCGCCGCACCCTCCTCCGCGGCGGTCTTGCTTCTGCCGCGCGCACGCGTTTCGTGAATATGATTTTTGGCGGGCCAGACGCATCGCGCTTCGAACTCTGGCTCGTGATCCGGCGTCGTGTGATCGCGTTCCGAGCTCGTCTTACCGTTGAGCTCGATGATGAGCCCTTTCGGATTCGCAATAGTACCGTCCATGACTCCATTTATGACGACGTGCCACACAAACCATCTCGCCAACTGTTGAATAGCCTGCGGACCACCCGCCATTTGATTCACCATGTACACGGCCGCCTCGATCAGCGTCCCCGCGCTGTGTATCTCCGCCTCTCTGTTATTCTCCACGTGATGCGGCAACACTTCCAAGACCAATTTCGACATCATCGCGTTGCTCGCCAACTGCGAGTACCGTCTCGTCGCCTCCCCGACATCCGTCACCAACTTATTCACGATGAGTTCGTTCAGTAATGCCGCACCGAATATTTTATCACCAATTAACGCGTTCATCTCGACGTTCTGCGTGGTGACGTGCTGCACCGACACGTCTCGCCATCGCGCTGGCAAGATGTCCTCCGCCTTGAGTCGTGAGCTCAAGTCGTGCCACAGCTCCAGCGTCGGTTTCTCCGAGTAAGCCTCGTCGATGCGACGCTTGAACCGCGCGTCGCCGCCTCGGACGTCCGCACGGAGGCGTCTCTGCGATTTCGCCGACGGCCCCACGCGCGGGGGCGGAATACCGGGCATGAAGAGCGTGCGTCTCGCTGGAAGGGTGCTTCGCGAGCGTTGGCCGAGCGGCGCGCGGTGAAACGCGGGAGTGGGCGCGCCCGGCGCGGATCGAGGCGAGAGTGAAGAGCGCACGAACGATGGCGCGCGGACGGTGCGCGTGTTGAGCATACGCTCGCGGTGAGCGAGCGCGTGCGACTGAGGGGAACGGCGGCGAGACGGCGAAAGATGAGGACGCGCGACTCGACAACAACACGACAACGCGACTACGAGTCTAACTGAACGCGACGAAAACGTCGCGTATCGGTCATCGTCCGCCTCCGAATTGTTCGGGGCCGTATCCGGACAGGGTTTTGATGGCGAGCGCGAGCTCTTCGGCGAAGAATGGATTATCGACGTCGCTCTGGGCAAACTGTTCCTCGGTCCATAACTCGCGAAGCGCCTTTAGACCGACATCGACGTCGATCAAGAGCAAAGAGGGGTCGTACTCGACGAGACGAGCGACGTCCACGCGCGGGAACGCGTCGCTCAGCGCTCGAAACCGAAGCTTAATCTCCGGAATTTCACGCTGGAGAAAACGTTTGGCGTCGGCGCGCAAAATCAAGCCCACGTCGGCGCCTGGAATCATGAGTTTCAGCGCGCTCAATCGACTGACGATGACCGAGTTACTCGTCAACAGAATTTCTGGGTAACTATACGCCATCTTGGCTGCGTCGGCGGTGGACGAGCACAGACAAATGGCCGCGACGCTTTCCAAACGCTCACACAGAGACGCCAAATCGTCCTCCTTCAGCATCTCCTCGAACGCCGCCGAGTCTTCCGCCGTCTCACACGACACGAAACCTCGTTCAAAATCTTCTACCAATGCCATCGTGTAATCCGTCGCCATCGCCGCGAACCCCTTCCTCGTCTCGCGCGCGCCGTAATACTGCGACACGGCGTCTCGTGCGTCGTCGCCCGCCCTCCGTCGCCTGGACCGCTTCGCCCTGCGAACCGTCTCCTCGATCGTTCTCGACCCCATCCACGCCGGCACTTTTCCATTCTGGCGCCTGTAAGGAAGAGCGTCCAAAAAGTCCCCGTATGCCTCCGCCAGAGCG
>Ga0181584_10003297_pt1 | contig 12399 bp, 16 predicted proteins | sample 071ome_30_FD_132462 | JGI IMG/M metagenome (GOLD analysis project Ga0181584, IMG submission 132462) | Coastal salt marsh microbial communities from the Groves Creek Marsh, Skidaway Island, Georgia - 071406AT metaG (megahit assembly) | ecosystem: Environmental > Aquatic > Marine > Intertidal... | reverse complement strand
TAAAAGCCTCAACCCCCCGGTTTGAACGATGACGAGCCAGGGCCATGGGTCAGGGTTTCTTCATCATCAGGGAGAGGGATTTCGACAAGGCCCGTATCTCGGTTGTCAGTGCGGAGGTCATCTCGTTGCGGTCCGCTTTCATCTCACGTGCCAGCATGATGAGCGCAGCTTCAAGGTTGGCAATATTTTCAGAAAGCAGGGTATCATTTTTCGCCTGGGCATTGTATTGGGCAAGCTTGGCCGTGAGATCCCTGAGACTCTCAGCAATATGGCTGCGTTCGGTCTCACTTTTTTCAATTACACGGGCAAGGTGCAGCATGCTTTCTGCCGCCGCTTCCGACAGACCTTGGGTCATTTCAGGTCCCATGCCAGTTATTTCACTTGTCGTATCAAGGCGAACCGATTTCGAGAGCCAGTCTTCCACATCGGTATAGAACCGGCCGGAAGCCTGCCCGAGTTGCAGATCAAGGAAGCCCAGCACCAGCGATCCTGCAAGGCCGAAAAGAGATGATGAAAATGCGGTTGCCATTCCGATCAGCGGGGCATCAAGCCCGGCTTTCAGTTCGGCCATCATGGCGGTCATGTTACCAAGGCTTGTGTCAATGCCTCCGACAACGTTACCCACCGCCTGAACGGTGCTGAGCAACCCCCAGAATGTTCCGAGGAGGCCGAGAAAGACAAGAAGCCCTATCATATAGCGGGAAATCTCACGGCTTTCATCAAGACGCACAGCAACGCCATCCAGTACCGAACGCATGTTCTGGGCTGACAACGTGCTCCTCCGGCCATCCTGTTCGGCCATGATGACGGCCACCGGCGCAAGCAGGGAAGGGCGCATGGCAATGCCGGATCTGGGCGTGTTGCGGGAGAAATCGAGCATCCAGTAATGTTCGGGGATCAGCCGCAATATCTGCCTGATAGTAAAGGCGATGCCAATCAGCAGAGCAAAGAGGATGATGCTGTTAATCACGATATTCCCCATGAAAGCGGATTTCAGGGGATTGAAAAGTCCTGCGCAGACAGCAAGTATTGCAAGCAGGAAAATGATCATGCGGATCAGATAACGGCGTGGATTCGTCATGGCCAAAACCTCCGATAATGAGTGTATCACTATCTGGGCAATTTGGCAGAATTATGTAACAAATTATCCGGCCATCGCCATTATCTGTTTTGACGGCCCTTACGCAGAAGTTTCAGGAAATCGCCATGGATAACGCCGTTAGCCGCCACCACATCCCCGGAGGCAAGTGCCCGGTCACGTGAAGCAAAATCTGACACAAAGCCTCCGGCTTCACGAACAATCAGCACCCCGGCTGCAATATCCCAGAGGCTGAGCCCGTGTTCCCAGAAACCGTCATAGCGTCCGGCGGCAACCCAGGCAAGGTCCAGTGCTGCAGACCCAAGGCGGCGGACACCGGAAGTTTCGGCCATCACGGCGCCCAACTCCTGCTGGAACGATGCGTGAAATTCTGCGTCTCCACGACCCATGAAGGGGATGCCCGTCGCAAACAGGCAGTCCGGCATACTACGGCGCCCGGAAACACGCATCCGGCGGTCATTGAGAAACGCTCCCTTGCCCTGTTCGGCAAAGAAAAATTCATTCCTGATCGGATCGAGAATACCACCGGCAATAACCTTGCCCCCGTCTTTCAGGGGCTTGTCGATGGCAGCGATGGAGATGCTGAAATGAGGGATGCCATGAAGGTAATTGGTGGTTCCGTCAAGCGGATCGATAACCCAGCTCGGACCATCTTTTTCAGTTGGCGGAATAACACCGCCTTCTTCCATGATGAAACCCCAGTCCGGACGTGCGCGGCTCAATTCACGTACGATGATTTTCTCAGCATCGGTATCCGCATTGGAAACAAAATCAGCAACACCTTTGCGGGAAATCTGAAGGTTTTCAACTTCGCCGAAGTCCCGGACAAGTCCTCTTGCTGCCTTTTCCGCTGCCCGGAAAATGACATTGATCAACGCAGACTGAGTCATTTCAACTAATCCTTGGCGCGTTCGACGTAGCTGCTGTCTTCGGGTTTGACAACAATTCGCGTGCCGGTCTCAATATGCGGCGGCACCATGACCTTGATCCCGCCTTCAACAACGGCAGGTTTGTAACTTGAAGACGCTGTCTGCCCTTTGACTACGGCATCCGCTTCAAGAACTTCAACGACAACAGTATCAGGCAGTGCAATCGAAATCGGTTCCCCCTCATGGCTGTTGACGGTCACGGTCATGCCATCCTGAAGGAATATGGCCTGATCACCAACAAGTGATTGCGGCACGGCTATCTGTTCGAAAGTCTCGCTGTCCATGAAGATAAGATTGTCCCCATCGGCATAGAGATAGGTTGAACTGCTTTCCTGAAGGATCACGCGCTCAACGGTTTCCGATGACCGGAACCGTTCATTGAGTTTGGTGCCATCCCGGATATCCCTGAGTTCGACCTGAGCAAAAGCACCGCCCTTGCCTGGTTTCACGTGCTGTATCTTGACCGCCGCCCATAACCGGTTGTTATGTTCGATAACATTGCCCGGACGAATGGCATTTCCGTTGATCTTCATCTTGAAACCTGCTTTCGATTGGCCGGTTAATCACGGCCCTTGTAGATATTGATGACTGTATTGAGCAGAGCAAGCGCCTCTTCTCGCGGACGCTGGAAGGTGTTGCGGCCAATAATGGATCCTGACGCTCCGCCATCGCGCAACGCCCGGATTTCGTTGATCAGGCCTTCGGTATCTTTGGCTGCACCACCGGAAAACACCACAAGCCGCCGCCCGTTAAATGCGGAATCGACAATGTGGCGAACGCGTTCAGCCAGAGTGGCAGATGGAATGCCCTGAGCTTCATAAACTTTTTTGGCGTCTTTGTTTTCAAGGTGTTCTGTTGGTGGCTTGACCTTGATGATATGGGCGCCGAGAAGAGCCGCCATATGCGCGGCATAGGCGGCGATATCAAGGGCCGTTTCACCGTCCTTGGAAAGCGTGCCACCGCGGGGATAGGACCATAGCACCACAGCAAGGCCAAGGGCTTTGGCTTCGGCGGTCATTTCCTGAAATTCGCTCATCATATCAAATGCGGCATCTGAGCCGGGATAGATTGTGTACCCGATGGCGCTGCATCCCAGTCTCAGAGCTTCGCTGACCGATCCGGTGATGGCCTGGCTTGGGGCTGATCCCCCTTGTGCAAGTGAGTTGGATGAATTCACTTTCAGTATGGTCGGTATCTGTCCGGCAAAGGTGTCTGCGCCGGCTTCAAGCATGCCAAGCGGCGCGGCATAGGCGGAAAGACCGGCATCAATGGCCAGCTGGTAATGGTAGTGCGGATCATATGCCGGTGGGTTTGGTGCAAAACTCCGGGCTGGCCCGTGTTCAAATCCCTGATCAACCGGAAGAATAACCAGCTTGCCGGTACCTCCAAGTTTACCCTGCATCAGGATCCGGGCAAGGTTGGCTTTTACGCCGGGACTGTCGGATTCGTAATTGTCAAGAATGCGGCGGACATTACGTGTAATTTTCATCGCTGGAATTCCTCAAGACAGGTTTTTGCAACAGGCCCAAGCATTACGCCATTACACGTCAAGACGTCAATATCTAACCCCCATATATTGCCATGAAGCCTATGTATCATGCCTCAGTGGGGAAGACGGTCATGGGTGGGGAAATATTCCTGTTTGTGTGCTCCTAAGTCAGGTTATTTTTCTTGAATTGACGGCCGGGGGCGAATCTCTCTATTGTGATCAAGGTGTAACTTCTGAACCTAAACGTCCAGAATTACTCCGAAAGATTACAATTGCACGGGTGGCTTCACCAATCGCAATCAGGAATTCCTGCCTGGAACGTTATGGTACGGATGGAATAACACGATGAGCACACGCCTCAACATGGCATTGCAGCGGCTGGAAGCGGCGGTGAGCGTTCTGGAAAATAAAGCGCCTGCCTTAACTGACATCAGGGCGGCTCAACCTGCTCATGCCGTTAATAGTGAAATTGCAGCCATCCGGGAGCTTGTGGACGAAGCATTGGAATTGCTGACGGAAGAGGGAAAAGCCTCCGGAGGCAGCCTAAATGACTGAGAATCGCGTTTCCGTGAATATCAATGGCCAGGACTACCCCATGGTCTGTGCCCCGGGTGAAGAAGAAAAAGTGCTTGCTCTCGGGGAAAAGATCAATGATGTGGTCCGGCAGATTGCTTCCGTCAGTGGCCCCATCAGCGAAGCCCGTCTGCTCGTCATGGCGGCGCTGATCCTCACCGACAGATTGACTGAACTTGAAAACAATACCGCCACCGGAAATGAACCGGCATCAGACAATGCCGATGAAGATAAGATTGCATCGGTCATTGAAAATCTGGCGTCCCGCCTTGAAACCCTTGCATCCGGCGACTGAACAGCCTACATGATGAATACCGCAGCTGGGATGTTCGCCAGGTTAACGTATCCCTGGGGCCATAAGACATCTCTCGGGAGTTGCCTCTGTCCGGGTTGTGGCCCGGGTATCGCGACGCCCACCTGCTAAGCAGGCCACAGAGGATTGTCCATACCAGCGGCATTCTGGCTGACGGCAACATGCGCGATCCTGCTCCGATGATGCGTCTCACGGCATTACGGTTTCGATGCCTTGGGTCCGGTTAAGTGGTCAGTTCAACAATATTAAGTACAAACGGCACGAAGCCGGCATGACAGGAGAGAAGATGACATCTCTCGAAGATCAGAAAGCATCATTGCGAAAAGCTCTGTCCGTAATCAGAAGGGACGCGTCTCTTGATGTGGAGGCGGCACATCATCTGGCAGGTTGCGCACCACAAGTGATGCAAATGTTCCGGCCTGAAGCGGGCGCAATTGTTGCCGGATATTGGCCCATCCGAACAGAGCTTGATCCGCGGCCGCTGATGCAACAGTTTGTCGCCGCAGGTCTCACCACCGCGCTTCCGGCGACTCCACAGCCGGGAAAACCCCTGATCTTTCATTTATGGCAGGAAGGAGACCCTGTCATTGAAGGGCTTTATGGGACTTCGGAACCTGCACCTGAAGCGCCGCGATGTGAGCCGGATATCCTGCTTGTCCCGATGCTGGCTTTTGATAATGCGGGCTACCGGCTTGGATATGGCGGCGGTTTCTATGATCGGAGTCTTGCCGCATTGCGTGCGGTAAAGTCGGAGGTTCGTGCCGTTGGGATTGCTTTTGGGGCACAACATGTTGATCTGGTGCCGAGGGGAGAGCATGATGCACGGCTCGATGCCGTGCTGACCCCGGAAGGCATTGCCGTACCGTGGCATGGATCAGTCTGATATGCGATATGGCTGACCTGAGACTGTAGTTAAAGTTTTTTACTTGAAAGGCATATGATGCGGATACTTTTCCTGGGTGATGTGGTGGGCCGGAACGCCCGCAAGAAGGTGATGGAAAATCTTGGCCCGCTCCGGCAAGAGCTTGAACTGGATTTTATCATTGTGAATGTTGAAAATGCCGCTGGCGGTTTCGGGGTGACCCCGGAAATCGCCCAAGGTTTTATTGATGCCGGGGCCGATGTGCTGACAACAGGCAATCACGTCTGGGACAAGCGCGATATCATTCCGTACATAGAAAAGGAAAGCCGTCTTATCCGGCCTTTCAACATGGTTGAAGGGACGCCGGGAAAAGGAATTGTTACTGTTACCAATGATAAAGGCCAGCGCCTTGGTGTCGCCAACCTGATCTGCAATCTTTTCATGGCAGAAAATGAAAATGTGTTTGCCGCCCTTGAGCAGGTTCTGATGCGTATGAAAATGGGCCGTGATGCCGACGCGATCGTTCTCGACATTCATGGCGAAGCCACCTCAGAGAAATCAGCCATCGGCTTTGCCGCTGATGGCCGGGTTTCGCTGGTTGTGGGCACGCATACCCATATCCCGACAGCGGATCACCGGATACTCCCCGACGGAACCGCCTATCAGACCGATGCCGGCATGTGTGGTGACTACACATCGATCATTGGTATGGATCCTGAGGCGGCGGTTGGCAGGTTTACCGGAAAATCACAGGGAAGGCTTGAGGTTGCCAAGGGCGAAGCCACGCTGAGCGGTGTCCTGATAGAAACCGATGATGCAACAGGTCTTGCGAGAAAAATAACGCCTCTCCGTCGGGGTGGTGCGCTGGCAGCAACAGAAAAAGATACCAGCAGTTGAGTTTCTATCGGCTTTTCTGCTAAATTTCTGCTAGATGTAGACCCTAAACCTATTACAACAGAGATAGACCATGGCAGGGCATTCCAAATTCAAAAACATTATGCACCGGAAAGGTGCGCAGGACGCTAAGCGGGCAAAGGTATTTACCCGGCTGATCAAGGAATTGGCCGTGGCGGCGCGGGGTGGGATTGATCCTGAATCCAACCCGCGACTCAGAACCGCTCTTTCAGCCTGCCGGGCTGCAAACATGCCAAAGGATAATATTGAGCGTGTGCTCAAAAAGGCCGAAGGTGGTGACGGCGATAACTACGACGAAATGCGATATGAAGGATATGGCCCGGGCGGGGTTGCGCTTATCGTTGAAGCGTTAACCGACAACCGGAATCGAACCGCCTCTGAGGTCAGGGCGACATTTAACAAATTCGGCGGCAACCTTGGTGAAACTGGCAGCGTCAATTTCATGTTTGACCGGGTCGGGCAGATAACTTACCCCGCCGAAACAGCTGATGCCGAAACAATGTTTGAGGCGGCGCTGGAAGCCGGGGCAGATAATGTTGAAAGCGATGATGCCGGACATGAGATCACGACCGCACCAGAAGATTTCAATACCGTGCGTGAAATGATGGAAAATCAGTTCGGAGCACCGGAAGAATCAGGGCTTGCCTGGAAACCACAGAATACAACACCGGTTAATGAAGATCAGGCCCAGACACTGATGAAACTCCTGACAGCTCTTGATGATCTCGACGATGTCCAGAGTGTCGCGTCAAATTTTGACATTGATGATGACGTAATGGCGAAACTCGCAGGCTGATCCAAGGCCATTCCTGATGACACCCAACAAAGGGGGGCGAATTGCGTATCTGCGGGATAGATCCAGGTCTCAGAAACACCGGATGGGGCATCATCGATATCGTTGGCAGCAGCCTTAAATGGGTGGCTGATGGTGTCATTCGCCCTGATCCCGGTTGCCCTGATGCCGAGCGTCTTCTGATCATCCATCGTGACCTTTCTTCTGTTCTGGCTCTGCATAAACCTGAACAGGCCGCGATCGAGGAGATTTTTGTTGCCCGGAATGCGATGTCTGCTCTCAAACTTGGCATGGCAAGAGGTGCTGCCCTGGTGGCGCTGGCTGAATCTGGGCTGAAGGTTCAAAATATTTCTGCCCGCCGCGTGAAGCAGAATCTGACCGGGTCAGGACGCGCTGATAAAAATCAGATCACCAGCATGGTTTACCGCCTGCTCGGAGTGGCGCCAACATCTTCTGACGCAGCGGATGCGCTGGCTATAGCTATCGCCGCCAGCAATGATAGTGGCATCCTATCAGAAAATGATGAAGGCAGTTCGCTTGATCAGGCGATTGCCCGTGCGTTGGCAAAGGAAAACATATCATGATTGCGCGACTTTCCGGCACACTGGTTGAGGCAGGGGAAACCCACGCTGTTATTATGACAGGAGGGGTTGGTTACCTTTTTCAGGCGACAAGCCGTTGCCTTGCTCAGATGGGCGGTGTCGGCGCGGAGGTGATGATTTTAATTGATACCCAGATCCGGGATGACCGGATCGTTCTGACCGGGTTTTCCAACGCCGGGGTCAAGGATGCCTTTGCCCTGTTGCAGACGGTTCAGGGTGTTGGTTCTAAAGCCGCGCTTTCCATTCTTTCCGCGCTCAGCCCTGATGAGCTGATGCTGGCGATATCCGCCGGTGACAAGGCGATGATCACCCGGGCTGACGGGGTGGGGCCTAAACTTGCCCAGCGAATTATCAATGAGCTTGGTGAAAAGGTTTCAGGTCTCACACTGGGTCCGCAGGCCACGTCTGCTGACGCCGGCGGCACGGATCAGGCGGTGATGCGCGATGCTATATCCGCTCTGGTCAATCTCGGATATGGGCGGGCGGAGGCTCATGCTGCGGTTGTTTCCGTATCAGCGGGCATGGCAGGGGCGTCGCTGGAAGTTCTCCTCCCGGCGGCTCTTAAGGAGCTTGGCCAATGAGCGACGATAAAAGGCTGGTCAGCCCCGGGCTGCAACAAAGCAGTGAAGACAGTTTGCGTCCGTCCCGGCTGGATGATTTCATCGGTCAGGGGCAAGGCCTTGGCAACCTTGCGACGTTCATCACGGCCGCAAAAGGGCGGAAGGATGCCATGGATCATGCCTTGCTTCACGGGCCGCCAGGGCTTGGCAAGACAACGCTTGCGCAGATAATTGCCCATGAGCTTGGTGTAGGTTTCCGTGCAACGTCTGGCCCGGTTATTGCCCGTGCCGGTGATCTTGCGGCCCTGCTTACTAATCTTCAGCCAAGAGATGTTTTGTTCATCGATGAGATACATCGCCTTAATCCTGCCGTAGAAGAAGTGTTATATCCGGCCATGGAAGATTTTCAGCTTGATCTCATCATCGGAGAAGGTCCTTCGGCACGGTCGGTGCGGATTGATCTGCCGCCGTTTACACTGGTTGGCGCCACAACCCGTTCGGGGTTGCTGACAACGCCGCTTCGTGACCGGTTTGGAATCCAGATGCGAATGCAGTTCTACACCCATGATGAGCTGAAGATCATTCTGCTGCGACTGGCAGGAAAGCTTGGCATGCCGCTAACCGACGACGGGGCGGCAGAAGTTGCCCGCAGGTCTCGCGGAACACCCAGGGTGGCCGGACGTCTTTTGCGCAGGGTGCGTGATATTACCGCGGTTGCCGGTGCCGAAGAGGTTGGCGCCGAAGAGGCTGATGCGGCACTTGTCAGGCTTGGCGTTGACCGTGCCGGTATGGATGCGATGGATCGGCGATATCTTGAATGCCTTGCCCAGAACTACGGAGGGGGGCCTGCCGGGGTGGAAACCCTGGCCGCTGTTCTGGCGGAACAGAGAGATGTGCTTGAGGAAGTGATTGAGCCTTATCTGATGCAGACAGGTCTTCTTATGCGGACACCAAGAGGGCGTTGCCTGTCGCGATCAGGGTGGGAGTATATCGGCCTTGAACCACCCAAAGGGGCACAGCTTGACCTTCTTTCAGGAGGTGATGCAGATGAAGGCTGAGAAGATTGATCTTGAAACCGTCATGAATGGCTGGCTTGAAGATGATGCACATATCTATCCCTTGATGGTTCAATACGAGGATACGGATGCGGCGGGCATTGTCTATCACGCCAATTACATCAACTTTGCTGAACGGGCGAGAACTGCGCTGCTGCGGTGTATGGGGGTGGACATGAATGACCTTATTCATCGCGGTGAAATCATTGTCATCAGCAGCATCGGAATCGAGTATAAAAACCCTTCGGTCATCGGCGAGGGGCTTTTTGTTCGTACGGATGGCTTTCGTCTGGGGGGGTCAACGCTGAATATGCGGCAGGTCATTGGCGCTGTGGACGGCTCGATACGGGCGGCGCTTGATGTCCGGGGGGCATTTGTTGCCGCATCAGGGGGAAAACCGATCCGGATCCCTGAAGATGTCCGGGCACGCATGACGAAATTTATGTCAATACATCAGGTGAGCTAAAGCAAAGAGGGTATCATGCAGGAAGGCATCGAAACGACATTATCCGTAACCAGCCAGGATCTCAGCATCTGGGGTCTTTTTCTGGCCGCAGATCTGGTGGTCAAGGCAGTCATGCTGTTGCTGGTTCTGGCCTCGATATGGTCCTGGGCGATCATCTTCGAGAAGCTCAAGTCTATCAGGCGTGAATATAGTTTCGCCGATGACTTTGAAGATGATTTCTGGTCTGGCGGGGCGCTCGATACACTTTATGATAATCTTGGTGCAGAACCGCAAGGCGTCATGCCGCGGGTGTTTTCCTCTGCCATGCGGGAATGGCGGCGGGCCAACGGTCGCAGTGCAAATGGCCAGAATGGTGTCCATTCACTTTCCCAGCGGATTGAGCGGACCATGTCAGTCACAATTTCAAGGGAATTGGCCCATCTTGAGAAAGGGATGATTTTCCTCGCTTCCGTCGGGTCTGTTGCGCCATTTGTTGGGTTGTTTGGCACCGTCTGGGGGATCATGAACTCCTTCCAGTCCATCGCCCAGTCAAAAAACACCTCACTTGCGGTTGTTGCACCCGGGATCGCTGAAGCTCTTTTTGCAACCGCTCTGGGGCTGGCGGCGGCTATTCCGGCAGTCGTCGCTTATAACCGCTTTTCAAGTCAGATCGAAAATCTGGCATCCCGGCTGGAAATGTTCAGTGGTGAATTCAGCACCTTGCTGAGTCGTCAGCTGGACGAAAGGTAAGACGCAAATGGGTGTTCAGCTCGGATCTTCAGGCCAGAGACGAGGCCGACGGAAACTTCGACCCATGGGGGAGATTAATGTGACCCCCCTTGTCGACGTCATGCTGGTATTGCTGATTGTATTTATGGTGACGGCGCCGCTGCTGACTGTTGGTGTCCCGGTAGAACTGCCAAAAACGAAAGCATCCCAGATTTCAGATGACCAGACGCCGATTGTGGTGACGATCAAGCCAGATGGCGAAATCGCCCTTCAAAACCGGATAATCACCTTTGAGGAACTCCTGCCAAGACTTGAAGCGGTGGCCCGGGCCAAACCTGAAACACGGGTTTTTGTCCGTGGCGATAAAAAGGTGGCCTACGGGGAGGTGATAGAGGTCATGGGCCGTATTCAGGAAGCGGGTTTCAGCCGTGTTGCGTTGATCACGAAACTGCCGGAAGAGAATTAAAGCATGATGGTACGCGGCTCGGCCATAGGTCAGTCTATTGCTTTTCACGTCATCATCGTGGCCGTATTCTTTTTGGGTATGCCGCTTCTTAGCCGTGACCTTGCACCTGAACAGCCGATATTGACTGTTGATATCGTTCAGACACTTGATAATACAAATCTGAATGAGGGGGTTGAGGGAAAAACCGAACCGGAACAACAGCAAGTTGAGGACGCGCCGGAGAAAACGCCGCCGCCACCTGCGCCACCGCCCGCGCCGCCTCCCCCCGCACCGACACCTGCCCCGGCTCCCCCTGAAGCAAAGACTGTGGCCGATGATGCGGTGCCATTGCCGTCACCAAAACCGCAACCCAAAAAGGCGCCGCAATCTGCACCTCCCAAACCCAAGGTCAAACCTGTTGCCGTGGAAGCACCACCACAGCGTCCGATCAGCAAATCACCGGATTATAAGAAGAAAAAGGAACAGCAGCTTCAGCTTGCAAGCAATTTGCAGAATTTGATCGACAACAAATCCCAGCGAAAGCGTGAGGAAGAAGAAAAGGAAGACAAAAAGAAAAAGACAGAGGACAAGCTGAAGAATATTCTCGCCACCCAGCAGGACAAGAAAAAAGAGGATGAAACCAAAGCCGAAACCAAGGACAAGGTCGCCAAGCTTGTCGGTCAGGCGCTGAATGCACCAAAGGCAACATCAGGGCCGCTTGGAATGTCGGTCATTGACCAGTTGCGGAGCCATCTGGCGGTATGCTGGTCGCCCCCGCCCGGTGCTGCCGGCGCAGATGCCCTTATTGTTGACATAATTGTGCGGCTTAATGCAAAGGCGGAGGTTGAATATGTTGGTATTGTCGATGCATCCCGGTACAAAAACAACCAGACGTTCAAAGCGGCTGCGGACGCCGTCATGCGGGCTGTTTTTGAGTGCAGCCCCCTGCCGCTCCCATTGGAGAAGTTTGAAACCTGGAAAGAATTGCAATTTGAGTTCAATCCGCGTTTTATTACCCGTAACTGAAACCCGTAGCTTGAGTATGGCCGACAGATGATTGCTGTATATACACAACGATTTTTCCTGACCTTTGCGTTGATGCTGTTTGCGTGCCTTGCGTCGGCCCAGACGGAAAAGATTACAATCACGGAAGGCAGTATTGAACCCACACCTATTGCCATCGCCGATTTCACCGGACCTGATGGCAAGCCAAGTGATCTGGGGCGCACAATTGCTGAGATTATCGCCAATGATCTCGCAGGTTCAGGGATGTTCCGGAACGAGGAATCGGCGGCGCTGATCCCGCCCCCGTCGGATCCGTCGATACGCCCTGATTTTTCAGAATGGGAGCCGCTGGGTGTCAAGGCTCTTCTGGTCGGGTCAGCCTCACAGAACACCAACGGCATGGTCGAAGTGGTTTTTATTCTGTGGGACGTGGTAACCGAGCGTGAAATCGTCGCCGGGGACGGGGAAACACCATCAAGCGGTGTCCGGCGGATTTCACATCAGATTGCTGATCTTGTTTTTGAAAGCTGGACCGGAGATGAAGGGTATTTTGACACCCGCATCGTTTATGTCGAAGAAAGTGGT
>Ga0181584_10003285_pt1 | contig 12413 bp, 8 predicted proteins | sample 071ome_30_FD_132462 | JGI IMG/M metagenome (GOLD analysis project Ga0181584, IMG submission 132462) | Coastal salt marsh microbial communities from the Groves Creek Marsh, Skidaway Island, Georgia - 071406AT metaG (megahit assembly) | ecosystem: Environmental > Aquatic > Marine > Intertidal zone... | reverse complement strand
GCTCCAACGGTCAAGTTGAATGTTACCTTCCCAACGTAGTTTTACAGTTCCTTCGTAGGGGGTGAGACTTGTTGAATGGATGAGCGAGGCTTCGAACAAGAGTCGGTCTTCTGCCATTACGATGACGCCTTCTGAGATATTGTTCACAACAGGACCATCAACATCACGCAAGCCTTGAATTTCAATTTGCATTTCTTTCTGTAGAAGCCAAGCATTTTCGTATTTTGTTCTATTAACACCATCGTTATCGACGACGACCACATCCAATTTTCCACCGATTAACCCCGACATTGAAAATGACCAGGCCACTTTCGAATGAAATTCAATAGACATTCGTCCGTTTTGAATGTCAACATCGCAGTCGAATGGAGTGACGAGAAGTCGTCCATCGAGAGATGAGCAAGAGTTGCTTTGAGGTTCGTATTGCAATCCTAGTTGATTATCGCCGCCAAGTTCGATTTTTACTTTTGTAATATCATTCAGGTCGTTTGCATCACCAACTTCAACGGAGACATTGAAGTGCTTTGAAGGTTCAATGAGTGCTGCAGAATTGATTTTTTGTGATGTGATCTCAAATTCAATCAGTTCACCAAAACTTGCTTCTCTCGTCTCCCAAGATAAATGACTTATGCCATTTGTCGGATTTGGCACAGGATGCCCGGCTACATCATGACCGGAGAACAAAACATGAACAAATTGATGGTCATCGTTGAGCGTATCATCCATTGTGAGATTAATGAACCATGAATTAAGTTCATTTTCTATGGTATAATTCACTTCAATAAATTCGACTGACTGAGGATAAGAATCTATGGAACCACCATTCGTCCCATCGTGAATGCTTTCTACCCAAACAAATGCTTCGATTGTTTGGTTTGTAAATCCTCCAATATCATAAAACTCAATGCCAACATTACGATCTGCGTCTTCGTTGGAGTATGCGTCCATTTCAGGGTATTTTTCAACGATAATCGGTTCATCAGCATTGATGACAAAAGTGAGTTCCTGTGCATCGACATCAAGACCCCAATCTTGGTCGGTTCTCGCTTCAAACCAAAGAAGTGCATCACCTGAGATGCCTTCTGCAAGGTTCATCTGAGCAACATAGGATTGTGCCTTTGGTAGAGTGAACCACTCGGTTGTGATGTTATCCCATAATCGCTCACCGTTCTCTTCGTCTTCCTCAAATGTATGAACATCGATATGCAGCCGGCCTTCAATGTCACCCTCGAGCATTCGCAACCCCGAATTTTTGAACACTCTATCAACTTCAATATTGAGAGAACTTGTTGAAGGTATGACTTCGTTCATCTCAAGTGTCTGGTTTCCAGCACTCGAAAATGAAGATGTTACGCCAACAACATTCACGCTGACTTCTTTATCGAGAGAGAGTATTTCTGGGGAGATATATGTGACATTTCGTTGTGCATGTGTTCCGATTTTATACACGAGGAAATCAGATTGGAGACTCTTCGATAGGGTTACTCTCCAGTCCAAAAGGTCACCTTGAGCATCGCTTGAATGTATTGAAACAGACAGATGTTCGGAGATCATCAATTGGTCCGGGTCTTCAACTGACATCTGTTGGGTCGTTGAATTGTATGTGAGTGTTGTCCAAGAAGAGCCTGGTTTGTATATGCCATACTGGTCACTTTCCCGGAATGCAATCCAATATTCACCATCTGTCGTCACAGCATGGTGATGCGTTTGGAAAAGAACAGGAGAACTTGAAGGTTGCATTGAATCAGGAATTATTGGCCCTAACGAGGCTTCATCTGCACCTATCGAGACGTAACTGATCCGTGGCATAATCCAGTCATCCAGTTCAGTCGATGTAAATTTAACACGATACTGCAAAAATGGCAAATCTTCTAAACTCGATAAAAGCGAAAGATTTGATTGTTGAAAGAACGAATTAACTGGAATGGAAGCTGGAACCCAATTTGCTTGAGGTATGCCCGCTGCAGATGTCGCCATACGATATTGAAGCAATGCCTCGGTACCGGTTGGTTCGTATGCACTAAAATCGAGCCATAGCCCAGATGCACTTCCTTTTGAATTCCAGCGAAGGTCAATGGCTTGGCTCGTTAACCAACCTTCAACTGAATCAGGGTTTTCATACATTCCTGTCTCTGAAAGATATTGTAAATACCACACGTAATATGGGTATTGCGTTGCTTCACCACCTGCGTATACGAGCGTACCTCCTGCATTCACAAGGGTTGATTCAAACAAACCAATCTGGAGTGTATTATGTTCTCGCCATGTGTCAGTAAAAGGGTTGTATCCATATGTTTTCGTGTTCACATTGGCATTCCAACCCGAACCACTATATCCACCAAAGATAATAATTTCATCATTGATGACCGCAGAGGCGTATGAAGCAAAGTTATTTGTCGAATTTGGTAAGCGAGACCACGTGTCTGTCGTCGGATCATAGGCTTCAGAAATATTTGTTGTTCCGATGACTGTGGTGTTGGTTGTTGTATCGTAGTATTGCACCATCCCTCCATGTGCAATGAGTTTTCCGTGGTACGGAATGAGGTCGAACGCAAACCGTTTATGAGACATATTGGCCATTTCTGCCCACACATCATTGACTGGGTCATACCGCATCAAGCGATCGGTAGGGTCTGTTCGTGCTCGATTGCTAATGCCCCCTGCAACATACATGTAACCATTGTGTTCTGTAGCACCTGCAAGACCCACACTCTTTCCGCTTGGCATATTTGTTCCATTCGTCCAATTTCCTGTGGTTAAATCAAGAACTTGAACGAGCCCAGATGACTTTATTTCTGGATTTGCAAATGGAAAATAATCACCAACAGTGTAGACATTGGTTCCTATTTTCACACAGTCATGGTATTGTTGAGTGTAGGGCATCGTGATTGGTGCTGGTGACCATGTACCATTCGTTACATCGAAGATTTCAATCAAAGTTGTTTCTGTTTCATCTCCAGTTTGTAGAGGGTTAGGGTCCACCATTCCACCCATGAAGTACACTTCATTTGTAGCATCATTGAAAAATGAACATCCAGCCGTTCTGGGCATTGACAAACCATTTCCATTCGTGCTCGACCATTGAAGCAGAGGTTGTTCAATTGTGGTAATTCCTGTTTGGGTATCAAAGGTCAGATTCGTGTAAATGTAACCAGATGATTTTGGAAATGTTGTATGGTTTATCATCGTCGAATTGATTTCTTCATTCTTTGAAAGATTTTGATATTCGGTCGAAAAATCAACAACTGATAAGAGAGACGACAAAAAGATGAGGACAAGAACGAAAGCAACGCTTTGATTTTGCCCTCGACCTGTCATGGAACTCCGATGGTGTTGAAGTTTGTATATGCATCGAATCGTGGTGTTCGTAAATGACTACCTTCATGTAGTGTCAACGCCGGCGCAAAATAAGGTCACACTATGAATCGATACATTGCGAGGGACCCTAGAACGGGCTTACCGATTAACGTCGGAAAGAAAAAAGGTAAGACCAAACAGCAATCTGTACGCAAGGGACCGTGGATGGTGCTCCGGCCAACCCAGATCATGGATTTAGCTACAGGCCAAGTTGAAACCATAAAAGTACGATGGCAGGGAAAAGACCGTCAACTCTCACAAAAAGATGGCATTGAAGGTATCGCCACCCTTCCTCGGCAATTAACCATCCCAGCCCATGATGCATTACTCGAGGCGTTTTCGTCGAACAGGCACGATGTTCGTGCTGCAGCATTGCGTGTCCTGCCCGATTTTGCACCAAGAAAATCCGATGAGCTCTTCGATTGGTTATCTGTTCTCCTCGATGACGGTCACGACATAGTCCAAAGAGCAGCAAGCCAAGCACTCATTGAATGTGCTGCGTACTTCCCAAGTGGTATTGAATCTTCATTGCTCAATGAGGTGCGTCACCCTGACCCTCGTCGAAGAAATTCAGGTTGGAAAGCTCTGGAAGTTTTGGCAGATCACTGGCCAGAAGTTGCGGCTGACCATATTGATGGATTATTGCTCGAGGACGAGGAAGTTATCCGACAACGTGCTGCGAAATTAATACAGAGAGTTTTGAACAAAAGTTTTGCGGCTGCATGGGACTTGGTCTCTTGGTGCTTGAATGATGATGACGACAACGTCCGACTCTCTGCTGCAAAAACATTACCTACACTCGCAAGGCATGATAATCGAATGGCAACATTGTTCGCTGAACGAATATTAACCGATACGAACGCTGAAATTCGACTTGCTGGTATTAAAGCAATGACTTCCCTTAACAGAGACTCAGGAAGAGTCAAAGATCTCATCATACAAGGGGCACGGTCGACAGATATTCGCATTCGCAGAGCGAGTATAGACCTTCTACCACGAATCATGGGGGAGGACCAACTTCGAATTCTTGCAACAGACTTGTTGCAACATGAATCCGATGACAAACTCATAACTTTACTCAGTGAAATGCAATATGATGCAGCATTGGAGGGTAGTGAAACAGAGAAGAATGCTGCATTGTCTCCCGCCTTACCTATACCAGAGTTGGAGCGTGAATTATCAGCCATAGAGAAAGGTGCCCATGTAGAACTTGAACACAATCCAAAGAATGACCAAGAGATTCTGCATGTACAAACTCATCGTAAGACCAACACTGATGGTGCAACGAACAATGACGAAAATAATGACCAAGACCAAGTGCGGCATCATTAAGAAGAGATGCTGAGTGGGCGGATTGTTTGAGAAGTGATTCAATGAGTGATGACCAGCCATTCGACACAAAGGAAGAACAATTTGAGCGACTTTGGAATGGTGAAACGCCAAAGGGCATCAACCGATCAAAATCACTCAAGTTTCAACAGTACATTCTCGAACATGTACGTCAAATGCGTCGACCTTTGACCAAAGAAAACGCTCGACGATATTGGATGGGCGAACTTCAAAAAGAAATTCAAAACACAGAATACTGATTGAACGCGAGTTGTCACACCTCGACAACTCAAGATATACGATGGAGGTGAGGCACTGTTTACAAAGAAAACATTCGACGACTTTAATCTATCAAAGGACCTCCTCGCTGGGATAAAAAAAGCCGGCTGGTCGAATGCTACGCCAATTCAAAATGATTCGATTCCATATGGTCTCCGAGGAAAAAACGTCATCGGACAAGCCCGAACCGGTTCAGGAAAAACAGGTGCATTCGGCATCCCAATTCTTGAAAATTGTCAAGCAACGGGAACGCTCCAAGCACTTATTCTCACCCCAACTCGAGAACTAGCACAACAAGTTAGCGATGAGTTGAATATTCTTCAATCAGAAATTGGTTTCAAAATTGCGACCGTGTATGGTGGCAAAGATTTGGAAACACAAGCAAAGAAACTCGATGGCGGTGTAGACATCATCGTTGGAACGCCAGGTCGAGTCATGGATATGTCAAAACGTGGACACTTGGACCTCAATCTTCCTTCCGTCTTTTGTTTAGATGAAGCGGACAGAATGCTCGACATGGGATTCTTACCTGACATCATGTGGATTCTTGAACGAATGGAGGGCAGGGAACAAACATTTCTGTTTTCTGCAACATTTCCCCAAGAAATTCTCGATATTACGAATCAATTCATTGAAGATGCTGAACACATCCTCACTGAAGAAGAGCAACTCGAATTACCACCGGTCGACCTCTATTCCGTGCGCGTGAGTCGAATGAACAAGATGTGGGCACTTGGACGCCTTTTAGATGCTCAAGATGATGGGCAGACAATGATTTTCTGCAACACAAAACGAATGGTTGACCTTGCCGTAGATCGATTAAAGAAATTTAATTTCAATGTTGGTGCATTGCATGGAGACATGAGTCAAAATCAACGAAATGATATGCTTCATCGTTTCAAAAGTGGAAAATTACCAATCATTGTCGCTACCGACGTTGCAGCCCGTGGGATTGACGTTGATGGCGTGACGCTTGTCGTCAATTATGACCTACCCTCAGACTTTGATTCTTTTATTCATCGAATAGGACGTACTGGTCGTATTGGACGAAATGGAGTTGCATGGAGTTTGGTTTCGAAGGATGATGCTCCATTGCTTCCACGTATTTGTGCCACATATGGTCTTGATGTCATCGAGTCAACACCACCTGCATCAACCTCAGGTGAACCAGACAGAATAAAAAAGAAAGAAGATTACTCTGAATCTGCAGATGTTTTTGGATATATTACACTCGAACGCTCACTTCGTGAATCCATCAGTGGTCTTGATGCAGAACGATGGCTAACGGACACATTGAAATGTGACCCATTACTTATCGGAGATATCACATCTACAGAAGAGGCCATTCAAATGAAAATCCATTCATCTATTGTCGGGACAGCAATGAAAGCGTTTGGAACGACCGAATTTTTTGGGTCCACTGAACATGCACATATTGTTGAATAACTATTCTTCTTCTTCTTCTTTTGAACTGTGATGTTGAGACGTCGCTTCTTCGTCCCACTTGTGTTCTGAAGAACTCTTTGAAAAATCGAATTCCTTACCATACGTAATCCCAACAAACGACAATCCAATACCGCCGATCATACTGAGTGACCAAGCGGTTTGAATGGTGTCATCCCAAGACCTCTGAGCATCTTCACACTCTGGTGTGACCAACTCAGAAAAATTACAATTTGAGAGGACCTCTCTTGTTGCTGTAGCATCATCGTTAGCATATATTGAGAGGATAGAGAAGAAAATGAGCAAAACAAACGCAACAGAAAGAGAGATGTGTTTCAAATGCCATTTTTTCCTTATACGGAATGTAGATTCTTCTTTTTCTTGAAATGCCGCCTCATTCGTTCGTGATGGCCCTCCGACCTTAGTGAACCAAACGAGCCACAGGAGTACAAGGACGATTAAAAATCCAAATTCATACACAAATGCATGAAACTCCCACATCGGTTGAAGACATTCTTGTTGATTTGGCATTGCAAGGCAACTATCCAAAGCGATAGGATAAAACACAACTAATCTCAAAATGTTGAGGACATAAACGATGGAGCAACCAACGAGAATTGACTTTAATTTTAGTCGTTGAGGCACGCCATCAGTCATCCAAATTAATGTCGACAGGAAAACCATTTCATGCACCCCTGCACACTCATCAGAAACATAGAGGCCAACTGAGTCAAAAGGACCAGGGAATGAAGGATGATGGAAATCGATTCGTGTGAGCCATCCATTGTGCGTGGAGAGAGTAGCTGTTCCTTCGCCATAAAGAAGATTTGTGAGACCATTCCAAATCCAAGCCTCTGTCACTTGAATAATTGCTAAAGAATCCGATGGCATGGTCAAAAACCAATACAATGCTTCAGCGAGAATCAGAGCGGCTGGAATACGAATGTACCTCCGGCCTAGTTGAGCAACCTCTTTCCATGAGAGGTCATCTTTTTGCTCAACTTTCGCCTTCGTCATTGATGAACGGAGGTCGCATGAACACATTAAACCACTTGAACACTTCAAGATTTTATGAGTTCAATTCGGGGTATGTTGAAATGGGTCGGACACATCCATGTGACCGTGGAACAATTTGAGCCAACACCAACACATCAACTCGATGTGCTAGGATTCTATTGCCCGGTCCCTCTTCGAACTCTTCAGAGTCAAATAATAGAGTTGGAGAATAATGAGATTTTGTTGCTTATTGCTGACGATCCTGAAACAAAATATGACATTCCTCCCTTCCTTGAGAGGTCTGGTCATACATTGCATCAACTCATTGAGCATCATGGAGAATTCTATTTTGTCATCGAGGTGAATTCATGAACGAAAAAATCGAAAACAATCAAGACGTCCCTAGCCACTCGATTTTACCAACGCATCTCGGAAAGTTTGAGATTCATGTCTTCCATGATAAAAAAACAGGTCAAGATCATGTTGCTCTAACATTAGGTGACATGGCAGGCCCTGACCCTGTATTGATTCGAGTCCACTCGGAATGCCTTACAGGTGATGTCTTTGGAAGTCAACGATGTGATTGCGGACCTCAACTTCACGCCGCATTGGAAGCCATCGTCAACAAAGGTTGGGGTGCACTGCTTTACTTACGACAGGAAGGCCGTGGCATCGGTCTTCATGCGAAAATTCAAGCGTATAGATTACAGGATGAAGGAGCTGATACACTCGATGCAAATCTTATGTTGGGACTTCCAGCAGACAGCCGTCAATACGATATCGCTGCCGACATGTTACAATTCTTGGGAATTGAGCGAGTCAATCTACTCACAAATAATCCAGATAAAGTGAGGCAACTCCAATCCTTTGGTATTGATGTCGTTGAACGAACACCGCTTATCGTAGGTGTAACCAACGAGAATCGAAATTACCTTTCCACCAAGGGTCATCGAATGGGGCATCACATTTCAAATTCTGATCTTGAAGGCTAACTTGGCTTCAACATTCCCTGTATCAATTGGAGTGGGGCCGTGGCCGGGAATTGAACCCGGGCTGAGGGAACCACAATCCCTCGTGCTAACCTCTACACCACCACAGCCATGAGATGCAACCCTGCGTCAATAATTCACTATTTCAAACATGCGACTTGAGTTCAAACAACCTCATCATCAACACATCCAACCCCTTCATTCAAGAACATCTGTGTGTTGAGTATGTGTATGCGAGGAAAGGGAACAGCACTTTTCTTGACCATCCTACTGTTTTTTTCGACGACGATTGCTTTACTTCAATCGGTTGATGCTAGGAGTGTACACTCGACTTCACCTGTTGACATCTTTGAACAAGGAGATTTTACAGACGGTAGCTTATGGACGACTGATGCAACAACCTCATTTTCTTTGGAACCTGCTGAATATACTGAAGCCATGGTCCTAGACAATCGATTGACGTTTTTGCATGAACGACCAACAAATATCGACGGAGTTTTGTTTTGGAGCCAGTATTCCCCAACAGATTCTAACCTTTCAATTGGAGCACCAGATGGGGCTGCAACGTGGACTACTGGACCCGAAATCGTGGTTGAGTCATTTTTTACATCGGGATATTCACAATACGAAATTCTAGAAGTTTCATTCACAAGTTCCTTCCAAATTACAGATATGCTTCAACAAGACACAGTACGAATTTCAATCGAAACTTCCGAAGGTTTCGATGTCATTCAAAATTTTGCACACACACAAGGTAACTTGGATTACATCAATAATTCTGCTTGGAAAACGAATATCACCTCAATGTTTGATTGGAATTGGTCAATTCTTGAGTCGAGTATTTTCACATGGGATTATGTTTCTGCTGGCGGAATAGACGATGCTCGATTGGTTGTCGATGCCGTAGGTTTTGAAGTGAAACTTCGATTGCCTTGGTATGGAGGAGAAGTAGCAACAGCCAAAACTACTGTGCAAGCAAACGACCTACCTCTCATGTTTGCAAATTTGTCGAATGGAACATATCAAGAAATGACGCTATCGTCATGTGGTTTGGAACGAAGCAGTTCTTCAACCAATGTTGGAATTTGGGAAAGCGAAATTCTTGAGGTGCCTCCTGAACAGAAGTTTGGAAGAGTTCATTTCTCACTTGAAAACGAATCTGTGGATGATGTCGTCATGAAATATCGCGTTTCAGATGATGGAATTGCTTTCACAGAATATGAGACCATTCTAGAAAAAATGCAACTTCCATTCTCCAATTATGTACAAATAAAAATTGAAGTTTCTGATAGTTGTGTCTCAAAAGTCTGGGTCGACATCAATGACCCAAAGATGCAATTGAATGGCCAAATTTATGGTGACATCGACGGGATCGACCCCACATACTCTCGATGGCTCGTATTTGTCGACGATGAACTTGTTCGAAATGAGCCAATAGAGATTGGTCAATTTTCAATTTCGATACCTCTTGGTGCATACCTTCCACATGACAATTCAGCGTTTGACGTGGAAATTAAGGCATGGTTTACATGGGACTCAATAGGCAATGAGAGCACAACTGGATTTGAAATCACCAACATAGAAATGACTGGAGCGTTCTTTGTCGAATGGGATGAAGACCCCATCTGTGAAGACATTGGACGCATTGACCTCACAGAAGACGGAGGAGGAATCATTCTTCCATTCCTTAATCGTTGTAGCGATGATCGGCATTCAAATGATGAATTGAGCATCATGTTTGCCAACACCAATTCTGACTTGATCGAGGTTGACATGGTGGATGGACAAATCCGCATCCACTTGCTGCAAGAAGCATCAGGTCAATCTGTGGTCACAGTTCAAGTCAGTGATCCAGCTGGAAATACCTATACCGACACCTTCGATGTTCTTGTTGAAAGTGTGAACGATGCTCCTGAGGTTGATGAATTCCCTGGCATTATTCCGGTCGAGAAAGATGTTGCATTAGTGGTTCCATTTGTTGCTAATGATGTTGATTCAAGCCTCCTAACAGGGAACACCAACAAATCATGGGTAACTGTCGATATGGAAAAATCTGAACTGACCATCTTGTCACCATCACCCGGATTTGACGCTATTTTATTCAGCGTATGTGATGAACAAGAATGCACAGAACGTGTTATCGACATTGAAGTGCGTGCCCTTGCTGACCTTATTGTTGAGGATGTTGAATTCAACAAGGATGTAAAACAAGGCGAAGTGCTGGACGTGAAAGTCTATGTTCGAAACATTGGCCAAGCAGAAGCAACAATGATCTCTGTCCGATGCCAAACTGATGATGAATTGGTCGATATCGAAACCATTCCGGTGTTACAACCTGGTCAAATCGCTGTTGCTACGTGTCAATGGGTTGTTCCTGAAGAAAAGCTTGAGACGCAATTTGGAGTTGTTTTAGACCGAGGACTCAACATTGTAGAGGGGAATGAAGACAACAATGAATGGACTTCGCTGTTAACCATAGACACAAAAGATGTGGAACGAGAAAGTAACGAAGATTCATCATTTTCAATATCCTCGACCGTTAGTTTGAGCGTTACTGCTGTGTTTCTCATTCTGCTCACAGTCTTGTTTATCATTTTAGCACCTGCGAAAATCAAGAAAATTGAATGAGGTATTGAAATGAAATCTGATACGCTCACGGAAAATGAAGTCCAGCGACTCTTAAAACGGATACACGATGTACCGATAATGGAATCACTATCGATGTCCATCACATCACTTGAGCAAGGAGTTTGTGTCGCAAAAGTACCAAGGCACCCAAAATGGGATGGAATTTTTGAAACGTTCCATGGTGGAATTCTTGGCACGATTGCTGATTCAATCACCTGCTTTGCTATTCTTACAAAACTAGGTGCTGACGCCAATGTTGCAACAACTGATTTCAACATCCGGTTTTTGAGGCCATGCCACACCGATGTTATTTGCACTGCACGAGTCATTCGAGCGGGCCGTACATTGAGTCTCGCTGAGGCGGAAATTACAAACGCAGAAGGGAAGATTGTGGCGATTGCACATGTGTCGTACATTCAAATTCCTTAACCGGACATGATGTCGCATAATTTTGAAATCCACCTCAACATTCATAAGTAGACCGTGTCAGAATTGGTTACTTTGAGGTCGTGGGGGCCGTTCAACACTGTTGACAAAGTGGATGTGGGAACATATGCCAGAATTGAAAATACGCATTGAAACTGAGGAATTCATTTACGAAGAATTTGTAGAAGCTTAATCGTCATTGTCTTTTGTCCACCTTCGTGGGTACAAGTCAGCGTCCATGAGCACCATGGATGGACGTGCAATCTCTCCTTCTTCGAGATCTTTTACATCAGAAGCATTATGCTTGAATTTAACAAGAGCAACGGCTTGACCATGTGCTGTTGTTACAAGTGCCTCGCGACCTTTTTCGATGGATTCATCCAACGAAACAATGCCAGGTCGAAGCAAGGGTGCACCATTTGATAATGCGGCAACTGCACCATCTTTGACGATACATCGTGGATAATGCTCAAGCAGCGTTTCAATCGGGTGAATTATTTTCTTCAATGCCCGTTCATCACCTTGTTCTTTCCACAACCAAACTGCATCTGCGAGAACATCCATTGTTATGCACTGGTCAAGATTAAACCGCCCTGAGATATTCCTCCTCAATTCTTTGAGGTCGACGGGCATTCCAGCAAGAAGGCCCAAGTCACGAGCAATAGTACGAATGTATGTTCCCGATTCACATTGGATTTCTACAACAAAATCTCGTTGTTCGTGATCGAGCAATTTCACTGAACCAATCGTCCTTGTTCGGACTTGAACTTTAACAGCCGATATCTCAGGAGGTACGTTGTAGATTTTACCTTCAAACTTTGATAGGAGTGTCACAAGTTCTTCTTTCTCAATTGGCTCTTTGCTCCTCATAACACAAATGTACGATTTATCGTGTTTGAGAATTGAAGAAGTGAGTTTGACAGATTTACCAAGAAGAAGTGTCAAGACACCGGTTGCAAACGGGTC
>Ga0181584_10003284_pt1 | contig 12414 bp, 14 predicted proteins | sample 071ome_30_FD_132462 | JGI IMG/M metagenome (GOLD analysis project Ga0181584, IMG submission 132462) | Coastal salt marsh microbial communities from the Groves Creek Marsh, Skidaway Island, Georgia - 071406AT metaG (megahit assembly) | ecosystem: Environmental > Aquatic > Marine > Intertidal... | reverse complement strand
TCGATAACCAGACGATCACGTAATGTCCGTGTCCGCTGTAATGCAGTGATCTAGTCATCATGGCTTGCTGTCGGCTGAGGGGTTTGACGAACGGCTGCAAGAGGAACCTGTTGCCACCACGACCATTCAGGTCCGTCGTTCTGGCTTGCCCATCGACCGAAGGCCCGGACTGCGCGGGCTCTTGCCCGAGCAGATTCCGATGACGTGGACGTGGCAAGCCAACGCTTCACGTCGTGCAACGTCACCGGGAGATCTGTGAATTTTGTCAGTTGTCGGATGTATCTGGCGTAGGTTTCGGCTGTCGTTGGTGAGTGTCCGGCAAGTTGCCAATCGGCAACAAATTCTGCGATGTATTCGTGGATTTCCATGCTCCCTCCGAGAGGTCCATGGACAGCAGGGAAGATCTCAAACCGGCCCTGTGCTTCTTGCTCAGTCGGTTAGACCAAGCCGAAAGGATTGATCCAAAAGCGTTTCCGGTCGCCCGACCTGAAACGCACCTAGAGCGCATCCCTGATAAGGATGAGGTCACAAGTTCGATTCTTGTTAGCCCCACTGCGGCGGCCCGATGGGCCGCCGTTTGTCGTTCTCGACGGGCATGAGTGCGGGCGGTCTACGATTTCGGTGTGTTGCGACGTCTGGCGTATGCCTTGTTTTTGGTGTTTGCGATTGCTGCGTGCTCTTCAAGTCCTGAGGTGTTGCCGGAGACGTTGAATGCTGTATCGACCACCCAGAGAGCAACGAGTACGTCTCTTGCAGTCGAAAAAGAGCCGACGTTGACCTCCTCAACTCAAAGCCCGACATCAATAGTGACCACATCAACGACTGAAGACTCAGCAACGACGTCGACATCTTCAGCCACTGCACCCCCCGATGATGAAATGTTTATCGATGTTTCGGGCTACCCCGGTGATGAGTGTCCGACAATTCAGTATGTCGACGTATTTCATCGCAACGAGTTTGGGATTCCGACGTTGAAATTGTGGATCGATGGTGTCCCTGTCGACCATGAAATCGAGTTCGTTCAGTTTGAACGCATGGTCGATCGGAACGGAGCAATGTTCAGCCAAAGGGGGTACTTCGAACTGGTGATGGAAGAAAATGTCGATCCAACAATCGAACCTGGTCGCTACAAGGTGAGAGCGGAGGTTTCCGATGATGTCAATACCGACAGCATTGAGTTTGGGGTCGGGGTAGAGGTCTGTGATGGTTAACAACGTGGGTGTGGCCAACCGGTGCTCTTTCCGTTAGCGCTGTTGCCAGAGTTGCACTTCAGTGCATGTTGCGGCGAGTAGGTTGACGATTGGTGAGGTTCGCTCACCAGATTGGGGAACATCATGCAAAAGATTTTGAACGCCCGTATTTCTCTGCTCGTGTTGGGTCTCATGATGACCCTTCTAGGGCTAGGCAACCTTGTGGGAGCTGAGGATTGGGCAAAAGATCAGTGGACCGGTGCTCAAGGACGTGAGCTCGATATTGCAACAAGCGTCGAGTTGGCGTGGGGCACCAAAATTGTCACTGTCGGGCTGACGATCTTGATTCTCAGTTTCATCTTGAGCGGGGTAGCGAGGGCACGATTTGGCGTCATTGCAATTGTGCTCTTTGTGGCCGGAGAGATCTTCACTGTGAGTTCTCTATCGGCGAAGGGCTACGGCGAAGACGCATCGATCCCAGTGCTGTTGATCATCGTTCCACTGTTGATCACCCTGTGGGCGTTGGTGTCCTGCGCAACCGGCTGGAACGAGAAATCGGCGGAAACCAACTGAAGCAACGCATCGACTGCACTATCAGTGCTGCGAACAGCTGAGATCAGACTCAGGTTACGCATTGGATTGGCTTCGGCCGTCGATTAGCCGTCATCCGAGTATTGAGCATTCGACAAGTTCTCTCAGGCAGACTGTGGCTATGCGTTTTGCTCGTCGAATCGTTTCGGCACTCATCATGACGATCGCTGCTGCTGGCGCAATCAGAGTGAAGGGTCGGGGAGGAACTCCGCCGCGCCACGGTGGGTGGCGACCGGTTCGCATTCCTCCAGATGACGGTGGCGCTGAATGACAGTCTGGCTCGCCGGCGCTGGTGTTGTCGCCCACCGACTTTCACAACTCTGCGGTGACGACCAGTTGAGCCCGTTTGATCCGCGACGCGACCCATTCCCAGAACTCGCAGCAGGCGACATCGTTGTCCTTGCGCTTCCTGGGCGCCATCGAGGGCTCGTGGAACAGATTGGTCGCCACGGAGCATCAGTCATCACCCTCGCTGATGATCTCGATGACACTCAGCAACTATTCGACTTGGGCACATTATTTTCCTCGAATAATGCTGCACTCGTGGTTGGAGCCGGCATGTCTCCCGGCCTTTCTGGGCTCCTCGCCAGACATCTCTCATCCCGCCTACATCGAGTAGATGAACTTCATGTTGCGATGCATGGCGCGGCCGGTCCGGCGTGTGCGCGAGTCCACCATCGTTCATTGAGTGGTCGGTCACCTGGCTACATCGACGGTGAATGGAAAGAGTTTCACGGCGGATCAGGCCGTGAGTTGTGCTGGTTTCCTGAACCTGTCGGAGCGGTCGACTGCTATCGAGGTGAGTCTCCACTCCCGATCTTGTTACACCAGGCATTTCCTGAAGCCCAACGTATTTCGTCACGTCGATCTGCTACCCGACGCGACCGTCTCACCGCTCGTCTTCCAATGTTGCGGCCACCACATGCTGAAGGTGGGGTGGGAGCGCTTCGCGTGGAGGTTCGAGGAGCATCACCCGATGGCGCCCGCGAAACATATGTGATGGGCATCGCAGAACTTGTTGGATCGGTTGCGGCGGCCGTCATCGCAGCAATGATCACCGAGCTTGAGAGTTCTGGTCTGGCCACTGGCCTCGTGATTCCAGGGGCAACCGACCTACCCACCAACCGGCTGTTACATCACATCCAAGAGCACGGGATCAGGATTCAAGAATTTACCGGTCAGCCGTCAGACTGAACCGAATCCTGACGAGCCTGCTCATCGTTGTTTCCCAATTGGGTTTCAAGTCGTTCAATTGCAGACGTTAAACCGGCAAGTTGTTCACGCAACTCTTCGCCGGTCACGACGTCGGCGAGTGCGAGACGTACACCAGCAATTTCTCTCGCGAGGAATTCGGTGTCGGCCTGAGTGCGTTCAGCAACTTGGCGATCAAGTTCAGCGGCTGCACGATCACGACGTTCTTGACGATTCTGCGCAAGCAAAATGAGTGGAGCGGCGTACGACGCCTGTAGCGACAGCACCAACGTCAACAGAACAAGACCACGGCCCCACGGGTCAAACTGCCAGTCGGCGGGCGGCAAAATATTGAAGAGCAACCAGACGATGATGACGATCGTTTGCCACACGAGGTAGCGAGCGGTGCCGAGCAACATTGCGATCGACTCACTGAACTTGCCAAAGGCGTCGGCGTCATACGACACGTCGAGCCGGCGGCGACGACGCGGCTGAGAGAGATCGTTACGGCGCTTCATGGCGTCACCATCGGTTGAACTGGGGTGGTGCGTCGACGCTGACGTGAACGCCAGTCAACTCCGAGCAGTCGGTCGACAACGTCGTCCACCGCAATTGCACCCAGCAGGCGTCCGGCCTCATCGAGGACCGGAAGTGCCATCAGGTTGTAATGGGCGAACTGTTCATGAACCTCTTGTTCGGGAGCATCAGGTGTGGTCGTCGGAATATTTCGAAGACAACGACCGAGCGTCATGCTCGGTGGCTCTCGTAACAGGCGTTGTGCGTAGACAACACCGAGATAGCGGCCTGTCGGCGGCATGAATGGCCCCTGACAAATAAAGACTTGGCTTGCAACCGCCTGCGACCAGTTCGGATCACGTAATTGCGCAAGCCCTTCAGCGACAGTGTCATCTGGCCCAAGAATGATGACGTCCGGCGTCATCAGACCACCTGCGGTGCGCTCGTCGTAGGAGAGCAACCGAGTGAGCACCTCAGTGTCTTCGTCGTCCATTGCTTCAAGGACAGCTTCGCGTTGTTGGTCAGGCATCTCGCCGAGCAAGTCGGTGAGGTCGTCGTATTCCATTTCTTCCAACACGCCGACAAGACGGTCAAGGTCGAGACCTTCAATGAGGCGAAGCTGTTCGTCTTCAGGTAACTCTTCGAGCAAGTCGGCAAGACGCTCGTCGTCCATTGCTTCTGCTAACTGCCGACGCTGAGATTGCGGAAGGGCGCGCACCACGACAGCAACATCAGAGGGGTGCATATCGCGAAGACGAGCTGCTTCTGCCGCCATTGCGGTGTGCGCCGCAAAGAGCTGCTGCATTTCCCGCCAGTCAACAAGCCGATAGCTCGGTCGTGGCTTCAGTACGTGCCGGCGGACGAGTCGAACTGTCGACACCTCCCACCAGTCACTCACATCATCAGACTTGTGTTCAAGACCGACATCGCTAACAGATTCTCCCGATGCGACCGATTGGTCAATGATCTCTGCGCCGATGAGCGTTTCACCAGCACGACGGCGGAACGGATGAAGGTCAACGTCCCACGAGCGCAACTGAGCGCCACCGCCATCAAGTTGGCCAATCCGAGCCCAATTCACGAAAATTCGACGGCGTTGACTGTTCGCGACAAAGCCAACGACACGTGGGGCCTTACCCGGGCGCCCAGGTACGACAACAATGTCTTCAATACGGCCGATCTGCGCGCCACCCGCGTCAAGAAGCGGAAGCCGCGTCACTCGGAAGGCATAAATCACATCGCCCGCCATGGGCGCAGGTTACCCCTGTTTGGGGCTTAGAGCCTTGACACCTCAACCAACGTGTCATAGAACGCAACACCGCCACCCCAGTCGGTGAGGGTGTCGCTAGTGAGACTATTTGCAACGCTGCCATCTCGGTGATGCTGTTCCCACCACCCCCATGGAACGACGACAACACCTGGACGCACCCTCGAGGAAATGCGAACGGGCAGTTCAAGAGAACCACGATCATTGAAGACTCGAACTCGGTCTCCCTCGCTGAGTGACCGTGCGACAGCATCGTGTTCATCGATCTCAATGAACGGGCCGTCTTCGGCTCCGCCATGGGTGTCCATGTGGCTGTAGCCAGAATTCAAAAATCGAAGATGGCGTTTTGACGTCATGAGCTGCAGCGGGAATCGATCGTGCAGAGGGCCACCAGGCCCTTCCTGTGGGGCAACGAAATCAGGCAGTCGGGGTTGCCCCATTGCTTCCAGTCGTTCACTGACGAACTCAACCCGACCAGACGTGGTTGCAAACTCGCCTGCGCCGAATGGCCGACCATCTTCTGGGTATGGCACCCGTACACGGTGTTGAGCTTGCAATTCATCGAGATCAACATTCACCAAGATGTCGCGCAGCATCGTGAGATCGTCATCGAACAGCGATGGCTCGGTAAGACCCATCGCTGCGGAGAGCCGACGGAAGAACTCTGGGTTTGACACTGACTCGCCGAGCGGGTCGATCGCAGGCTCGTTCCAGCCGAGATAGAGATGCCCCCACGACGGCGTGATGTCGGCTGACTCGATTTGTGTTGTTGCCGGGAACACATAGTCGGCATATTTCGCCGTGTCGGTCATGAACTGTTCATGAACGATGGTGAGGAGGTCATCGCGGACCATCCCTCGTTTGATGAGTTCAGCATTCGGCACACTCACCAACGGGTTCACATTCCACATGATGATTGCATGCACGGGAGGATCGGTGTCGGTGAGAATCTCACCGAGCCGGCTCATATTCAGGGTGCGTGGCGATCGACCTGCAAGGAGATCAGGACGCGTGAGCGCGGCCTCATCAATCAGCGATCCGTGCCACATGCCAACGCTGCGAGCAATTCCGCCGCCGCGGTGCTTCCACGCACCGATGAGGGCAGGAAGGCAGGCAATGGTCCTGAAGAACATTCCACCGTTTTCATGGTGCTCGGCACCAACGAGTGTTCGAATGACGGCTGGCCCGATCGTTGCGTAGTCACGAGCGAATCGCTCGATATCAGCAACGCTGAGACCAGTGATCGCCGCCGCCCACTCTGGGGTGCGTGTCGCCACGTGCGTCGAGAGCTCATCAAAGCCCAGGGTGTACTCGCTGACCCATTCATTATCAACAAGGTCGTCACGAATGATGATGTGCATGACTGCGAGCATCAACGCAATGTCGGTCCCTGGAAGGGGCTGCAAGAAATAGTCGTCATCACCGTCTGCAGCATCGGCGGTGATCGTCTTCACCGGATCAATCACGACGAGGCGAGCACCGGCTGCGCGTGCTTTTTCAATCGTTGGCCACAGGTGGCGGTTGGTCAGGCGGGTATTGGTTCCCCACAGCACGATGAGACGAGAATGCTCAATTTCCATCGGGTCAAGACTCTTGCCATTGCCATTGGTCATCGACAATCCGGCGCCAACGGTCGGTCCACAGATATTTCTCAGAAGGCGACTTGCGCCGATGTGATTGAAGAAACGTGACGAGATGCCCTGCAGTGAGAGCAGAGATTGATTACCGGCGTCACTAAATGGCAGGACACATTCACCACCATGGGTGCTCACAAGATCGGTGAGGCGTTCGCCTACCTCTCGAAGCGCAACTTCCCATGTCACTGGCTCGAACTCGCCGCTTCCTTTCGCTCCGACACGACGTAGCGGGGTGAGAATGCGATCGGGGTGGTACACCCGGTCGAGGAACCGGTTCACCTTTGGACATAGCTCGCCGGCTGAGAATGGGTGGTCTTCGTCGCCACGCATTCGCACTGCAACACCCTTGTCATCGGTTTCAACAACCCAGCCACAGGTGTCGGGACAGTCGTGATGACACACGCCATGAACGGTGCGGGAGCCGGTTGGTCGTTCTGTGATCGACATGGGCTCATCGTAGACGAGCGATTGACAGTACTGTCGAAGGGGTGGGAAACCCCCGTTCGTCAGTGGTGAGCAACTGGGCTCGTAATCAGCGGTGTGTTCCGGATGCTGTTCATCAGCCGGCTTCGACCGACGAGGTTGCACGCATCGTTCGCCAAGCACATGAGGCGGGCCAGCGAGTGAAGGTCATTGGCGCAGGCCATTCCTTTACTGCGACTGCAATGACCGATGGTGTCATGTTGCGACTCGACAACATGACACAGATTCTGAGCGTCGACCGCGAAGCCGGTCAGGTGCACGTGCAAGCAGGCGCCACCCTTCACGACTTCTGTCGTGAACTTCATAACTATGGCCTTGCGCTACCCAACCTCGGTGATATTGACGTCCAAAGCATTGCGGGAGCGATATCGACCGCAACGCACGGCACAGGATTTGGTCTTGGCAATCTCGCTACCAACGTCGTTGCGATGACGTTGGTGAATGGGAAGGGCGAAATTGTCGAACTCAACGAAGGCGATCCCCGAATTTCGATTGCAGCTGTCGGCATTGGTGCGCTCGGCGTCGTCTGTGAGGTTGTGTTGCAGTGCGTGCCGTCGTTCCGACTGCACGCTTACGAGACGATCGAGTATCTCGACGATCTCCTCGATGACCTCCCGTCATTCGCAGCGAGCGCAGACCACGCAGAGTTTTTCTGGATGCCTGGGGCCCGTCGGTGCCAGGTGAAACGAAACCAGCGCACCACTGAAGACATCCAACGACCAGGGAAAGTCGCATATTTTCGTGACAAATATGTCGCGGAGAACCTCGCGTTTGGCACGGTGTGCCGTGTGGGAAGGCGCTGGCCGAGCCTTGCGCCCCGCATTGCAAAACTGGTGTCGTCATCGGTGTCAGAGCGTGATCTCATCGATGACTCGTTCAGAGTGTTTGCGAGCCCTCGCCTCGTTCGGTTCGTCGAGATGGAATACGGCATTCCGCTCGAATGTCTGCCTGAGGCAGTTCAACGAGTGCGAGAGGTCACGAAACACCTCAGTTTCCCCAGTCTGTTTCCGATTGAGGTTCGTGTTTCCGCCGCTGATGACATTGCGCTCTCAACCGGGTTTGGTCGGTCGAACGGTTGGGTTGCAGTTCACCAATATGTCGGCGCACCGTATGAGTCATATTTTCAACAGGTCGCCGACATCATGGATTCATACGGTGGGCGACCGCATTGGGGAAAGATGCATTATCTCAACGCTGCGCAATTGTGCGAGAGGTATCCACGTTGGGGAGAGTTCCAAGAACTCCGAGCAGCACTTGACCCAGATGGCACCTTCCGCAACGAATACGTTGACCGTGTACTCGGCGTGATCAACGCCGAGTGATCGCGCACTCACGCGCGCTGGTCGCGTAGGGTTTTCGCGTGGCGGAACGCCGACGAACCTCAACCTCTGATTTCGGCGCTGGCCGCCGAGAATCTCATGATGCATCAGGGTTTTACGGTCGGTTTGAAGCTCCTGTGGTGAGCGACGACGAGGTGATTGCTGGCCCAACCTCGAACACTGAACTCTTTATCTGCGGTGATGCTCGTGATCTTTCGATGGTGGAGTCGGCGTCGGTGGCGTTAGTCGTGACCTCTCCTCCGTATTTTGCGGGCAAGCAATATGAAAATGAGTTAGAGCGAGATGGCATTCCTGCGTCGTATCTCGAATACCTCGACATGTTGACCGATGTGTTCTCCGAGTGCGTTCGGGTGCTTGAGCCAGGTGGCCGCATCGCAGTGAACGTCGCAAACCTTGGGCGCCGCCCGTATCGGAGTCTCTCGGCCGACGTCATCACCATCCTTCAAGATCGCCTCGGATTGCTGTTGCGGGGCGAAGTGGTGTGGCGCAAGGGTGCGGGAGCGAGCGGGTCGTGTGCGTGGGGGTCGTTTCGTCAGCCATCAAATCCAGTGCTGCGAGACCTCACCGAACGAGTGGTCATCGCGTCGAAGGGGCGTTTCCAGCGGGCGGTGAGTCGCTCAGTGCGCGAGCGTAATGGCTTGCCCCATGAGTCGACGATCAGCACCGAAGACTTCATGACGAACACACTTGACGTGTGGACCCTGCCCACAGAAAGCGCGAAGCGCATCGGCCACCCTGCACCGTTTCCCGTCGAACTTCCCTCACGACTGATCGAGCTCTACACCTATCGGGGTGACGTGGTGCTCGACCCATTCATGGGTTCGGGGTCAACCCTTGTTGCCGCAAAACAGTTGGGTCGGCAATTCATTGGTGTAGATCTCGATGACGATTACGTCGCTCTTGCTCGTCAGCGTGTTGCAGATGAAGGTGACGAGGTTGACCTTGCTGTCGATGGCCGCTCAGGACGCGACATCGTTGACGATGTTGTTCGTGCAGCTGGCTTTGGTGAGATTATCGAGCGGCGAGTTGCAGGCACTGGCCTCAGCGTGATGTCGGCAATCTGCGATGGTGAACCCATTGTGGTTGAGCAGGGTGGGCCATTCAGTCGTGAACGCCCGGGACTGCTGAACGGTGAGGCATTGTGGCGGTTGCTTGGGCGGGCAGCCGTGATCTCCGGAGTTGGAGAACGAGTGATCGTGGTCACTGCAGCGCTTCCCACCCCGAGATCAGAAAGCGATCTTGCATTGCGAGCAGTTGGGCCTCGGGTGCTGTTCGATGTGATCGATATCCACGATGCCGCAGCGCGTGAGCGTCTTAATGCGTATGGCAACGGTCAGAACACCCCGGTGGAAGGGTTTTGGACCGCCGAACAGATCGCAACCTACTGACTCAGCAACGCGTGAGATCAACGTCGTCGGTCATCCCACTGAGTTGTTGAGCTTCGATGAGGTCACCACCTGCAATCGGATCGATTGCCCACGCACGTGCCGCCGACGTGCGACTTCTTGACCAGATGACGCCAACGCCTTTGCCATCGACGACAATCACTGCGCCCGAGTCACCTCGAATGATGTCGCCCTCGAGTTCAAAACCAGGTCGAATGACGTCGTTGTCGAGATAGATGTCTTCGGTCGTGATCTTCACCGAGCGCCGGAGAGTGATCGGCAATCGAATGACGTTTTCGTCACGAACCACTCCAATCGTGCCGGTGATGGGAAGTGACGATGACTGAAGAGGAAGTTCCGCGAGGGGCACCACCGACCGGTGGGGCTCGTTGACCTCGACGATGGCAAGGTCGTTAGTGGGGTCGAAGGCGACAATGGTGGCCGGGGCAACACCCAAGTACGTGCTGACGGTGATGTCAGACGCTCCAGCCAAAGTGTGGGCGCTGGTCAAAATGAGGGTTGGTGAAATGAAGGTGCCAATGCCTTGGCCGATCGTGTTGCGGCAACCGGTCGCCGACACGACCGCAGTCGCTTCAATAAGAGAGCTTGCATCATCATCGTCCGGTAGGCGTGCGGCAACTCCGAGCAATGTGACCGCGGAGAACAGCACGGTGCAGACCACGACAAGACGCATGAGGTGATGTCTGATGTTGGTTGCCATCACAAGTCTTTTGACATCCACACAGAGTCATCTTCAACGAAACCAAGGCGAGCGTAGAGCGACCGCGCACGGTCATTCGGGCGTTCAGTTTCGAGAAAGATGCGGCGAACACCGAGCTCGGCACAGTGGTCTTCAGCGGCGGCGATGAGCTGCCGTCCGATTCCTTCGTCCCGTAGCTGAACAAAGATTTCATCGAGGATGTAATCGGCGCCTCCGACCTCGAGTGACCAGCCGGTGGAAACGGCCGCATACCCAATAGGTAGGTCATGTTCACCACATGCAATGAGAATGAAGCCGTTGGCGTCGCTGTCGAGAAGCCCGGCGAGCCCACTGCGAATCAAGGGTTCGTTCACTTCACGGTTATCGGCCGCGCAGTAGTCGATGCACAACGGAATGATGCGTTCAAGATCAGACGGGGTTGCTCGACGAATCGTGACGTTCACCACAAGATGAGATTATGGGTCAATCGAACCGGCGACGAGCACGAAGAGATCGTCGCCAGTGTCGAGCGCACGAACGCTCGCTGGGCTTGCCCCGCCAATCGCTGCCGACAGGTCATCGACGTCGACGATGACAGGGCCGGTGTCGCTCGACAGCACGACCGCTGTTGCATCTGGTGCAAGCGCGAGAGCCCGCCGACCGGCAAGGGTGACCATTTCGAATTCTCCGACGAGCACACCAGACCGGTCAGATGACCGAACCCCGGTAACTAGACAACCGTCGTCACTGCGTGACATACCGGTAATCCCGGTGACCTCGTTGAGTTCCCGACCTGTGAGCAGGCTGACGAGACGGCTCACTCCATCAGCGTGTACGACGGCGCAGCGACTCAGCATCGTGAGCGGTTCCTCGGTCATCGGGGCATTCGCAGACCAGCGACCGCGGATGCCACCGGAAAGATCGACAACATAGGCGGTGTGATCGGAGCGCACCCAAAGACGACTTCCTCCACCAACGGTGGCGACGGTGTTCACTGTTTCGCCCTCAGGCAGTTCGAGTCCGCCAAGATCTTCGAGGTCGTTAGAGGTGCGAGTGACACGCATGACGCGCCCCTCTTTGGTCACGAACACAAATCGCTCGCCATCGGCGGTGATGGCACCACCTCGCACCGCTGGGGTACTGATCGTTCTGATGCGATCTCCGTTGGGGTCAAATAGGCCGATTTCGGCCCGGTCACCGACGGTTTGGCTGGTCACCACCAACTGAGGATGGACGGCGAGTGCAAGGTCGGGTAGATACACAGGTGTCGTTGATGTCGGGGTGACAAGCACGGTTTGAAAGTTCACGGTGTCGGCGATAGCAAACAGCGTTCCCGCGGAATCGTGACGGATGTCGGTTGGGAAGTACCGAGGATTCGGTTCGTCGGTGAATACTCCAAGGTCCATCACGACGGGTCGGAGTCCGGCGACGTCGGTAACGATGGCGAGGTTGCCGCCACTGTCGTCACCGATCACGACACTGAGATCATTCGCTGTTGGCAACGCACTCACTCGATGCCCTCGCGGAATATCCAGCGTTGTTGGCAACACATCGAACGGTTCGACAATCACTTGATTCGGGAGCACCACCGCCACTGCACCCCCGCCATCAAGCACGGCGGATACACGCGGTCCGTGGTTGGTTGTTGCCGCGACAGCGAGGTCGCTGTACCGAAGAGTGAGATCGCCGGTCACCCTGTCTGCGGTAACGATCGAGGTCCAACTCACTGGGTCAGGAACAACATCTCGTTCACGTTCGATCCACTGAACGCCCCCAACAACGATCGCACCGAGCATCGCAACCGCAATCACCGTCCCCAGCATTTTGCCGGCATTCGGGTTCTGCCGATGTTCCTCTCGGGTGTCGTCTTCTGAAGCTTGAAATACCGTTGGGTCATCGGGGCCAGCCGCATCAACGTCGTCAACGGCATCGGTGGGGTGCGATGAAAAACGACGAAGCACCTCTTGAGCGTACGTGCCCCGTAGGGTGAACTCTTGTGACGTGGTGGGAAATGTTGTTGTTGGCCGGTGGCGGCGTGATCGCCGGCATCATCAACACCGTCGCCGGTGGGGGATCAATGTTGACGGTTCCGCTCCTGGTGCTCGCAGGTGTTC
>Ga0181584_10003280_pt1 | contig 12419 bp, 7 predicted proteins | sample 071ome_30_FD_132462 | JGI IMG/M metagenome (GOLD analysis project Ga0181584, IMG submission 132462) | Coastal salt marsh microbial communities from the Groves Creek Marsh, Skidaway Island, Georgia - 071406AT metaG (megahit assembly) | ecosystem: Environmental > Aquatic > Marine > Intertidal zone... | reverse complement strand
CGTCGAGCACGTTCTTGATTAAAATGTTCTTCGTATTCTTACTCCGCACCGATCCGGCGCAGAGCATGGCGAATCCGGCTTGCATGAAGAAGACCAAATACGCCGACGTCAACAAAAAGTTGGAATTGACGTTCGCCGCCATGGCGGTAACCGTGGCGTCAACCTCTGTCGTTCGAACGCGACCGGAAAAGGTCGAGCACACATCGTCAGTCTTTCGTTCACCTCTCTCTCGCGCGCGCGCCGACCGACCGGTCGACCGAACGCGGTCGACCAGCCATCCTTCCCCGACGCGCGTGCCCACCCCACCCCCCATACTTAACCGACCAATTCCACCATCAAATGTCATAGTATCGGTCCTCACACGTGTCGACACGACGTTTCGACGATTCGATGCGGTCGACCGCGCGTGACGTCGAATTCGCACGACGCGACGACGACGCCGACGCGACGCCGACGCGACGAACGCCGCGCCACCGCGACGCGCGCATTATTTCTTCAATCCATCGTCCATCGCGTCGCGTCCATCGTCCATCGCGTCGCTCACGACGACGCCCAGAACGATGACGAATCGCACGCTTTTTCACTTTTTCGTCGCTTTTCCCCCCGTGGCAGGATCCCTCTCGCGCTCGCGCTCGCTCGTTCTCGCGTACCGGCCAAGGTGGACATGAGTGCGTGTGATCAAACGATGTGTAGAAAACGTGTGCTCGAGCGTGTCGAGTGCGGCGTGTCGCGTCGTGCGCGCGCGCGTGTGACGACGCGCGTCATCGTCGATCCAGTTTTCGCGCATCACCGAACGATGGTTTCTGGATGTGTGTGTCCATACACATATATACGTATACTCTGTGATACTATATGTACCAAATGCCTTACTATACTACTTTGTGTACATACACACGCCGACGTGACGTGCCCGGAGGTGGGCATGGATGGATGTGGTCCTTTTGACGAGTCATGACTCGTGGATGTGTCCCCCGTTCGTGCGCGCGGGCGTGTCGACCGATGTCGACCGACGGTTCGGGTCTTTCGTCGCGTGGGGAACTGGGAAAGAATCGGAGTCGGTATCGACGTTCGCGGGCGTCTCGTGTCGCGTCGTCGTCGTCGTCGGTGTCATCGGTATCGGTCTCGTTCGCGTGCGTTCGTGTGCGTCGTCGTGTCGATCGATGTCGACGCATGGTTCGGTTCCGCGTCGCGCGCGCGCGAGGCGAATCGGGCGAATCGGGCGGATTCGAATCGAATGAACGCGACGCTCTCGGTGTCTTCTCACATCATCATCCGTACAGCTCTAGTGTGTGTGTGCGTCGTGTCGTTACATCGAGCGGGTGGTGCGGTGCGGTCAGTGCTCTCGTGAAGAGAGGAGCTCGACGTCGGTTTCGTCGCCGGCTTTGAACCCAATCTTGACGAGATTGACGCCGAATCGACGCGAGCCGTCAAAGGCCCAGCGCATGGCGTCGCGCGCGCGATCGACGACGTCGGCGGCGGGAATGCCGGCGCACGAGAGGCGAACGATGACGGATCCGTCGGAATCGGTGGTTTTGTGAACGGTGAGACGATCGTCGTCGCACGCGCCTCGCGCGCGGGCGTCGAGGAGACTGAGCGCGGCGGCGCGGATGAGTTTGACGTCTTTTTTGGAGACGTCGTAGGCTTTAATCTTGAGCGCGGTTTCAAAGGTGTGCGCGCCGCCGTCGCCGGGCGCGATGTCGTCGTCGTCGTCGTCGTCGTCGGACGATTTTGACGTCGATTTCGACGACGTCGATGTCGACGCGCGTCCGGCGGACGCCGACGAAGACGAAGACGAAGACTTGGACGCGTCGGCTTCAACCTCCTTGACGGCAGAATCCCACGTCGTCGTCGATTTTCTCTCGTCGTCATCGTCCTCGGGCGGCGGCGCGGGAGGCGCCGGAGGCACCGAACCCGTCGCCACGCGTCCCGCCGCCGCCGCCGCCGCGTTCAACGCCCCCGCGACGGTGGTATCGCCCTCGACGTCCACCACCTTTTTATCCGCCATGAGATTTTTCAAAGCCTTATCCGCGCTCGCCTGCACCTTCGCCGCCGCCTTGGCGAGCGCGACTTTTTCCTTGACGGCTTTCTCCGCCTCGCGCTCCGCCTCGATTCTCGCCAACGACGCGTCTCGCGCCTCGGCTCGAGCGGCGAGAATCTGTAATTTGGCTTGTTCCACCACGCGCTTCTCCGTGTCCTCCTGCGCCTCGGCTGAACGCGTCGTCTCTTCCTCGAGCGCTCGCTCCGCCTCGGCGCGCGCCTTGGTCTCCTTCAACAACGCCTTTTTAAACTCGCGCACTAACCCTTTGAGCTTGGACACCGAGCTCGCCGTCTTTTTCAAATCCGCGTCGTCCTCCATCCCTTTGGCGGAGAGTTCCTCTAATTTCCGCTGCGCCTTCATCGCCTCTTGTCGCCACGCTTCGGCGGATTTGTGTTCCGCCTTGGCGAACGCCTCGACGATTTTCTTCTTGCTCTGCCCTTGGAAATCTTCCTCGCGAGGCGTCGGCGTCGCGCGAAGCGTCGTCGCGTCTTCGTCGCCTCGTCTCGGCGGCACCGTGGAATCTAAACGCACCGACGCGTCGTCGACGTAGACGCCCGTGTCGACGTCGCCGTCGCCTCGAATCGGATCCCACGTCGCGTCGGCGGCGTCCGTTCCCGTCCATTCGTTGGCGCCCCAACTCGATCCGAGTCGCGCGCGTTGACGCGGTTGGTCGGTCGACGCGCGTCGCTCGGAGAACGCCTTGGCCGCCGCGTCGGCGATGGACGCCTTCAATACGGATCCTAATCGCGCCTCGGCGTTCGGAGACGACGTCGTCGACGTCGCCGCGCTCACGTCGCTCGAATTCACCGTCACCGTGACGTTGAGCGCGTCGCCGTCGAGTCGAAATTTCTTCCCATCCAACGTGTCGGTGACGTTCATCACCACGCTCACGATTTGTTTCAACACGTCCGCGAGCGTCGCGCCCTGGAGCAGCTCCACGCCGAGCGCGGATCCGTCGGCGGCGGCGGCGACGCGCGTCGAGCCCAATCTCGCCGAGCCCAATCTCGCGCGCACCCACGGCGCGTCGTCGCCCGCAAAGGTTGGTTTCGCCTTGTCGACGGTATCCGCGATGCGGTCGGCGCCGTCGGCGGTCCACTCGGAGAGTTCGAGGTCGGACACGCCCGAACCCGTCGTGGACGCCGACCCGCCGCGCTCGGCTGTGGAGGAGGCGATTTTCGGGCGCATTCTCGCCACGTCGGACGATGATTTCGTTCCGGCGCGTTTGCCGCTTCCCATCCATTGCTCCGCGACGTCGTTCCACGTCTTCATCACCTCCTCGTGCGTCGGCGCGTCGTCATCCATGTGTAATAAATCCTCCGGCGCGTGCGATTCGTCCGCGCCCGTCTTGGCTGTCCCGCGCGACGACGACGTCGATTTCCTGTCTTCGCTAGCGCTCGCGCTCGTCCGTCTCGTGCGCGGCGGCGTTTCCTCGCGTTCGCGACGCTCCAACACCGTCAACGCGCGCATGATTTTATTCAGCGTCTCTTCGAGCGCTTGCACGCGCCCATTCGTCGTCGTCAACGCCGCGAGTTCGTCGTCGATGTCTTCGCTCAGCGCGCGCACGCGCACGCCGCCGTCCTCAGCCTTGGCGTACGCGAGCTTTTGAAGCGCCACCTCCATGACGGTTAATTTCATCCGTACATCTTTCGAGACGGTGGCGTGCCACTGACGCACGGCTTCGACGCCGAGTTTGATGTCGTCTCGCGCGCTCGCGCCGGCGACGCCCTTGGATTTAAGAATGGCGTAAATCTCTTCGAGACGTTCGGCGTAATTCTCGGCATCCGTCCTGATTTTCGCGTGCCATTCCTGCGTGTTCTCAAACTCTTCGAATCGTTCGCGCGCTTTGCGCACCACCGCCTCGGGTCGGTCGTCGACGGCGTCGTATTCGGATTCCTCGGCGGCGGCGGCGACGCGGCGCCGACGTTTGGGCGGCGACTTGGCCGACGACTTCGACGACGCGGTGCGAGGACGCACGGCTTCGATCTTGACGCCGTCGTACGGGTCGGAAGGTTCGGCGTCCAACTCCTCGACGTCCATCTCTCTCTCTTCCTCTTCCTCGCCGGCGTCGGCGTCGTCCTCGACGCTCGGCAAACGCTGGTTGGGCAACCGTCTCACGTTTTCCGCCACCGTATTCATCTCGCGCTCCTCCTCCGTCATCGGCGCGGGCGGTAAAAAACTCGGGTCTTCCCCTCGCGTCTGCGTCGACATCAGGCTCACGTCGCCGCTCTCGCTCGACGCTCGCAACTGTCGCATCATGGCTTGTAACCGCTCGCCGTACCGACGATCGAGCTCGTCGATCAATTTCGACTGGTCTAATCTATCCGGTTGCGCGAAATAATCGAACCGTTCGTTGGTTGCGTACGGCGACTGTCTCGCGTTCGGCGACGACGCGTACAGCGCGCCGTCCACGCCTCCACCGTCCGCGCCCCTCGCGCGATAGCCTCCCGCGCTCGTCCACGCGTCGGCGCCGTTTCTCACGAAATCCATCCCAGACGTCCTCACCGCCGCGTTTTCGCTCAATCCAACGAACGCCAATCCACCGGCGATCATCACGCTCACGATGCACACCGACACGGCGCCGACGCACAGCATGGCGGAGGTTAAAAATTGATCCCTGTGCGGCCCGCCTCGCGAACCGCCGCTCGCCCGTTCGTCGACGCGTCCCCGTCTCATCCACGCGTACTCCTCCGCGTCTCTCCCTTCCGCCCGCGCGTGCGTCCCGTACGATCGTTCATCGCGTCCACGCGACGTAATTCCACGATACTCATTCTCAAAGACATCCTCTCGACTCGCCCGCGTCGACGCGCGGCGCGCGCGATCGCCGACCGCCTCGCGCGCCGGCGCGGTCCCAACCTCACGACTCGCCCGATCGCGCGCGCGCGCGTCCGAACCCGCGCGACTCGTCGACGCGTCCTTGGAGCGATCGCGACGCGCCGTCTCGCGGTCTCGCGCGTCGTCTCGCGCGCGTCGCGACGAAAACATGTGAAATGTCCCGCGAGTTTGGTGTTGAGCCGTCCCGCGACGAAAACCGTCGAGTCGTCGTCGACGCTCGATGTGCGAGACCGGACGAGAGGCGCGATGCGGTGACGCGATGGATGATCGCGCGCGACGCGGACGCGGAGGTCGGCCGCGCGCGGCGGCGGCGTCTGCGGCGGCGTCGGGCGATCGCGTCGTCGCGGGCGTCGAATGATGTGTGGTGTCGAGTGGTTGTCGTATTTGATGGCGTTAAAAGTCCTTTTCATACGTAACGAATGCCTGGTTATATTTTATGTGTAGTGATAGTAATTATTTATACGGACATACGATACGTATACAAGATCCGTATCTGAGGGTATGAAAATATCGTTAGGACATCGGGATACGCGCGACATCGCGCCGCGCGCGGCGACGACCGGCGACGACCGGCGACGCTCGAGGACGAGGCGATCGAATACACTCGCTCCCGCGTGTCTTTTGGCCTGGTCCATCCGCGACGTGAGCCGTCGACGCGCGGCGTACACGCGCGCGCCCGTGTCGATACACGATGACGTTGGAATCCAGCATTCGCGCGCCCATCGCGCCGACGACGCCGTCTCGCGCGCCGTCCGCGCCAACGCGCCGTCAAAACGTCCATCGTCGCGATTGTCGTCGACCGCGCGTCTCGACGCGCGCGACGATGGACGAGGGACGACGAGACGACGATGGGCGCGCGCTCGCGGCGTTGGCGCCCGGCGGCGCGCGCGACGACGGGACGCGCGCGGGACGCGCGCGATTGGCGTCCGTGAGCGCGTCGACGACGGGCGCGAGAGAGCGACGACCGCCGCGAGACGTTCGTGAGACGGTGCGCGAGGGGGGGCTCGGAACGGCGATCGCGGCGTTCGCGGTGTTCGCGGCGGCGGCGACGACGGCGACGTACGGTCGGTTGGAGAAGCGCGAGCGTCGAATGCGCGCGGTGATGGAGAAGAGAGCGGCGATGCGCCGACAGTTTGAACGCGAGGCGAGAGAGAGAGAGACGCGCGCGGAGGCGACCGCGGCGGAGGCGGCGGCGCTCGAACGAGAGAGAGAACGCGCGCGCGTCGAGGCGGCGAGACGCGCGGCGGCGGCGGAGACTTCGCGCCGACCGCCGTCTCCATCGCGCGCGTCGACGTCGTTCGCGCCGGCGCCTCCGCCGGCGCCGTATTATCCGCCCGGGTACGACGTCCCGTACTCACCCGTGCCGAGCGCGGCGCGGAAACCGCGACTGAGCGAACGCAAACGCGACATTCGCAAGGAACAACGCGCGAAATATTTCGCCCTCGTCGGTTCGAAGCGTCACGGCAACTCCCCGCGCGCGAGAGACGAGGCGATCGCGGAATTCGAACGTCGGTGCGCGTCGGACGACCCGTCCGATCGATTGTTTGACACGGCGCGAGGCGACGTCGCCGACGTCGCCGTGTACGGCGTCGCGTGTCGAGCGCTGTGGGAAGAGCGCTCTCTCGCCGCCCTCGCCGGAGCCGGCGCGTTCAGCGACGTGTTTTTGACGCACCACCGCACGAATGTCTCGACGCGCGCGTTCGGTGACGGCGACGCGGTGTTAAAGTGCTCAAATCCGTTCCCGGGATCGATCAACGGACGATCCGCCGGCGAGGGCTATCACATGGGTTCCGTCGAGGCGCGCACGCTCGCGAGCGTTCCTCAACATCCAGCCATCGTTCGCCTGTACGCGGCGTTTCTGGAGAAGTCGCGCAACGAGAGTTACCTCTTACTTTCCGCCGCGGGCGACGACGCGCACTCGATGCGCGAGCGCGGCGCGCTGTCGCCGAGACAGACGCGCGCGGCGCTTCGGCGCGTCTTGCACGGCGTCGCGCATTGTCACGATCACGGCGTCGTCCATCGCGACATCAAGGCTGGAAACGTGTTGATGACGAAGAACGATTCGTATAGGAGCGGGTACGACGCGACGTTGATCGATTTCGGCGTGGCGAAACAGGCAATTCTTCCGGATAGATACTCGTGCGACGTCTACGGGACGCCCGGGTACCAAGCGCCCGAGACGCTTCTGAGCGACATGGTCGGCGTCTCGCACGATACGTACGCCAAGGTGGACGTCTTCGCGTTCGGCGTCACGGCGTTTTTCATGTGCGTCGGGAGAGAATTGTTCGGTGAGGGAGAGTGGACGTCGTCTCCGAATAAACCCGAGGCGGAGGCCAAGGTGAAGCGACGCGCCATGGCGTTTTGGAGAAAATCCGGTCGCGCGGACGACGACGACGAGGAGGACGAGGACGCGAGCGATGGCGCGGTGTTGGCGTCGATGCTGAGGTACGCGGACATGAACATGACGCCCGCGCACGCGAGATGGTATCGAGAAATGTTCGGCGACGACGCGGATGTGAGCGACGCGAAGACGACGACGACGCTCGCCGAATACGTCGTGGAGCACGTCAGCGAGTCGCAACCGCGCGCGTTCGCCGAACTCATCGCTCGATGTCTCGCCTACGATCCAGCGTGTCGTCCGACGGCGAACGAGGCGCTCGCGTGGAGAGACGCGTGGAGAGACGTCGTCGACGACGCCGACATCGAGGAGCACTGTCGACTCGCGGGCGTTCGAGACGTGTGTTTCATACCAGCCGCGCGGTGAGATGAGAATATGTATACGCGAATGAATGAACTTAAAAAGAAACACCCTAGTACTGTACTGTATCGTCGTCCGTCCGTCCGTCCGTCCGTCCGTCCGTCTTAAAAATATTTCGAACCGAAGACTTGCTCGTCGAATTTCACCTTGAACGCCTCGCGTGGCGCGGGACGAATCACATTAACCCCATCGTCCGCCACCGACTCGCGATCGAGTCTCGGATGATACGGCGGTTGTAACGTCGCCAACTGCGCAGGCGTCATCCCCTCAGTCCACGATTCCGGCCATCCCCCGTTCTCGGCGTACCCTCGTCCGTACGCGCTCGTCGCCGGCGCGAATCTATAAATCAACGTTCGTCGCTCCTCATCCCCTCTCCACGCCAACGTGCCGTGCGTCGTCGCCTCACTAAACAACACAACATCCCCCGCGTCCAACACCGGCGAATATCCGTGCTCTGTCGCCGTCTCGTACGCCTTGACACCCTTCGGCGCCGGAAACGCGCTCTTATGCGACCCGCGCACGACGACGAACCCGCCCTCCCCTTCTTTCACCGGCGTCAGCGCCACCGTCGCCGCCAACAGCTCGCACCGCATCTCCCCATCGTGCACCGCGTATCCCAACGGCCAATTTCGCTTCCCATCGTCCGTCATCGCCCCACCGTGCATCTCGAAGCCCTCCGCGCCCGGCTTTTGCGCGATGAGCAACGGGTTGTGGTCCAAACGATACCCGGGCCCACACAGTTCCTTGAGGTACGGCGCCAGTCTCGGATGGCTCAACACCTCTCGAAATTTTTCCCGGTGCCCTTTCGGCCATCCCAGAAACCCCGCGACGTCGCGTCGACCCGTGACGCCGTCCCCACTCAGGGGCCCATTTTTGGCTGTGAGTCGAAGCGCGCCTCGTCGTTCGGCGCTCGGACCTTCTTCCGCGCACGCGTCGATCGCGTCGTTCATCGCGCGCACGTCGGCTCGGGAGAAAACATTTCGCAGTATCACGAACCCGTTCGTGTCGAACCAGAAACGCTCGTCGTCGGTGAGGGCGGGCGCGGACGCGCGGAGCGCGGGGGCGTCGTGACACGCGCGACGATGATGCGGATGAGGACGCGTCTGACGGTGACGCGACGACGCGAGACGGTCGAGCGCGAGCGGTGTGGTCGAGGGAAATAATTCGCATCGGCGCGCGACGCGGTCGAGCGCGCGCGCGGCGCGACGCATGACGAACGGGCGCCGTGTGACGCGCGATGACGAATGGGCGCGCGGCGACGTTTCACCGCGACAGTACAAAGTGGATGTACAATTCAATATTGTGTATATTTATAACCTATTATTTCTATACTCGAGGTCTAGGGTTTAGTCAAACATAAACGCTAGACCGTTGGGCACCCGACCGCTCTCGTCGCGAGACGCCGACGCGCCGCCCCGTCGACGCCCCCGCGCGCGCGAGCATGGGTACCGGACGCGCGCGCGCGCCCGTCGCGCCGTCTTCGAGCGCGTCTCGCGAGACGGTCTCGTCGGTGCAAGAACGTCAACATCATCGCAGCAGCGGCGCCGACGCGGACGCGCTCGATGCGTTCCTTCGATTCGCCGCGCGCGCCAAGGCGACGCTCGCGAGCGCGGATGGGAAGGATAAAGTGTTGAGCTTTTGTCAGTACGCGTGCATGTTCGTCGGCGGAGGGGTGGATGGACGGGCGACGCGCGCGCAGAAATCTCTGGCGGCGAGTCGGAAACCGTTTCGATTGTGGAAACCGGTCGAGGCGGTGATGCCGGTGCTCGAGGCGCGAAAGCGCGGGAAAGCGCTCGGTGCGACGACGACGGATCGCGCGGCGCACGTGTTGCGAGCGCTGGGGATGTGCGCGTACTTTGGATTTGATCACGCGGTGTGGGCGACGTCGGCGGGCGTCGTCGCCGACGAGTCCAAGGCGATGGGAGAGTACGCGCAAAAGGCGAGCTACTGGGGATGGTTCATCGGGAGCGCGAGCGGGTTGTTTATAGACACGGCCGAGTTGAACGCGCTGTTGGACGCGATGCGCGAGAAGGGGTTCGCGAGGCCGGAGGGAGCGGACGAAGAGGACGAGGACGCGAGCGAGGTAGAGCGCGAGCGACGAGACGCGGAGAGAGAGGAGATTCGACAGCGCGCGAGAAAAGTATTCGTCGGTCTGATCACGAACAGCGCGCAGACGGTGTTGGCACTGGCGCTCTTAGAACGTGTGAAGATGTCCAAGCGTAAAATCGGCGCGTTGGGCATGTTTCTCTCCGCCGTGCACGTGGCGTCCATCCTTCCGCCCGCGATTCCGCCAGCCAAGGAAAAGACGGCGTGAGCGCGCGTCTCGGTGTGCGCGCGTGTCAGTATCGTCGGTATCGTCTCGCGGCGCGCGCGTACAACAAATCAGAATGTTACTACTACAAGAGTTTTTTTTGTTTCCTCGCGCGACGCGTCCATCCCTGGCGCGTCGTCAAACAACCCCATCGTTCGTTCGTGTTTTTTGTTTTTGAACGATTGTCTCGACTCCCTCCCTCATTCACTTTTCGGGCGTAAAGGCGAGATTCCAAAACCCCTTCGGCGCCGGTTCGGGCGCCCACTTTGCGCGGTGTCGCGAATTCTCGATGACGTTTTCGCGCGGCGGCGCGTGCGTGCACTTAATGGTCGAACGATCTTTCCCCGGCATCATCGCGTCGTAAAACGTCTGGCAATCCTGACACACGTACGCATCGAGGAGCTCGCGCTCGCTCTTCTTGCGCACGACGTCTTGATACTTGGTCGGACGTCGCCGCGCGTTCTCGGCGTCGTCGTCAAACACGGCGTTCGGCGAACGAGGCGCGTTGTCGGACAAACGCTTATTCTTACGAACCGCGTTCGTGCCGCGCTCGCGCGACGGCGACGATGAGGGTGCGTTTTTCGAATCGAGAAAGATTCGATCCAGCGGCAGCGCCTCGCCCGCGCGACGTCTCGGCGCCGTCTCGTTCGCGGCGGCGGCGACGTTCTCTCTCTCGCGCGGACGCTCGCTGTCGCCCTGTGCGGACCACCGTCGCGCGCGCGCGTCCCCACCGTCACCGTCGTTCTCATCGTCGTTCCGTCTCTTTCGCCTTCGCGCCGCCCCCCACAACGCGTCCTCGTACTCGGCGCCGTCGTCTCGCGCGCCCTCGCGCCGCTCAGCGCGTCTAAACCCGTCCCTCGCCTCGACGATATCGACCCGTCGTCGTCGCGCGGGAGGCGCCTCCTTCCCCTCGCGCAGCGCGCACCGCACCAACGTCTCCCGCCCACGACGCTCGTCGGCGTCGTCGTCTCTAAAAATCTCCAACCGTCTCCGCCGCGTCGCCGCGTCGCCTTCGTCGCCGTCCGCCCCGCGCGTCGTCGCCGCCGCCGTCCCGCCACCACCAGCCCCACCACCCCGGGACCGATCGCGCGTCCGCCCACTCCCCGTCCCTCGCGTCGTCGTCGTCCCACCGCCCGTCGTCATCTTTCTATACAACGCCTCGTAATGTTCCGCGCGTCGCCGATACTTGCGACACGCCTCTCTGTACAACGTCGCCTCCGCCGCCGCGCTCGCGTCGGTCCTACCCCCCTCCTCTTCTTCCTCCGCCTCCGCGCCTCGTCGAATCATCTCCCGACCGAGTCGTTCGTTTAATCGTTCGATCTCCCGTCTCGCCGTCGTCAACGCGCGCGTCGACGCCGCGAGTTCTCTCTCGGACGCGCGTTCCCGTCGCGCCAAAAAGGTGCCAGCTTCTCTCGCCGCGATCGTCATCTCATCCACCCCCGCGTCGAGCGCGTCGACGCACGCGCGACGCACGCCCGCGAGAGCGACGGTAAACATATCCATCCACGTCTCGGCGTCGACCGGGGACGCGGAGGACGGTCGCGCGAGCGTCGAACGGACGAATCGTCGCACGGCGCGCGAGACGTCATCCGCCTCGCGTGCGGGCGAATCGGCGTCGCGTTCGGGCATTCCGAGACCCTAAAGCGCCGTCGCGGAGACGCGCGACGAGGTGCGCGGGAATTCCGTGCGTCGACGCGCGCGATCGACGGGCGCAGAACGACGGTCGCGCGCGGTGACGTGACGACGACGAGGCGGCGGATTGGGGAACGGGTAACGGGGTATGGACCCACTCGTTGACGAGTCCTGACTCGTCAAGTTTGAAATGTCACGACGAGGACGTCTCTGTGTGAGGATCCGTGTGTCTCGGGTGTGCGTGGACGACTCCATATTGGGACGTAGAAAGTACTATATACGACGTTTTTAGGTAGTAGCAGCAGACGTCGTTGTATACGTAGTACTAGTATTTTGACACATTAATACCTATCGAATCACTCAATGTTTACTGTTGATAGTACTACATAGAACAATGTATGGTATCTAAACCCTATACGCCGCGCCCGGTCCACCCCCCGACCGCCGCGCGCGACATTCCATTCACATGCGACTCAATCGATGGGTCATGACTCAAGAAGGGGGACTCGCATATCTGTGCGCATCATTTCGGATATCTGGAGCGTATACTACGTACGTATCGAGTTTTACTCCTTCGGGGGTCGTCGGAAGTAGTATATTGTACGTAGTAAAAACACCGTGTAGTGGGAGTAGTATGGACTCCTTGAGAGGACACCCTCGCTGTGTGTATCATACAGATGGTCCCATAAGGCTTCTCTCTATGAGACACGTACACGTATACTATTCACAAAATCTCTGACATCACGACGTTCCGTGCCCTCGCGACGTCCCTAGCCCTGTTTTCGATCGAAATCGTCCTCGACGACGCGACGCGCGCGAGTCGGCGACGGACGATATCGCGACGGGTG
>Ga0181584_10003269_pt1 | contig 12445 bp, 8 predicted proteins | sample 071ome_30_FD_132462 | JGI IMG/M metagenome (GOLD analysis project Ga0181584, IMG submission 132462) | Coastal salt marsh microbial communities from the Groves Creek Marsh, Skidaway Island, Georgia - 071406AT metaG (megahit assembly) | ecosystem: Environmental > Aquatic > Marine > Intertidal zone... | reverse complement strand
TTCTGGACCATCTCGAAGCGCGCCCGGTACTGGTCGTTGTAGTGGATGACGAGGTACTGCTCGTACTGCGCCTGCGCTTCGGCGGCGTTCAGGTCAACGTCCCCCTGCGAGTCCATCCACTGCTTGAAGCTCTTGGGCCCGGCCCCGTCCTCGCGGCGGTCGTCCCGGCGGCTGCCGGGGCCGTAGTGCCGGGGGCCGTGGTGGTCCCCGCGGTACCTGCCCCGGTACCCCTCCCTAGGGGACCGCCCGTAGGGGGAGCGGTCCCGCTCGAAGGACCGAGACCGGTCCCTCGGGCGCGGGGGGCCCCGCCCCCTCCCGCGCCCGCGCCCGCGCCCCCTGGGCCTGCCACGGTAGTCACCGCGGTAGTCGTCGAAATCGTCGCGGCCGTAACCCCTGGGCTTGACCCTCCCGGGCGACGGGCGCCTTTCCCGCGAGAGGGAGCGGTTCATCGTGCGGTCCCCCTCGGCGCCCCCGCCGTAGTCCGGAGACCCCCTGCTCACAAGCCGCAGGAACGAGCCGGGGGGGTCAGGGGGGGGCGTCGGGGGGGGGCATTGGGTGGAAAAACGGGATAATTCCCCGATACCGGCTAGATGCGCGCCCGGAGCGCCCTCTGAGGCACCGCGGAGCGTACTCCGCGGAGAGCGCCCGACCCCCTCTTTCACCGCGCGAAACGCGAGATGTGGAGGGACAGGAAGGCCGTACTCGTGACAGCGGCCGTAATATGCGACTCTCCCCCGTAAACGCCCCACCAAGAGAGATCTGGCGCCCTGTAGGGTCCAAATCGCGCCATCTTCTCTGCGAGAGCGCACCTGCGCGGGGGGCTTGCGTAACGGCCGCGAGGAGCGCGGTCGTCGTCCATCGTGTCCCGCGCCGGCTGGTTCCTCTCCCGTGGCAGGAGCAGGGGCTCGATTCGCGCAGCGGCAGGCCGTGCTCGGGCCAGCGTCCGGGAGATGCAGACGGAGCAGACGTGCGGAGTGTTCTCGACTTTCCAGACGCGATGGGGAGGATCCAGGCGCGAATGGAGAAGCGCTTGGAATGGGGCGGTCGCAGAGTAGAAGAGGGGGGCTAGGGGTTGGCGGCACCCGTCCCCCCCGCAACCTTTTCCCCACCGGCCGCTCCATTCTGACAAGGGAGCAAGGGGCAGGGGGAAAAAGAGGGAAGCGGCCGGCGGCTCCACCCCCGCGGCCTCATTTGCTCTGTGGATGCCCACCGACCATCCTGTTCGCTGGATTTGGGGTCGAGTTTGCCGCGTGCACAACAGTATGCAGGCTCTTCGCGTCGCTCCCACCACGGTGGCCGCCGTCAAGGTACGCTCCCCCCCCGTCGTTTTTTTTGGTGTTTTTTAGCGTTTTTTCGTGGTCGACTCCCGGTTTGTCCCATGCCGTCGCCGAGGCGCCCCCCCTTCCCTGCCCCCCCGGGCCCTATTGCTCTCCGGCACACCCACCGCCTGCCGGACACGGGCCATCGCGTGCGCATCCCGATTATGGATCGGTAAAGTTGCCTCTCGGTCCCGCTTTGTCACCCGTCGTCGCTCGTATGGGCCGCGGGAGCGAACCCCCAGGGGGTTGGCCTCGCCCCACAAGAACGGAAAGGGGCCGGTTCCATCCCGACTGCAGGTGTCCAACGCCTCCAAGAGGGTGATGATGAAGCCCGGGATCCACCCCGAGTTCCACGAGGAGGCTGACGTCTACTGTAACGGGTGAGGACTCCGCCATCGCGCGACGACTGCTGCGAATGGCGACGGGGAGGAGCGCGGAGCCGCGCCGCTTGTGGCGGTGATGGCGGCTCATTTTCGCCGCTATCGGAGCTTTACACTATGATTCTACTCCTAGAGCGACGGACGGCTCTACTCGTCGTTTGAGCGGGGAGCGGGGAGCGGATGAACTGGCTGGTCAGGGGCCGTGGTCCAGCTGGCGACCCCCCCGGGCCCTGCCGGCCGTCGGCCGGCGGAGGAGCCCCGCCGGTGCCCCCCCGTGACCGGGACGCGCCCGGGCTGCCACCACGGCCTCCGCGGGTGGAGCGCCCCGTCCCCCGGCCCGCCCCGGATCCCCGAACCCCCCCCGCTCACGCCGGCGCCCAGCACACCACTGCCCGCAGTGAGAAGGTGATGAGCATCGGTGGCACCAAGTCCGAGTACTACGTCGACCTGTGGTCCGGGAACCACCCGTTCTACCAGGGGGTGACGACCGCGGTGGTGGTCGACGAGGGGGCCGTCAACAAGTTCAAGAAGAGGTACGCCGGGCTTGACTCGCTCTCTGCCGTTGAGACCATGAACACCCAGAAGGACAAGAAGAACTGAGGGGAGGTCCCTAGCTGCACTAGTTGAATGCACCTGCAACGCTAGGCGCTCGCCTTCTTGGCCGCCTGCTTGCCGTTCTCCTCGGCCACGAGCTGCTCCTGGACATCGCGCGGGGCAACATCGTGGCGCAGGTACTCCATGGAGAACTCGCCCTTGCCCTGCGTCATGCTGCGGAGGCTGGTCGAGTACCCAAACATCTCGCTCAGGGGCACGTGGATCTCCAGTGTCGCGTTGTCGGCGTCCTGCGTCGAGTTGACCACGGCCCCCCGCCGCCGGGCCATGTCGGCCACCACGCTGCCCTGGAACTCGGTGGGCACCTGCACCTCAGTGCACATGACGGGCTCGAGGACCCCGGGGCTGGCCTCGGGGAAGGCCTGCTTGAACGCCCCCGCGGCCGCGACCTTGAAGGCCAGCTCGGACGAGTCGACCAGGTGCGCCGTGCCGTCCTGAAGCACCACGCGGACCCGCTCGACGGGGTGCCCGATGAGGGCCCCCGCCTGGCACGCCTCCTGGAAGCCCTTCTCGATGGCCGGAACGAAGTTGGGCGGGATGGCGCTCCCGACCATTTCGTTGAAAAACTCGAAGTTCTCACCGCCCTCCTCAACAGGCACGATGTACCCCGCCACCCGGCCATACTGGCCTTGCCCCCCCGTCTGCTTCTTGTGCGTGTAGTCGAACTTGCCCCTGCTCCCGATCGTCTCCCGGTAGTTCACCCGGGGCTTCCCCGTCTCCACCTCGACGTTGTACTCGCGTTTCATCCGCTCCACGTAGATGTCGAGGTGCAGCTCCCCCATCCCCGCGATCACCGTCTGCCCCGTCTCGTCGTCGTTCTCGACGCGGAAGGTCGGGTCCTCGCGCTGGAACCGCGACAGCGCGCGGGAGAAATTCTGCACGTTGTCCTTGCGCTGAGGGGCCACGGCCAGCTTCATCACGGGCTCGGGGACGTGCAGAGACGTCATGGACAGCTTAACTGTGCCGTCCGTGAATGTGTCCCCAGACGCACAGTCGATCCCGAACAGCGCGACGATGTCCCCTGAGGTGGCCGACTCAACGTCCTGAAGCTCGTTCGAGTGCATGCGGACCAGTCTCGACACCCTCACCTTCTTCCCGGAGGACGTGTTAAGAAGCATGTCCCCCTTCTTCACCGTGCCCGAGTAGACTCGGATGTAGGTCAGCTGACCGAAGCGGCCCTCCTCGAGCTTGAAGGCGTAGGCCACGAGGGGCGCCGACGGGGAGCCCGACAGGGTCACCTCCTTCTCGTCATCGTTGGCGTCCAGCGCTACGTTGCTGACCTCGAGCGGGCTCGGGAGGAAGTCCCGGACCGCGTCGAGGAGCAGCTGCACGCCCTTGTTCTTGTACGCCGAGCCCATGAGGACAGGGCAGAAGGTGCGGGCCACGGTGGCGCGGCGGATGGCGGCGACGAGTTCGGCCTCTCCGATCTCTTCCTCCATAAGGTATTTGTCCATGATGGCCTCGTCCGCCTCGGCCACCGCCTCGACCAGCGCCCGGCGCCTCTCCTCTGCCTCCTTGAGCACGTGGGCAGGGAGGGACGCCACGTCAACCTCGGTGGGGACCTCGCCGTTGGCGCCGGCGAAATTCCAGGCCTTGTTGCGGACGATGTCAAGGACCCCCTCGTGTCGGTCCTCGAGACCCAGGGGCACGTGGATGGCGGCGGCGTTCAGCCGGAGCTTCTCTCGGAGCTGCTGGATCACCTTGAAGGGTTCGGCCCCGACACGGTCGCACTTGTTGATGAAGCACAGGCGGGGGACGTTGTACCGGCGCATCTGCCGGTCCACGGTGATCGTCTGCGACTGCACCCCCCCCACACTGCACAACACCAGCACAGCCCCGTCCAACACCCGCAGCGCACGCTCCACCTCGATTGTGAAGTCGACGTGGCCGGGGGTGTCGATGATGTTGATCTCCTTGTCCTTCCACGTCGCATAGGTCGCCGCGGACTGAATCGTGATACCCTTCTCCCTCTCCAGCTCCATGCTGTCCATCTTCGCCCCGACTCCGTCCTTTCCCCGAACCTCGTGCACGCTGTCAATCCGGCCCGTGTAGAACAGGATGCGCTCCGTCAGGGTCGTCTTGCCGCTGTCGATGTGCGCCGAGATCCCGATGTTGCGCACCTTCTCCAGCGCTTTCTTCTCGTCATCCTTCACGGTGCCGAGCTCTGCGGCCGGTGTGAGGATGGCGACACAAATGTCGTGTTAGGGTCTGACGGCGCATCCTGTTACCGGGGACGGCACAAGAGAGGGGGTGTGGGTGGCTTATGGAGCCGATGCCTCATGGGGTTATCCGATCGGAAACGAGGTCCACCCTGGTCTTCACTCTTCGCTGGGGGTAACGCGACTCGGGCACTGGGCAGGACGCCCCGCCCGGCCGCTAACTCTTCTCCAGCGGGGGGGTGCATGCGCTCGTGGCGGCTGCCAACCCCCTCGGGCGACACGCAGCCGCGTAGCGGGGGGGGGTCACGGGGGGAGGTAGCCCGCAACGCGTGAAACCGGTCTCAAGTGCGTGGGTTCGCGATGGACGAGTCCGCGGGGGCGGTCGCACGTGCTGCACCAGGGAGAGGTGCCCAGGGAGGCCCACCTGTGGCGAAGAGCCGTCCCGACCAGGGACTGCCGAGGACGGTGACACCCGAACATGATCCTCCAATGCACTTGGTAGACCATGTGTAACCTGCACACCCAAAGATCCTTGATGGTGCTTCGCCGCTACGAGCGAGCGATCAAGCCGGCGTCTGGAGGGAGAGGGGCGGCGTTTCCCACGGAATGGAGGCGGCTTTTCCCACAGAATGCGCGCCTATCACCCATACTTTCACGACAATATCCGATATAACTCGCTATAGGAGAGCTATGGGATGGAATAACCGCCTCATTAGTGCGCTGGGGGCGTTCTTTTCCGAGTGGCACGCGGGCGAGGGTTCTTACCTGCGTCCCCGCGAGCGCCAGCAAGGACCAGGGCGGAGGCCCTGATCCTCTGCGCCTTCCTCAACATCTCAGACTCCTTTCAGCGGCTCCTAACGGCCGAAGCGTCGCTACTACGCACCACAGTGATCGCGCAAGGCACTGGGTACAGCGCTCGCTCTCCCTCGCAAGCGTGGTGGGGCGCGACGGGTCCGTGGCGAGTCCCGGTGGCCTGGGCACGGGCGCGGTGTCTGGCTGCCGGAGTCGGCTCGGCCCGCCACAAGGGCACGGAGAGGTGGGGGCACAGCCTCTCGGGGAAGACGCAGGACCACCCGCAAAGGCGAACGCTGGTGTTTTCTTGCGTGTTTCAAACACAACTCAAAGGAGGTTGAGGAGCGTGGCTGCGGCATCGATCGCCTCGTGCTCCTGCTGCTCCTCGGGCACCGAGTACCTCCACACGGCCACGTCCCGGAGATCGTCCCCGGCGTTCATCCCTCCGAACACCACCATCATGGTCCCCGGGGACGCGGGGTCTGGCACAGTCACGGCGTTGTGGGCGAACCGCGGGGCGGGCTTCCTCATCTCGTGTTCGGTCCCCGCGGCCGTGGTCTTTAGCCGGATCTCCATGGCCGTCTCGGAGAGGAAGGACTCGGGCTCCATCTCAACCACGTCCCCCACCACCTCCTCCCCGTTGAAACCCCCGAAGAGCACGATGCCCTCCGCCAGGGGCACGGCGGGGCGGGGCACCTCCCCCTCCGCGGCCGTGGGGCCCGCCTTGTTGACAGAGCTCAGCCGGTGCGCCTCGGACTTGCCGCTGGCGGGCCGCTTCTTGCCACCATCCCCACTCATGTGGGGGCTGGCGCGGCCGCTGCTCCCGGGGGCGGCCTCGGCCTTCTCGCCCCTGCCGCCGGCGTCTTCGCCGTCCTCCCCGTAGAGCACGAGCAGAGACGCCACCGTGTGGGAGCACCGTGGGTACTGAGTCGGCCGCCGCACCACCCACTCCATCTTCTCCAGGTCGAGGACAGCCAGGTCCGACAGCACGTGGCCCTCGGGGGACCGCCCGCCGTGGACGAAGAGCCGCCCGTCCGCGAGCATGCAACCCGCCGCCATCTCCCGGGCCGCCGGCGCCTGCCCCCCGATTGCCGGCCGCGTCCACGTCAGGGTCTCCGTATCGAAGCAGTGGACATCCCCGAGGGTGCCCTGCGCCCCAGCACCCCCGTACACGACGATCACGCGGTCCTTGAACACCCCGGCCACGTGCGAGTGCCTCGAGGCGGGCGGGTCGCCGCTGATCTGGGGCCGGCTCCACTCCCACGTGTTGGGGTCGAGGACGACGAAGTCGGCAAAGCAGATGCCGCTGATGGGGTCCTGGCCCCCGAACATCCACACCTTGCCCCCCGCGACCGACATGCTCGCGCCCCCACGCGGGAGCGGGTCCACGTCCACGATCGACGGGGTCACCTTGGTCCAAGCGTAGACGTCGGCCTCGGCGTCCAGCACCCACAAGTCTGCGAGGGATCCGAGCGGGGGGGGCGGTCTGAGGTGTGGGGGACATGTCTTCGGGGTGCTGGCGCCGGTGTTGCACTTGCTGGGGCAGTTCCGTGGGATCCATCAAGACTTGTTCGCGAAACTCACCCTCGAAAGGGGTGGGAGCACGGTCAGCTCCCCCGTAGAGGATGATTTTTGTCCCGAGTCCCACCATCGAGTGGCCCCCCCTGCCCGCGGGGGCAGCCACCCCCTTCACCTGCGGCGCGCGGGCGGGGGATACAGCGTGCGGTCGCGTGGAGGAGAAAGTGGCGCCAGCAAGGGGTGTCCCCGTGCGAATCTGCGCGCCCTGCTGCGCCGACCGCGAGAGGGAGTCTGGGGCATGTAGGCCTGCCGCACGCGGGGGGGCAGCTGAGATCACGGGCCACATCGTTCCCCGCCACGACGCGCTCTAGCCCACGCACTTGACCATAGATGCGGAGGGGCGGGGGGCATCGCCGGATGGGGGGGGCCTAATGAGAACGGGGGGGCATTTTTCGCTGCTTCGGCAGATGGAAGGGCGCTTCCGATCTAGGCGCGGCAGGGGAGCCGCAGGTACCGGGGACGGCGTCAGTAGGCGCGAGCACCAGACAGCACTCCGCAGGGGTGGCGCATTGGCGATAGTAATTGTCTGAGAGCCCGGGGCACCCAACCGGGGCGCACGGGCATTGAGCGCCCGCACGGCGTTCCCGGGCATGAAGCGGGGGAGAGGCACCCATTTCTCACCTCTGGCTGGTACCAAGCCATAAATTCACGGTATGCAGGCCGAGCCGACGCCCAATTGGATGTCTCTCGGGGGGAAGAGGTGGAGTTGGCGAACCCAGGGTTTCGAGGACCTCCAGGCGCGCAATCAAGTGAAGGGGCGGTGCGGCCGGCCGCACGGTTGAAGCACCCTGGACTTCAACACGCGTTGGCTGATGAGCTGCCTAAAAGCTGCAGGGAGAGGAGAGGCGGGTCGCCTGTTTCTCACACGCCTGTTTCAAGTGCGGCATCTCAAGCTATTTCGCGCCTCCCACCGAAGAGCCACTCCGTCGCCCTACGAGACGAACAATTGCGCCTATAAATCTCATATCGCTCCGTTTCAACCCCCGAAAATCGAGACACACAGCCTGGAGCGGCCGCAAACACGATCGGGAGCGAGTCCTCGCGAGGAGTGCTTCAAGGGAAGCGACCGGGGGTTGAACAAGGTAGAAGGGGGGGGCATTCAGATCCATCATGACGGACTTGACGGAGGAGCTCATCCTCCAGAAGACTGGTGAGCGACATATGCCACGGGCGATCTTCCTGGGGGCGATAGGCTCTGGACCCCTCCCCCAACGACCTTGCCATGACCATCAAGACCCCCCCACTCCTGAGCCTGGTGCCTGGCCGGGCGAGAAAATGCTGGCATCTGTCTTTTTTTGTAGGCGTCAAGTCTCTGGAGGGAGTGCTGAAGCTCAACATCTGCGGGTACAGCATCACGGACGTCGGCATCCTCACCCGGCTGCCCAACGTGGAGGTCCTGTCCCTCTCCGTGAACTCCATCTCATCCCTGCAGGACTTCTCGTCGTGCGTCAACCTCAAGGAGCTGTACCTGAGGAAGAATCAGGTCGCCTCCCTTGACGAGGTGGAACACCTGAAGGGCCTCTCGAGCCTGCGCGTGCTGTGGCTCAATGACAACCCGTGCGCGAGCGACCCCAGCTACCGGCAGCGTGTGCTCTCCCTGCTGCCGGGGCTGGTCAAGCTGGACGGGCAGGACGTGTCGTCGCCCGCGACGCCCGCATCTCCTGTTGTGTCCCCGTCGTCTGCCGCCATCAAGCAGCGGGCGCGCGACCTGTCCCCCTCAGGAGGGCGAGACGCGAGCGGGCTGAACGGGGTAGTCCCGGACGGGGGGAAGAGCATGAACGTGCTCTACGCGGTGATGGCGCTGCTGAGGGAGCTCGACGAGGAGGGGCTGAGGGTGGTGCGGAGCGAGTGCGATAGCAGGCTGGGGATGGGGTTGCTGCCGTAGGGCTGTCGAGCCAGGTTCAAGCGTGTCGGCAAACGCCATCAACAGCTGTCCGTGCTCGCAAGGGCTTGCCTGCTACCAAGCAGCGCGCGTACGCTGTGGGAACCGACGCCGCCCCTCCACTATGTGGTGGCCCGTTTGAGACTCGTGAGCGAAGTCGCTTACGCGTCCTGGAGGGTCACCTCGACATCGACACCGGGCTCGATCTGGATGTTGGAGATCTGGCGCACGAGGTCGGGGGGGCAGTGGAGGTCGATGAGGCGCTTGTGGATGCGCATCTCGAAGCGGTCGAAGGTGGCGGTACCGTTACCAGAGGGGGCCTTGCGCGTGGTGATCTTGAGGATCTTGGTGGGGAGGCGCACGGGGCCCTTGACCTTGAGGTCCTCGACCATGGGGGAGTTGCGGAAGAGGTCCTTGGCGGAGCGGATCCAGTCGGTGCACACCTTCTCGAGGGACTTCACGTTACGGGAAGTGAGGGTGATGCGCACCCTGTAGTTCTCGCCTGCGCGGAGGAGGGCGTGGGTGGCAGGTCGGTGACAGGGCCCACAGCGCGACGACGGGACGAGGAGAGCCCGGAGGCGGCCCGGAATGCCGACGCGGCGACGTTCCGCGGACGCATTTCACTCAAGGGGGAGGCGCCTGCGCGCGGTGTCCCGCCACGGCTCCACCAGCGCACTTCCCCGCGGTGGGAGACTCACCAGTGGAGGCGACGGCCTTGGCAGCGTCCTTGGACATGATGGTAGGGTTAGCAGGCAAGGAGTGACTCCCGAGTCAGACACCTGCAGATTTCTAAGGGGGTCGGAGGCAGTTGGTGCCTGGGGAACAGGGCAGAGAGGCCGAGAGGGCGCTGGCTGGCGGATGGGGTCCTCCCCCGAGGAAAGGCATCCAGTTCCCCGAGCCGTCTACATTCCTTTCAGGAATCAGGGCACGTGAACTCGGTGAAAACATGCACAAGATCCCACTTCGTGAACTTGCGGCGGCGGGAGAGCCCCCTCGCGCCAGGGGCGGCTCCTCGAGGAGGCGCTGGGGGGGGGGACTCCACGCCGGTCGATCGCGTGGAGGTTTATACGAAGTTAGGGCCGCGTCAATGCGTAAACATGTTTATAATGGTGCGGTGGGGGGATCCCGGCGGCGCAGCAAGCAGCCGCGACGGGGAAAGAGGAGCAGTCGCCTCCCGGACACTCACCAATACGGCCGTTCACTGAGGAGCGAAAGGATTCGTGTGAATACCTTTTTTGCGAGGACGAGGCGAGGTGGGGCCCCGAGCAATTAAGGGGGTGGCTTCCGGTCGCGCGGGCGCGGCCGGCAAAACTCCTCAGCTGCAAGAATTGTTGTTGCAAGGCGGGGCGCGCGTCAGGGCCTCGGGGGTGTCCCTAGTCCGAATGGAGGCCTCAGATGGCCGCTGTACCCTCGGCACGGAGCTGAAAAGACATGCCCCGCCCGTAGACGCGCCCAACGAGGCTTCCTTAGGGCCAGCAGGCTTACCTTGAGGCTTCCCAACCCACGACCCCCGCTCAAACAGCCCCGCTGGGGACATTCGGCACCATTAAGGGTGGAGGGCACCTTCGAGATGGAGATGGAAAAGATTGAGGAGCTGAAGGAGGTGAGATAAGGGATCCCGTCGAGTTTGACGCACGGGCAACAACGCTGATTCAAAACCACTGCCCCAATAAGCTGCTCCCCCCGCGGCTTGCCCCGGCCCCGGTCATCTACCGCGGAGAGAATCGTCCCAACAACGCCCCACCGCGGCCCCCTCTAGACCCCCACAGCCAGGAATGCGGCCCTCTCCTGTCTCGACATTCCCACACCCCCGCCAGCGAGGGCGCCCCCCGCGACCCCCCGACCGCAGGCCGTGGTGCGCGTGCTGGACCGCCGCGGCGTCCTCTCGCAGCTCAAGGCGTCGCTCCGCCATGAGGTCTTCATGGCCATCGAGGAGGAGGACTCGAACGACACAGCCGCCCCCTCCCCGTCCAGTGCGACCCCTCCCGCGTGGGAGCGCAACCCCGCCCTCCGCGCAGTAATGGAGGACGAGGCCGGCGCCACGGCCATGGCCCTGGCCTATGAGCTCCTTGAGTCCTGCGGGCTTACTCTGACCGCGTCTGTGCTCCGCTCCGAGGCGGGCCTGGAAGAGAAGGGCGCCAGCTCCCTCTCGACGCGGGCCGACCTGGCCGCCCGATTCGGCGACGCCGAGGGCCCCCTCCTGCAGTCCCTCGCCCGCTCCGCCGGGGGCGCTGGGGTTTCCCCTGCGAGGCCCCCCACGGCCGCCACGCGGCCCGTGTCCGCCGCCGTGCCCCCCCCCACCCCCCCCACGGCCAACGCGAGCGAGGAGGCGGGGACCTCGGGGGCGGGGACAGAGGCCGGGGCGTCTCCCGCGGGCGACGGGGTGGAGGTGACGGGGGCGCTGGACGCCCCCAGCGATGAAGACGACAGCGAAATCTCGTCGGGAGACGTCGGGACGGAAATCGAGGAGGATGACGAGATCGAGTTCGGCGAGGAGGCGGAGGCGGGGCCCCCTGCCCTCGAGGCGGTGGGGGACCGGTCGGGTGTCTCGGGGGGCGGCATGGCCTCGCCGGCGAGGAGCTCCCTGGCCACGTCGGGGGACCTGGACCTGTCGGATCTACCGTCGCTGGAGCGCAAGCCCGGGGGGCTGCAGCCCCTTGGGGGGCGGGGGGGGCTCGCGCCCCTCAGGGGGGGTAAGGCACTCCCCGCGCTCCGTGGGGCGCCCGCGTCGCCGGCGCCGGCAGAGGAGGACGAGGTGGCGCCCGAGCAGGACAGTGAGATGGCGCCTGAGGACAGCGCGCTGAGCGCCGACGCGGGCGAGCTCGGGCTCGACTACAGCGAGCGGAGCGTGGGCCTGGTGGGCATAGCGGGGGTCGAGTTTGCCGAGCCGGCCGCGAAGCCACTTTGACCGCGTGCGCCTTCCCGGCCCGCCCCGTGTAGCTTCAACCCGGGCCTCGGCCCCACCGCCCGGCTCACCGGCGGCCTACCTCCGGTACCCTGGCCGGCGGAAGGAGAAGTACAGGTGGAGGATCCCCCGGTCGAAGAGGCACTTGAACCCCCGCTTGTGGGTGTACTCCCACTCCTTATTGACGATGCGGAAGGCGATGTCCTCGTAGGGGGCCCCGGCCTTGAAGCGGATGATGCACGTCGACCCCTCCGCGGACCCCGGGTCCTTCTCGATGACGTAGGAGGGCGTCTTGGACTTGTCAATGAGGTCGGGGTAGAAGATGTTGAACTTGTAACCCTGGACGACCTTGGGGGGCATGTTGTCCGAATCGTAGTGGGCCTTGTTGTACTTGGTCCACTCGAAGCCGGTGTGGACGCGGTTGAAATACTTGGGCTTGCGGGGCTTGTACTTGTCGTGCCACCAGTACACCTGGCTCGCCAGGGCCACCTCGGACCGGCCCGTCATGTCGAGGTCCCCGCCGGCATCCTCCTGCCCGGACATCATCTTCACCGCCAGGGCCTGGAGCACCCGGCCCTGCTTGTCCGTCTCCGCCCCGGAGTCCCCCTCCGCGGACGCCACCGCCGCGCCGGCCCCCCCGGCCGGGGCCGGGCCCCCCTTCCTCCCCTCCCTGAAGTCTCGGACCGCAGCAGCCCCCCCGGCCGCGCCACCCTGCATCGCCGCCGCCGCGCTCGCCGCGCGGAACCTCTGGATCGCCCGGAACCGCACCTGCGCCCGTAGATATCCAAGCTCCCGCTGGTCCTCCGCCGCCGACACCA
>Ga0181584_10003254_pt1 | contig 12466 bp, 9 predicted proteins | sample 071ome_30_FD_132462 | JGI IMG/M metagenome (GOLD analysis project Ga0181584, IMG submission 132462) | Coastal salt marsh microbial communities from the Groves Creek Marsh, Skidaway Island, Georgia - 071406AT metaG (megahit assembly) | ecosystem: Environmental > Aquatic > Marine > Intertidal zone... | reverse complement strand
TGTCTTCAACCGGGCGTCAACATCACCCTCATCATCGGGGTCAAGATGCGCCACCGTCAGGAACGGGCATGTTTCGGACAGGCCATAGGCGGAGAACAAATTAATCCCGCGCGCCAGCGCCTGTTCGGCAAGACCGCGCGTCAAGGCCGAGCCACCAATCACAACTTTCCAACGCGACAAATCCGCGGTTTTGGCCACTTCGCAGCCAAGCAGCATATGTAAAATCGTCGGCACGCAATGCGAAAAGGTCACACCATGGCGGTCGACAAGTGTCATCAAATTATTCGGCTCATACCGTCCGGGATATATTTGCTTTAGCCCCAGCATCGTCGCCGCATAGGGAAAGCCCCAGCCATGCACATGAAACATCGGCGTGATCGGCATGTAGACATCACGGTTATGGAACCGGTTGCTCGCCGACATCGGCCCCAAGGTGGACAATATGCCCATCGTGTGAAGAACAAGCTGGCGATGCGAATAGGCAACAGCCTTCGGGTCCCCTGTTGTGCCAGTGGTATAAAAGGTTGTGGCACGCAGATTTTCGTCAAAATCCGGAAAGACAAACCCCGGCTCGGTCGCCGCCATCATCTCGTCCAGAATCCCGTCAAAGGACAAGGTGGTCGCCGGTATCTCGATATGGGGATCATCACGCATAACGATCAGCCGGACATCACGCTTTACCTGCACCATGACCTCTTCCAGCAAGCCAAGGAAATCGGTATGGACGAGGATTATGTCATCCTCTGCATGATCGATGGTGTAGGCAATCTGCGCTGGCGACAGCCTTATATTCACCGTATGCAGGGTCGCGCCCAGCATCGGCACGGCAAAAAAGCTCTCAAGATAGCGATGCGTGTCCCAATCCATGACCGCAACAACATCATTTTGCCGAACACCAGCATGATCAAGCAAACAGCCCAGACGCTCGAGACGCTGGATAAACTCGGTATAGCTGTATGAGATCAGACCATCGCTGATGATTTCCTGTTGCGGTGCATGCTGCAAAGGGCCACGGAGCAACGTCTTGATGAGTAATGGAAATTCAGAATTCATGCCGGACCGTTCATCGCTGAAAAGAGGAGGAATCCTACCAGCAATTTATGATATCGCAAATGATCAAAAACAGCGTCAGATCTGTGCAGCGACTGCCGCCAACGGGGCCTTGTTGATCCACCCACCGCCAAGCAGTCGATTGCTCTCCCCGGCATCATAAAGCGCTGCGGCCTGTCCGGCGGCAATGCCAAATTGTGGCTCAAGCAAACTGACCACAGCCCCGTCTTCCGTTACCGAACTGATCCTTGCCGGCATCGCCGGTGCGGTGTTGCGCAAACGTGCCAGAACTTTATGCCCGACCGGCGGTGCGCCCTGCTCGGACACCCAGCTTGTTTCGGCAAGATGCACCTCATGACAGGCAAGTGCGCTCTGCGGGCCGACGATGACACGATGCGCCGCCGCATCAATCGCCACTACATATAGCGGCCCCTCGGACTCATCCGCGTCCTTGCGCCCACCGATGCCAAGACCACGTCTTTGACCAATCGTGTAATCAATGATGCCATTATGCTGGCCAAGAACAGTGCCATCCAGATGCACAATCTCGCCAGACTCAATCGCCCCCGGTCGCAAGCGCCGCACAACATCGCCATAACGCCCGCTTGGCACAAAGCAAATGTCCTGACTGTCGGGCTTGTCAGCCACAACCAGCCCGTGCCGATGCGCCAATTCCCGTGTTTCCTCTTTGCTCAGCCCGCCAAGCGGAAAGCGCAAAAACGCCAGCTGTTCCGGCGTTGTCGCAAATAGAAAATAGGACTGGTCCTTGCCCGCATCGACACCGCGATGCAGCTCAACACCGTCCTCGCCCTTGATCCGCTGCACATAATGGCCAGTCGCAAGGCAGTCCGCGCCAAGCTCACGCGCCGTATTCAGGAGATCGGAAAATTTCACTGTCTGATTGCAGCGTACACAGGGGATCGGCGTCTCACCGCGAAGATAGCTGTCGGCGAAATCCTGCATCACCTGATCGCGGAACCGGCTTTCATAATCTAGCACATAATGCGGAATATCGAGGCGTGCCGCCACTGTACGCGCATCATGAATATCGACACCGGCACAGCAAGCGCCCTTGGCCGCAATCGCGACACCATGATCATAAAGCTGTAGGGTGATGCCGATGACGTCATAGCCCTGCTCATGCAACAGTGCCGCCGTCACCGAACTGTCAACACCACCGGACATTGCCACCACAACTCTTGTCTCGGCCTCCGGCTTGGCAAAGCCAAGCGAATTGACCGGATGTTGTGTTGCCCCAAGGGCTGGTGATGCCGATGGCGTGACCATCAGTGTTTCCTTTACATGTCTTCGGGAATGCTCACCCGAAGCCCGTCCAGTTCGTCCGACATTTCCAGCTGACACCCAAGACGCGACGTCTCGGTCAGGCCAAAGGCCAAATCCAGCATGTCTTCTTCATCTTCACTCGGCGCACCGGTCTTGGCAAACCATTCAGGGTCAACAATCACATGGCAGGTAGCGCATGACAGGCAGCCCCCGCAAGTGCCCTCAATACCAAGGCTCGCATCGCGTCCGGCTTCCATCACAGTCACGCCATTATCCACTGTCACGTTGTGTTCATTGCCATCAGGCGTGGTGAAAATTATTGTCGGCATTGGTTATCTACTCCATTCGATGTCATCCGTAAGGACAGCGCATTTGCGTCTCCATGACCCAGGCTTCACAGGTAATGGTGCGGGGATGCTTTTACAACCCGGCCAGCACTTGTGCAAGCCTCTCAAAATCTTCCTTTTTTGTCTGCCAACCGCCGGAAACGCGGATCGCGCGCGCGGCCAGATCACCAGCGCCCATCGCCGCCAGCACATGGCTCTTTTGAACCTTGCCTGATGAGCATGCAGCACCAGAACTGACAGCAACGCCGGCAATATCCAACGCCATAACCAGCGTTTCTGATGTTTTGCTGGCAACGGCAAGACAGGATGTGTTGCCAAGACGCGCCGACGCCGCGCCAAATAATGTCACGTCATCGCGGGTAGCCATGACAGCCGCCTCAAACTCATCACGCCACTGTGCCATCTGGCGATAATGTGCCACATCGCCAAAGGCCGCCGCCGCCGCCGCACCAAATCCGGCGATGCCCAGGAGATTCTCGGTGCCGGAACGTCGGCCCTGTTCCTGCCCACCGCCTTTGATCAGACTTGTCAGACGCATTCCCGGGCGCACAACAATTGCCCCGATGCCAGTCGGTCCGCCAATTTTGTGGGCAGACAGGCTGATGAAATCAATCGCACTTGCGGCAAAATTGATATGCGTCTTGCCAAGCATCTGGACCATATCGCTGTGAGTGGCGATGCCTGCGTCACGGGCCAGTTGCACGGCTTCTGCAAGTGGTTGCAAAACGCCTGTTTCATTGTTTGCCGCCATCACCGAAAGCAAGGTTCGTTCACGCCTTTCGACCGGCACTTCGGCGATGATCTTTGCCAGCGCCTCAATATCCAGCACCCCGTCGGCTTTGACAGGCACCAATGTTGCCTTTGGTACCGATTGCAGGACAGAGTCATGTTCAATTGCCGTGGTGATCACATGATCAAAGCCTGACAGGGCGAGGTTGTTTGCCTCTGTACCGCCGCTGGTAAATACGACATCCTGTGCGCGGCACCCTGCCAATGTGGCTATGGACGCGCGTGCCTCTTCGACGACAAGTCGCGCCTTACGGCCAAAGCTATGGACAGATGACGGATTTGCAGGCGGCCCCATCGCTTTATGAATAGCGGCAACGGCTTCTGCCCGCAGCGGCGCTGTGGCGTTGTTATCCAGATAAATGGGGGCGGCAACAGACATCAGAAATAAATCGGGCGATCTAGCCCTTGCTTGGCTGGCGGGTGGAAAATTTTGACCCTTTGCCTTGCTTTTGTTTGTCAGCATCACGCGACCCCAGAGGGGCCAGACGGTCCTCCATATCATTCAGCCGCGCACGCAGGCTTTGCACCTCGTCAACGAGACCGGCAATGATCCGTTCGCGTGGGTCAATTTCACCCGGGTTCGCCACCGCATAGGCTTGAAACGTGTCTTTGAGCGTTTCGGCACCAGCCTTGGGCGCAATTTCGCGGGCCGGCACACCCACCACCGTTGCGCCTGACGCCACATTCCTTGTCACCACCGAATTGCCGCCAACACGGGCGCATCTGTGAACCGTGATGTCGCCGAGAACCTGCGCACCGGATCCGATAATGACATGATCTTCGATGGTTGGATGGCGCTTGACGGCGCGCTGGGCCTCGGAATCGACAGCCGGCATCACGCCACCGAGGGTCACACCCTGATATAAAGTCACATTGTCACCAACGATTGCCGTCTCGCCGATAACCACTCCGGCACCGTGGTCGACAAAAAAGCCACTGCCGATTGTCGCCCCGGGGTGAATTTCGATTTGCGTCAACATGCGGGCTAACTGCATGATCAGACGCGAGATGAATTTGAGGCCGACACGCCACAAAGGATTGGCAATGCGATATGCCAACATCACCTGAAAACTGGGATACAGAAACATCGCTGCAAGCTTTGAGCTGGCCGCCGGATCACGATCCATGATCGCATCTAGATCTCGATTCAGTTTAGCAAACATGCGATTTCGCTTCCGTTACATGACGGCTTTAGCCATCTCATTGTCACAGCATGGCAAAGCTGGCTTGGCGTCACCTCGTTATTGAGATATAAGCCTTTTTCATCATATCACAAGAGGAACAGGGATAACATGCCTGAGGTGATTATTAACGGCCCCGAGGGGCGAATCGAATGTCGTTACATGCCTGCCGAGGCACCTGATGCACCGACTGCATTGATCCTGCATCCCGAGCCCGACAAGGGCGGCACAATGAATAATCGTGTGACCTATGCGCTGTATAAGCATTTTCAGGCACGCGGCTTTGCCGTTATGCGATTTAACTTTCGCGGCGTTGGCCGAAGTCAGGGCCAATACGACAATGGCGAGGGTGAATTGTCAGATGCGGCAACGGCTATGGACTGGCTTCAGGCCCAGAACCCAGCGTCACGGCAATGCTGGATCGCCGGATTTTCTTTCGGATCATGGATCGGTATGCAACTGATGATGCGACGTCCGGAAATCCGGGGTTTTATCTCCATCACACCACCAGCCTCGACGCATGATTTTTCATTCCTTGCCCCCTGCCCGGCATCAGGATTGATTGTTCATGGTGAGGAAGATGACGTGGTGCCGTCCGAAACAGTTCACAAGCTTGTCGAGAGGATTTCAATCCAGAAGGGGGTCAAAATTGACGTCGATGTTGTCCCCGGAGCCAATCATTTCTTCTCTAACCACCTTGATGAAATGATTGCACGTGTTGGCGCCTATCTGGATATGGCCCTTGTCGCACCTGATTTTGACCCGCTGGCCTGAACAAAGCCAAGACAACGCCAGACCCACGCTAATTCAAGAAGTCGCCTGTGCGGCTATTTAAAAGGACCAGACAGAAACAATGAGCCACAAATCTGCTCTCATCCAACAATTCACGGAACGCGGCTATATTCACCAGACAACCAATCTTGAGGGTCTGGACGAGATTGCCGGCCAGCAGATTGTGCCTGCCTATATCGGTTTTGACTGCACTGCCGACAGTTTGCATGTTGGATCGCTTGTTCAGATCATGATGCTGCGCATCCTCCAGAAGACCGGGCACAAGCCGATTGTCCTTATGGGTGGCGGCACAACCAAGGTGGGCGACCCCTCAGGCAAAGACGCAGCACGCCCGTTATTGTCTGATCAGGATATCGAACACAACAAGCAGGGCATAAAGACGGTATTTGAAAAATACCTCACCTTTGGCGATGGGCCGACCGATGCGCTAATGGTGGATAATGCCGACTGGCTGGACAATCTGGCCTATATCCGTTTCCTGCGGGATTACGGGCCGCATTTTTCGATCAATCGGATGATGGGGATGGAGTCGGTAAGGTTGCGCCTTGAACGCGAACAGCCACTGTCCTTTCTTGAATTCAATTACGCCATTCTTCAGGCTTATGATTTCCTGGAGCTGCGGCGGCGCTATGGTTGCCTGCTACAAATGGGTGGCTCCGACCAATGGGGCAACATCGTCACAGGTATCGATCTGACGCGCCGCGTCGACGCTCAGGAAATCTATGGCCTGACGTCACCTTTGATCACGACGTCATCTGGAGCGAAAATGGGCAAATCGGCCGAAGGGGCGGTATGGCTCAATGCAGAAAAGCTGTCCGCCTTTCACTTCTGGCAATTCTGGCGGAACACTGAAGATGCCGATGTCGAGCGATTTCTTGCCTTGTTCACCGAACTCCCGATCGATGAAGTGAAGCGCCTTGGCGCGCTTGCGGGTGCCGAAATCAACGAGGCAAAAGTCATCCTCGCCAATGAAGCAACAACCCTGTGTCATGGAAGTGAAGCGGCGAAAGATGCAATGCAAACGGCACAGCAAACCTTTGCCGGTGGTGGCGGTGTCTCGGACGGCCTGCCACAAGCCGAGATCAGCGCCGAGATGGCCGCAGATATGGACATGGTTGCCGCCCTTAAAGCGGTAGATTTTGCTGCATCAAACGGTGAAGCACGCCGCCTGATCCGGGGGGGTGGCGCGCGTCTCAATGACACTCAGATCACCGACGAGGATCATCGCCTGACAGCGGAAGATTTTGTCGATGGCAAAGCAAAGATATCGGCTGGTAAAAAGCGCCACGCCCTGCTTGTGATCGGCTGAAAGCCAACACCGAAGCGCGCCGTTATTGGGTGCCGCTTTTGGTGTCTTGACTGGTCTTGGTGTTGTCTTCCTCGTCCTGACCGTTGCCAAACAGACGTTCTGTCTCGCGACCAAGCCAATCAGGACTGATCACATCGCGTAAAATGCCGGGGACGAGCGACGCCGCCTTTGCCGAGGTATCAGGATCGTCAATCGGCCCCGTCATAGAGAATTGGGTCACAAACAATCCGTCTTTATCTATCCCTGTCAAAAGATTGCCCAAAATTGGGATGGCACCGATTACCGTGTTGAGTAGGCTTGCTGGTACAAGATTACCGCTGATATCCACCTCGCGGGTATTTTTGTCATAGCGACCAACCATGGCGGCCGCAATATCGCTGCCACCTCCGCGCATGGTCTTGATCAAAACCGAAGAACCCCGCTTATGAAAAGCCGCCTCACCCCAATCAAAGTGGGTGCCGTCACCCTTGACCAGTTGCAAAAGGCCAATCGGCCCAAGAACCGAAAAGGCGCGCACAGCTCGCGGGGCCTCGACCACATTGAAATTGCTTAACCGCATTTCTGAATCAAAATCAGAAAAATTGCCCGGAACGAACCTGTTGATGATCTCTATTTCACCCGAACGAATGGCGTCTGTCACGTCGAGGCCATTCAATAATCTTCCGGCATTTTTCGATGCCATCGTCAATTGCGGCACCCTGTTTTTGCCATCGACAAAATGAATGCTTGTCTCGGCGCCGCCAACCAGACCATTACCCTTCAGAAACTCCTCGGAGTCACCAAAGACGAGCTTGAGTTCAGCCTCATTCACAAGCGGGCGTCCCTGATACAGCAAATTTCCGGCGAAGACCGCACTACCGCCACCTTGCTTGAGTTTGGTGCCGGTCAGGTGCCCGCCCATTGTCACCCCGTCTCCGACCACAAATTGATCCGCGACAAGGTCAAAGCTGATCTTGCGGCCTGCGCTAACCCCCTTGTTGCGGCGCAGCGGTGCCAGATCAACAATTCGCGCCTCCGCACCAATCTTCAGCTCGTCACCATTGGCTTCGACAATCACATCACGAAGATCATTGCCGGGCCAGGTAATGCGTTCCAGAAATGCGCCCTGCAGGCCACCTGTCTGGCCGAGGGCAACCTGTCCGATAACCGAAAGACTGCCAAGCGAGATATCAACATCCTGCAATCTTTCGACGCGTCCGTTCCGCAGAACAAATGTCATCCGGCCATAGCCATTCTCAGCCGGTAATTTAGCCCATGACAATTCAGGCACATTCACCGATGCGCCGCGCATATCTGTGGAAAGCTGGATCGTCAGCGCGTCAAACGACATGTCTGTCTGCATGGTAACGCTTCCGCCAACGCGTCCACCGATCTCAAAATCTGTGAGATTGGCGAGCTTGTCCGCGATGATCGCCGATGGTGCCGCCTTGGCGATGAAACTGACCTTGTTCTCTGTCACATCGGACTGAAAGCTGAAGTCACTGGCAATTTCAGCCACCTCTGCTGTGCCGGTCAGCTCGACAAGATTATTGGCGAAATTGGCTACGAGTTCGGCATTATCGACCCTCACCCCATAGGGCAGATTGCCAAAGGAGCCACCGCTTATGGTGGCATCGGCGGTAATGGAAATCTCCTCACCAGAGAGGTCTCCATCTATTGGCAAGGTCGCGTTCATCGTCATCTCGATCTCACCAGCCGGTTCGATCGTTTTAAGGTCGAACACGCCGATTTTGCCAATGCCAAGGCCAGCGGCAACATCGACGGCAGTGGCGAGCCCACCTTTCAGTGATATACGCGCAATCGCCTCAGTCGGAAAATTGGCAAAGAGCGGAGCTATCGTGACCCGGCCATATTGTAACGCCAGATCACCAAGACTTCCCTGATCAAGAAGAATCGTCGCCACATTGTTATCAAGGCCGATTTTGCCAGATACATTGGTCAATTGAGGCGCATCTTCGACAACGGTTATATCAGCATCGGCAATGGCGAAACTTCCCGACATCGCCCCGACTTCAGGCCCCGCGTCGGTATAGATCGCATCAATATCAAGCACCGCATCCTTGACTGTGGCACGCGGCACCCGCGCCTTGATCCAGTCGCGCGCCTTTGGCGCGGCCCAATCCGGCCACAGGGCGTGAAACAGCTTTGCATCAATCTGGCGTGAGGCCAAAGACAGCGAGAGTGCCTGCGGCGTCCAGTCTGCGGCGAGCGGCATCGAACCGGTAATTTTGATGCCAGTACCATTGCCAAACGCAATATCGAAATCTTCCAATTTCAGCGTGCTATCAGAAATCTCTGCAGCGAGCGTTACCTTATCGATACCCTCAGCACCCGCATAATCATCGAGAAGTATCGATCCGTTATGCAGATCAAGTGTCACGCCCATCCGTTCAACAATACCACCTGCACCAAGCCGCATCTCAACACGGCCGTCCATGGTACTTACAATGCGGCGATATTGCCCGGCGCCGACATCCATGCGGATGCCGTTCATCACCGCGCTCATATCCATGCCTGCCATTTGCAGCTGGGAAGTTGCCTTGTCAAATGTACCGGCGAAGTCAAATTTGATGTTCTCAACAGCCCCGCCAGAAAGGTGCTCAAACACCAGTGACTTGACCGCGGGTGCAGCTGTTACGGGCCAATCCTTATCGAGTTCGGCAAGTGAAATCCGGTTTAGCCCAAGCGCCCCGCGCACACCCGGTTTCGGGGTGTGCAATTCACCTATATCGCCGGAAAAAGTGAAAATCCGGCCATCTGCCAGAGAGATTCGGGCATCGCCAATCGACAGTAAATTCGCATTCTGCCTGTAGGACGCATCAAACCAAATCTCATCAAATCCGGCCTTGCGCCCGACACCCGGCATGGCAATTTTGCCACCGCGGGCACTCGCGGCAACATCCAGACGGCTGAGCGTGGCGCCATCCAAGGCGGCGCTGACAGCACCACTCATGCGGCCCATTCCATCAACAATTTGCGGCACCGTATCAAAATATGGGGCAATCCCCTGGACCGCCATATCATCAACGATCAGATCGACAAGAAATTCACCGACACCGGGCATCCCGGCAAAATCCGCGGTAACGCTCCCACCACCATCATCATCGGGTCTACTGGCTCTCAAGAAACCGCCAAACCCACCCTCCATGTCTGTTGTAAGGCTGATGATCGCGTTATCAAATATGAGCGGGGCCACATCCTCATCATTGTGATGCGAAACAGAGAATCTGTTGGCAAGGATCGTCAGCCGTCCAAATTCAGGCAATGCCACGGCGGTGGCGTCTCCTATTGGCGCATTGTTGGCCTCCCCTACAGCGCTCAGCAAATACAACACTAATGGAGAGCCGGACCACCCCTCGGGATTGCGCACAACGTCGAGTTCAAGGCCCTTTATGCTTACCTCGCTTGGCGCCCCGCTGATCAGGGATTTGAGACCAAAAAATATTTCTGTCTGTGGTAATTGCAGTTCGGTGTCATCAAGCGTGATGCCAATGTCGTCGGCGCGGATATAAATTGGCATAATAGCCGAGCGAAACATGAGCCTTGCATCGCTGACTTTGACGCGCGCCTCACCCGATGCAGCATTGATCCGGCTTTCAAGCAGTTCTGTGATGCCACCATGATGGACGACATATGCCACAGGCGCACCGACAATCGCCACCAGCAGAACCAGCAACGCAATGCCCGCCTTTTTCCAAAGGGAGGTCTTTTTTCGTCTTGAAAACTGCCGGTCCCGCAATGAAAGCTTCCCCCTGAAATCTGGTCACTGACGACTGCAAGAACCGACGCCATAAGTCTGGCTTGCACGCCGTTATTCTACACCTATCTATTGGTTATAGACCTGTTAACACCACAGCGCGACAGACACCAGTGTCATCGATCCAATGATAAAGAGGAGCCTAGAAAAAGATGCTTGAGATTGGCACCAAAGCCCCATCCTTCACCCTTCCAACGGACACTGGCAGTTTTAGTCTTGCAGACCAAAATGGCAAAAAAATGGTGGTGTTCTTCTTCCCTCGTGCCGACACATCCGGATGCACCAAGGAAGCCATCGCCTTTTCAGAGCTTTTGGAGCAATTTACCGCCGCCAATTGCGGGGTGATCGGCATTTCGAAAGACACGGCTGCAAAACAGGCTAAATTCCGAGCCAAGTACGGCTTGACTTGCCTGCTAGGGGCCGATGACGAAACCGATGTCTGCGAACAATTTGGCGTGTGGCTGGAAAAATCGATGTATGGCAAAAGCTATATGGGGATTCAACGCGCCACCTTTGTGATTGATGAGGCGGGTAACATTGCGGCGGTCTGGCCAAAGGTTAAGGTTCCGGGCCACGCAGAAGAGGTTCTGGCGTGCGTCGAGGGATTGTAGGCACAACAAGGTGACAGCAGCGCCCACATTGACCGATGCGGTATCTGCCGTACTCGCGATTGAAACTGCGCGTGAAAAGGCCCATGCGACCCGCGATGTCGTGAGCAGCTGGACAGCAGGCACCTTCGCCGAGATTGGTGATACACCGCCACCCAAAAGGCCGGGGCGACCTGAACTTCCGGCATTGCGCCCACCAAGAGATGTCCCACGGCGGCGCATCACCTCATCACCGGCAGGACGCATCGCCCTTGTTCACGCCATCGCCCATATCGAACTCAACGCCATTGATCTGGCGCTTGATATGGTATGCCGCTACACCGCACACAGCCTGCCTGCCGATTTTTATACCGATTGGTTGTCAGTGGCTGATGACGAGGCACGGCATTTCCTGATGCTTGAAGAAAGGCTGGCTGGCATGGGTGCCAGTTATGGCGATCTTCCTGCGCATGACGGCCTGTGGCAGGCCGCCGAGGAAACTGCCGATGATTTTCTTGGCCGGCTCGCGATTGCTCCGCTGGTATTAGAGGCACGCGGCCTTGATGTCACGCCGGCGATGATTGAAAAGTTGCAGGCAGTCAATGATCCGGAGAGCGCCGACGCCTTTGCCATAATCATGCGCGATGAAATTGGCCATGTTGCGATTGGTAAAAAATGGTTTGATTATGCCTGCGGGATGCAGCGTCTTGACCCGGTCAGCACCTGGCACAAGCTTGTCGGAACCTATTTCCGTGGGCCGCTCAAACCCCCGTTCAACATCGCCGCCCGCACCGCCGCCCGATTTTCGGCGGCCTTTTACCAGCCTATGGCAGACAGAGACGATTTGTATCGGGGATAATGCGGCATCCAACTGAGGTTTGGGATGGTGTTACTGTGCGCGTTGCGTGCCAACCCGGGCGGCAAGGCTGGCCTCGACAAATTCGTCAAGATCGCCGTCCAGCACCCCGGCGGCATTGCCCTTTTCGACATTGGTGCGCAAATCCTTGACCATCTGGTAGGGGTGCAAAACATATGAACGGATTTGATTGCCCCATCCAATGTCGGTCTTGCTTGCGGCAGCGTCCGAAGCCGCCTCTTCACGCTTTTGTAGTTCAAGCTCATAAAGCCGGGCTTTAAGCATATTGAACGCGGTTGCCCGGTTGCGATGCTGCGAACGGTCATTTTGGCATTGAACGACAATATTTGTTGGCAAATGGGTAATGCGGATCGCCGGATCCGTTTTATTCACATGCTGTCCACCAGCACCGGAAGCGCGATAGGTGTCAATGCGAAGGTCCTTATCCTCAATCTCAATTTCGATGTTGTCATCGACAACCGGATAGACCCATGCGCTGGCAAAGCTCGTGTGG
>Ga0181584_10003250_pt1 | contig 12477 bp, 5 predicted proteins | sample 071ome_30_FD_132462 | JGI IMG/M metagenome (GOLD analysis project Ga0181584, IMG submission 132462) | Coastal salt marsh microbial communities from the Groves Creek Marsh, Skidaway Island, Georgia - 071406AT metaG (megahit assembly) | ecosystem: Environmental > Aquatic > Marine > Intertidal zone... | reverse complement strand
CCGACCTCACCGACCTCACCGACCTCGCCGACCTCTGACCGCGCTTCCCCATACGCCCGCACCAACGCCCCGCCAGACCCCCCGAGCACCGCCATCCACAGCCTCGCCCGCAGCTCTTGCGGCGCATCCTCGTACAGCAAAAACCCGATCTGCACGTCCTGATGCTCGTCCCGCTTCTTCTCCAGCAGCACATCCATACGCTTCTGGCTGTACTCCTTCTGCAGCCGCGTCAACGTACTCTGCACCTGCCGCGGCCCGTCGAACAGCGTCGTCAGGCCCGCCTTCAGCGGGCTGATGATCACGTTCGTCTGCTGGCTCAGCATCGCTGCCGACTTTTTCCGGAGCGACGAATCCGAGAGAAGCGTCGTCGCCGACAGGAAGGGTTTCTTGATGGCCAGGGAGAGCGACGACAGCGCGCTGGCTGCCACCGACGCGGGGCCTTTCTCCTTCGAACGCTCTCTCGTCGTCGCGCCTTCTCCCGAAGGGGCCGCGCGGGCTCCCCGGGAAGACGCATCGCCCGTACCGCTCGTATCGCTCGTATCGCTCGTGCTCGTGCTCGTGCTCATGGCGAGCGGGAGGCCGCCGGGGAGATGCGCCGGGAGGAGTTCGACGAAACTTCGACTTGAGCGCTCCAACTGTCGTTCTGCTTTTTCAATTTCAACAGAGAGACGTGCAGCCCCGACGTCCTATACGTCCTATACGTCCTATACGTATATCAAAGCGTACGTAGCGTACATACGCAGAGCTGCCTAGGGTGCGTGCGGAGGACGGAGCAACATCGATGGGCGCGGCCAAGGAACCACCTCCCGGCCCGAGCCCGTCTGGGGCCCCCGCGGCCGCGGCGGGGGGCGGGTGGCTGTCGTCGTTCATGAAGGGCCCGCAGGGGAAGGCGTTGTCGAGCTTTGGGAGTATGGTGAAGGACAAGGTCGGGAAGGTGAAGATGGCAATGCCGGTGGACGTCAAGGTCGACTTTCTCAAGCCGACGATGGAGACGATACGGGAGTCGGCGCAGAACGTGTGGGTGCAGCTGCCGCCGCAGGCGCAGGTGGCAGCGCCGTACGTGGCGACGGCGCTGGGGACGTTCGTGGTGGTCAACCTGATACAGCAGCGGCGAGTCAACTACTATCGTCAGAAGCGGGACTCGCTGCTGCTGGAGGTCAAGCAGTTGCAGAAGGAGAAGGACGATCTGCGATATAAAGTCGGCGTGTTGAAGGCGGGTGGTGGCATCCCGCGGTCCGAAATGGAGGTCAAGATGGCGGCCGCGATCGCCGAGTCGACCAACGCGGCGGCGGCGGCTGCGGCCGCTGCGGCGGCGGCCGCCACGGCGTGCGTGTACAAAGGTCCGAAGACGTTTACAGCATGATAAAATTGCAAATCAATAAAATACCAATACCTAATTCTGCTCGCTCACGCGGCCACTGGCTCGAGCTTGAACCCGGACCTCGAGATGACCGGCACGCACCGCTCGCAGAGCTCCTCGTGTTCGGCGTCCTCGCCGACGCGCTGGCTGTAGTTCCAGCACCTCGAGCACTTGATGCCGTCCGCGCGCGCCACGCCGACCGTGAACCCGTCCTTGGCGCTGCTGTAGGCGGCAGCGCTGGCCGTCGCGGCGTCGTCGACGAGATCGACGCTGGACGAGATGAAGATGTAGCGCAGCTGGTCCTGGCCGTTATCGGTGGCCTGGAGGGCCTCGAGGGTCGAGCGCAGGGCGGGGTCCTCGACGTGGACGGTGATCTTCGACTCGAGGCTCGACCCCAGCGACTTCTCAACGCGGGCCTTCTCCAGCAGCTGGTTGACCTCGTCCCTGATGGCCAGGACGGACTTCCACACGCCCTCGGTCTGCTCGTCGACCACCCAGCGGGACTTGTCCGCCGCGGCCGACGCCCAGCCGTTCATGAAGACGCTGATGGTCGGGGCATCGTACGGGAGGTTTTGCCACGCGTCCTCGGCCATGTGCGGCGTGAGCGGGGCGATGATGGGGAGGATGCCGGTGAGCAGGTGGTTCAGCACCGTCTGGCACGCCCGTCGGTCGGCCGAGGTCGGGTCACTGACGTACAGCCTGTCCTTCACCACGTCCAGGTAGAAGTTGCTCAGGTCGAGGACGACAAACCGCTGCATGGCCTGATAGACCCTGTAGAACTGGTAGTTGTCGTATGCCGTTGTGCACTCGTCGAGCAGACTGGCGAACCTGCTGAGGATGTACTTGTCCGTGGCCGCGAGGTCGTCGTACGGGACGGCGTCCTTGGCCGGATCAAAGTCCGACAGGTTGCCGAGGATGTATCGGAGCGTGAACCTGACTTTCCTGTAGACGTCCGCGACCTGGCCGATGATCCGGTCGCCGATGAGGACGTCGGAGGTGTAGTCCACCGAGGCTACCCACAGGCGGAGGACGTCGGCCCCAAAGGCCGGCTCGGTCTTCTGGTTGTTGCCCCCGGCGATGATCTTCCTCGGGTCCACCACGTTTCCGACCGACTTGGACATCTTCATGCCCTTGTCGTCGAGGACGAACCCGTGAGTCAGCACGTTCTTGTAGGGCGCGATGCCCTCCGACGCGACCGACGTGAGCAGCGAGCTCTGGAACCAGCCCCTGTGCTGGTCGCTCCCCTCCAGGTAGAGATCGGCAGGATGCTCGAGGCCGTCACGCTGGCCCAACACGCCGGACCAGCTCGATCCAGAGTCGAACCACACGTCCATCGTGTCAGTGCCCTTGCGGAGCGAGGGTGCCCTGTCCTTGTAGGCGTCCGGGAGCAAGTCCACGACCTCGCGGACGTACCACGCGTCCGTGCCTTCCTTCTCCACAATAGATACGATGTGATCGATGGTCTCGTCGTTCATCAGCGGCTCCCCCGTCTCGATGTCGTAAAACACCGGGATGGGCACGCCCCACGTCCGCTGCCTCGAGATGCACCAGTCGTTGCGCCCCTCCGTCATCGAAGTGATCCTATTCTCTCCCGACTCTGGGATCCACTTGACTCGCTTGATCGCGTCCAACGCCGTCTGCCTGAACCCGTCCACCGACGCAAACCACTGGTCCGTCGCCCGCGTGATGGTCGGCTTCTTGGTCCGCCAGTCGTAGGGATACCTGTGCTCGTACGCCTCCTCACACAACAACGCCCCCGCCTCCCGCAACGCCGCGATCACCGCATCCGTCCCCTCCGCCTGCACCTGCAGCCCGGCAAACACCCCTGCCTCCTCGGTAAACCGCCCTGCGTCGTCCACTGGCGACAGCAGCTCCAGACCGTACTTCATGCCCACGATATAATCGTCCTGCCCGTGTCCCGGCGCCGTATGCACCAGCCCCGTCCCCGCATCGGTGGTAATATAATCCCCGCCGATCACCACCGGACTCGTCCGCTCAAACAGCGGATGCCGATACGTCGTCCCCTCGATCTCCGCCCCCGTGAACGTCACCACCGTCTTGAGCGTCGTCCCAAACTTCCCCTCCAGCGTCTCCTTGAGCTCCTCCGCGATCACCAACCGTTCCCCGCCTTCCGTCTCCACGACCGCATACACCAACGCCTCGTTCACCCCAACCGCCAGATTCGCGGGGATGGTCCACGGCGTCGTCGTCCACACCGCAATCTTCGCCCCCGCCACCGCCTCCCGCTTCTCCTCCCCCATCCCCGCCCCCACCCCGACCACCTCAAGCCCGACGTAAATACTCTGACTCGTGTGACCGTCCGGATACTCCAGCTCGGCCTCCGCCAGCGCCGTCCTCGAACTCGGGCTCCAATACACTGGCTTGCGCCCCCGATACACGTGCCCATTCGTCACCATCTTCCCAAACACCCGCAGCTGTGCCGCCTCGTATTCGGGCTGCAACGTCACATACGGCGCCTCCCAGTCCCCCCACACCCCGTACCGCTTGAACTGCTCCCGCTGACTGTCCACCGTCTCCAGCGCAAACGCCTTGGCCTTCTCCCGCAGCGTGACCGGCGTCAACCCCGCCCGCTCCTTGCTCTTCATGCTCTGCAACACCTTGAGCTCGATCGGCAACCCGTGCGTATCCCACCCCGGCACATACCGCGCCTTTTTCCCCTGCAACAGCTGGTACCGGTTGATAAAATCCTTCAGGATCTTATTCAACGCGTGCCCAATATGCAAGTCCCCGTTTGCATACGGCGGACCGTCATGAAGCACGTACGACGCGCCCTCGCGCTCAATCGCCAACTGCTCGTAAATCCTGTTGGTCGCCCAAAACTCTTGAATCTGCGGCTCGCGGACGACCGAATTCGCCCGCATATCAAAGGTCGTCGACGGAAGGTTGACGGTCTTCGAGTACGGAGATTCCTCCTTCTTCTTCTTGTTCTTCTTGCTGCTACTGTTGCTGCTGTTGCTGCCGGCGGGAGCAGCATCCGACGAGGCGGCCCGCGGCGGAGCAGCCCGATATCCCGCCGCTGCGCTGCGTTGATACGTCGAGCTGTACGATAAAGGCGACAACGACGACGACGACGACGATGATGATGAAGACGAGGACTTCACCGCCGCCCGCATGCGCCCACCGGCCGAGAGCGGCCTCGGACCCGCCAGGCCACCAGTCAGGGCCACGCGACGCATCAGAGGTACGAGTGGACAGAAGCCGCGCTCCGGGGCCTGTCTCGCAATGAAATCAACGAAATGCAAACTCCAACGCCAGCTGGTACTGGCACGGCGAACAATGGACGGAATTCTGCGGATTTTCTCTCAAGAGCAGAATGTGCCAGTGAAAACTCGAACGCGAATTCACGTCCTCCCGGGTCGTCTCGTCCCGATGCTGGATCTCCTACGACGTCTCGTACTCGTCTTCGTTCTCTTCCGCCGATTGAGACGAGTCTAGGCACAATTTTTTTGACGACGACGCCTGGGCCGAACCACCCACTTTGGTTTGAAAATCTCATCATGGTGGTCCAGGCGTATAAGCCGCTCAGCCGGACGTCGGTGCAGCCCCGGGCATTAAGCGCTGGGCTGCACCGCCGTGCAGTCGCCGGTGCGGCGGGATTCCAGTACGGCCACATGCATTATGGCGACCTGAATCGCGGCGGAGTGCGTCGGAACGCGCGTAATCATCCGTATTCTAAGAATTCCAGACAAGCTGTCGTCGATGTGGTTGCCCAAGCCGGTAACCGTGTTGGATCCGTGCGTGCTTGCCCGAAATTGCCCTCATCAAGTTATCCCTCCCGACCGACGTTTGCCCGAATTCCCCGCGCCTATTCGCTCGCTCGCTCGCTCACCCTTCCTTCCTTCGACCCAACAACAACCAGGCGTCTTCCTCTGAAACGCCCTTCAAGAAGATCATGGCGGCCAACCGCGGCGAAATCGCCGTCCGAATCACGCGGGCGGGACTGGAACTGGGCCTGCAGACGTTGGCCATCTACAGCGAGGCGGACCGTCTTCAGCCGCACCGCTTCAAGGCGGACGAGTCCTATCAGGTCGGTTCGAAGGAGATGACGCCGGTTCAGTGCTACCTGGACTACGCGGGGATCGTTCGTCTGGCGAAGAAGCAGGGGGTGGACGTGATCCACCCCGGGTACGGGTTTCTGAGTGAGAATGCGTCGTTTGCGCGAGAGTGTGCGGAGAACGGGATCACGTTTGTGGGTCCGCTTCCGGAGACGATCGACGCGATGGGGGACAAGACAGAGGCGAGGAAGATGGCGGTGGCGTGTGGGGTGCCGGTGGTGGAAGGGACGAATTCGCCGGTGATGAGTAGTGAGGAGGCCAAGGAGGCTGCGGTGGGGATCACGTATCCGGTGATGATTAAGGCGCGGAGTGGAGGGGGCGGGAGGGGGATGCGGGTGGTGCGGAGTGCGGAGGAGATGGACGAGTTGTTCCAGCGGGCGAGCAACGAGGCGCTGGCGGCGTTCGGGGACGGGGCGATGTTCGTGGAGAAGTTCGTGGAGGACCCGCGTCATATTGAGATTCAGATCCTGGCGGATAACTACGGGAACGTGGTCCATCTGTACGAGCGGGACTGTTCGGTGCAGAGGCGGCACCAGAAGGTCGTGGAGATTGCGCCGGCGCCGAATTTGGGTCAGGGGGTGAAGGACAAGCTGTATGCGGACGCGGTGAAGTTGGCAAAGCATTGTGGGTATCGTAATGCGGGGACGGTGGAGTTCATGGTGGATAAGTACGGCAAGCACTACTTCCTGGAAGTGAACCCGAGGATCCAGGTGGAGCATACCGTGACGGAGGAAATCACGGGGGTGGACCTGGTGCAGGCACAGATTAAGATTGCCGGTGGGAAGAGCCTGCAGGAGATCGGGCTCGGGTCGCAGGAGGACGTGGCCAAGCCGAACGGGTTTGCGATCCAGTGCCGGGTGACGAGCGAGGACCCGGAGAAGAACTTCCAGCCGGACTTTGGGAGGATCACGAGTTATAGGAGCGCGGGCGGGCCGGGCGTGAGGTTGGATGGGGCGATGGGGAGCGGGAATACGATCTCGCCGTTCTACGACTCGCTGCTGGTCAAGGTGATCTGCAAGGCGAGCTCGTTCGGGGCGAGCGTGCAGAAGATGCAGCGGGCTCTGTACGAGTTCCACGTGCGGGGCGTGAAGACGAATATTCCGTTCTTGGAGAACGTGTTCCATCACCCCGAGTTCCTAGCAGGCGAGGCGACGACGAGCTTCATCGAGGCCAACCCGGAGCTGTTTGACTTTGGGAGCGCGGGGACGCAGGAGAGCCACAAGGTGCTGACGTATCTCGCGGAGATGATCGTGAACGGGCCGAACCATCCGGGAGCGATCGGACCGCCACCGAGCAAGATCACGCCGTTGACACCGGAGATCCCGAGGAACGCGGATCCGAACATTGCGCCGGCCGGGTGGAGGAACGTGCTGCTGGAGCGGGGTCCCGAGGGATGGGCGGCGGCAGTGAGAGAGCATCGCGAGTCCCGGGGCGTGCTGCTGACCGACACAAGTATGAGGGATGCGCATCAGAGTCTGATCGCGACGAGGATGAGGACGCACGACATGCTCAAGGCCGCGCCCGCCACCGCGCACGTTTTGCAGAACGCCGCCTCGCTAGAGATGTGGGGCGGGGCCACGTTTGACGTGGCGCTCCGGTTTCTGCACGAGTGCCCGTGGAAAAGGCTGGAGCTGCTGCGGGAGAAGATCCCCAACATCCCGTTCCAGATGCTGCTGCGCGGCGCAAACGCCGTCGGGTACACGACCTACGCCGACAACGTCGTCAACGAGTTCGTTCTGGAGGCGAGGCGAGCTGGCGTGGATATCTTCAGGGTGTTTGACTCGCTGAATGATATCGACCAGCTCAAGTTCGGAATGGACGCCGTGCGCGCGGCCGACGGCGTCATCGAGGGCACCATCTGCTACACCGGCGACGTCACCAACCCGGCCGGGACCAAGTACACGTTGGACTACTATCTCAACCTGGCCGACCAGCTTGTTGCCCACGGTACCCACGCGCTGGCCATCAAGGACATGGCGGGCCTGCTCAAGCCGAGGGCCGCCACCCTCCTGATCGGCGCGCTCCGAGAGCGCTTCCCCGACGTGCCGATCCACGTGCACACGCACGACACGGCCGGTACCGCTGTCGCTACGCAGCTGGCCGCAGCCGCGGCCGGTGCGGACATCGTCGACTGCTGCATCGACTCGATGAGTGGGACCACGTCCCAGCCGTCCATGGGCGCCATCGTGCACTCGCTGCACGGCACCGAGCTGGACACGGGCATCGACCCGGAGAGCCTGCTGCCGCTTATCGACTACTGGGATGGCACAATGCAGCTGTATTCGCCGTTCATGTCGACGCTCCGGTCGCCGTCCTCCGAGGTTTATTACCACGAGATGCCCGGCGGCCAGTACACCAACCTCAAGTTCCAGGCGCAGAGCTTGGGACTCGGATCCGAGTGGAACAAGGTCAAGAACGCGTACGCTGCCGCAAATAGGGCGCTTGGAGACATCGTCAAGGTCACGCCGAGCTCCAAGGTCGTCGGCGACCTGGCGCAGTTCATGGTGTCGAACGCCATCGAGGACGAGCACACGCTGGTCGAGCGGGCAGAGAGCCTGAGCCTGCCCTCGTCGGTCGTCGAGTTCCTCCAAGGACACATCGGGCACCCCGTCGGCGGCTTCCCCGAGCCCCTGCGCTCGCGGGTGGTCAAGGACAAGCCGGTCATCGACGGCCGTCCGGGCGCCTCGCTGGCGCCGGTCAACATGAACGACCTCCACACCGCGCTCAGGGAGAAGCACGAAGGGTGCAAGATCACGCACAGGGATCTCCTGTCGGCTGCGATGTACCCCAAGGTGTTCGACGAGTACAAGGCGTTCCAAGGGCTGTACTCGAAGGACGTCGCGTCGCTGCCGACGCGCGCCTTCCTCGCCCCGCTGGACGTCGACGAGGACGTCGACGTCGAGCTGTCCCAGGGCAACGTGGTGCATATCAAGTACAAGGCCAAGGGAGAGCTCCAGCCGAACGGCATGAGGGAGGTGTTCTTCGAGGCAAACGGCATCCCGCGCGTCGTCGAGGTGCGCGATACCAACAAGGCCGACGCCGGTAAGACCTCCAAGTTGCAGATCAGGGAGAGGGCAGACACGTCTGACGTCGGATCGGTGGCTTCCCCTATGAGCGGGGAGGTGATCGATGTCAAGGCCAAGCCCGGCACGTCAGTCAAGGCGGGCGAGACGCTCGTGGTGCTGTCAGCCATGAAGATGGAGACGTCCGTGGCGGCCCCGTGCTCGGGAACCATCAAGCACGTTGCCGTCATCAAGGGCGACCAGGTCGATGCGGGCGACCTGTTGGTGAGCATCAACGCCGGCGACGGCGCTGCCGAGGAGACCGCCGAGGGCGCCGCCGAGCCCGTCAGCGCCTGAAAAGAGCCTTAATCAGGCCTGATTGCCTAGGCAAAAGAGTAACTGTAACTATTTGATGAATGCATGTGAAATGAAAGAGGACTCCATCAATGGCTACTCCGCCCGAAAGGCCCGAAAAATGGCGAAGCCATTCACGGGCCCCACTACTACGTTTGATGAACCTTTGTTAATTGTGGATTGTGTCCGATGGCGTCGTAAATACATGTAGATAAGATGTTCGTGTGCCGTTCGACAGCGCGGATGCCCTTGGCTCGCAGTGGAGGAGGCAAAGCACGACGGAAAAGACGGCAATGTCAGCGAGGGGCTGAGCCGGACCACCAACAACCAGTCTACGACGACGAACAACAGCGACTCTTCTCGAATGTCTCGCCGCCGAGCTTTGTCCACACGCCCGGATCGGTTCTCTCCGCGTCCGTGCTCGTCGCTGGCACGGCGGTCGGGGCCGGCATCCTGGCCCTCCCGCAAGCTTTGGCGGGTGCCGGTCTCGTCCCGGCGGCCGCCTCGATCACCGGCGCCGCCGTTTTCTCCATCCTTACCGGCCTCGCCGTGGCTGAGGTGAGCATCAACACCCTATGCGAACTGGGCGGCGGGTCGGGCGTCTCGCTCGGCTCGATGGCGACGAGAACGTTGGGCCCGGCCGGGTCTACAGCCGTCCAGGTGACGTACTTGCTTCTGCACTACACGCTGCTCGTCGCATACACGGCGAAAGCGGGCTCGACGATATCGGACATGGTGGGTCTCGACGAGGTCGGGCAGGTGGCGGCTTTCGGCGCGCCCGTGGCATTTACGCTCGTCATCGGTGGTTTGTGCGCAATCGCGACACCCAAGCAGCTGGACAAGGCCAACGTGACGCTCGTCGCAGGCGTCATCGTCTCGTTTGTGTTCCTATTGGCGAGCGTGGCACCCTCGGTCGACCTGTCAAACGCCACGACGGTGGTCGAGACGGCGCACTGGGATGTCCTCACGCGGAGTCTGCCTGTGGTCGCGCTCTCGTTCGTCTTTCAAAACGTGGTGCCCGTCATCACGTCGCAGTTGGAGGGAGACAGGCGGAAGATCCGGTCGGCGATTGTTGGCGGGATCTCCGTGCCCTGGGCGATGTTCATGCTGTGGACCGTGACCATCCTGTTGGCGTCGTCCGGCCTGAGGGATATGGATGGCCTGGCGGCCGTCGACGGCACGCTCGGCGCGGACATCGATCCGCTCGCCGCGCTGCGCTCGACCTCGGCGACAAACGCCCTGTTGATCGACGCGTTCTCGCTTCTCGCCGTCTCGACCAGCTACATCGGCTTCGTGCTTGGCCTGAAGGAGTTCCTGCTTGAGTCGCTCGATATGACGGAGGAGAGGGGACGAGTGATCGTCTACCCCCTGGTGCTGTTCCCCCCGCTCGCCGCGGCGCTCGCGTTCCCGTCGCTCTTCTACGCAGCGCTCGAGTTTGCGGGGACCTACGGCGTCCTCAGCCTGTTTGGAATCATTCCTGTGCTCATGACATGGAGCGAGCGGTACTCGGAGGACGAGGTCACGCTCACGAAATTTCGGCTCGTTCCCGGAGGCAAGCTCGTGTTGACCATGTTGGGCGTGACTTCGGTCGGCATCATCGCCGACCAAGCGCTCGGCCTGTGACCAAGCGCTCGGCCTGTGACGACAATAGCAATAACAATAAAAACAGTAATCCTCATCATCGGTCCGATCCACTCGCCCCAAATGACGCGGCCGAATAGCTGCGGTCGCGCCCGGCCGAAAAGGTCCGATTGCCGCGATTGGAGAAACTTCTGTCGACGTGCGTCCCCTTGCCCCTCCTCTTCGCGTCCCCGGCGGCCGACAGTCTGTTCAGCAGGTCGATGACGCCCTCGAACTCTGCCGGTGGGCACACGGTCCCCCCCATCACCTCGTCTGCCGACATCTCTGCACCGTACACGGCATCGTTCAGACGCTGATACGAGAAATTCTTCGCCCAAGTGAATGTCACGTCGATCATCATCGCATCGAGCCGGAAGTACTTGGCAATCATGCCCCCGTGCCCGTCCTCGATCACGTTGTCCGTCTCGTTCGTCGAGTCGATCCGAACGGGCCGAACATACGCCCCGTCCATGTCCACAAAGAACCGGAAGTTTGCGCCGAACTTGACCTCCGAAGCGAGGATCCGGTCAACCGCCTCGTCGTTCAGCAGCGCCAAGCAGTATCCCGACTGCAGCCTGCCGATTGTCAGCCCCACACTGTAGCCTCGCGAGCGCAAAAAGTACGGTGCCGACCAGGACATGCTTCCGTCCGGGTGAACGAGCTTCTTCGTGATGAATCCAATCTCGGTCAAGACGCCAACCCCCAGGAAACCATACGACTTCCTGAACACGAACGCCAGTGCTTTCGGCTTGGCAAACGCAGAGATCGGCATCGCCGCCTGCTTCGGCTGCCCGGTGAGCGTGACTTGCCCCGTGGGATCCAGCGTCAGGTTGTTGAGGAACGTAATCACCCTCGTAGACCACCGCAGCAGCCTTTCGTGCGCCGCCCTTGACACCTTTGGACAGCCCGGGCGACCGTCTGACAGCTCCGACTGAAGACTTCCCTCGGTTCCGACGAGCGAGTTATAGCTCGGCAAGTACGCCGCCTGCGAGTGTCTGTGCGAGTGCCCCTCGTCCGGGACGCCCTCTCTCTCTCCCACCTGCTGGTGCCGCGCGGGGGAGGCCATCTCGAATTCCTCCGACGAGGTTTCCCCGTCGTCCCCTGCGCTGTGCTGCTGCTCGCGCGTGTGAGAGAGGATCCGTGGGTCGGCTACTACTACGCACGGGCACTGATACCTACGCAACGACCTACGCAACGGTGTACGTCCGCGGGGAGGTCGTCAAACCAAAAAAATTTGAAGGTCATGCCGTCGGCAAAGATGGACGGCATGCGTGCCAAGGCCGTGCTCCGGGCAGTAGACAGGCTCGTGGATGACGAGGGTCTGGACCAGAGCACGTACTTGGGCAGCCACGACATGTTCCTGGAGAAGCTCTGGAGGGCCACGCGGTGCATGTCCGGGGACGAGTTTCTTATGGCGTCGGAGGAGCGGGGCTGTGGGGGCGCGAGCGCCGGGCGGGCCGAGGGGAGGCCGCGCCAGTGCGGATACGCGGGATGCATCGTCCTTTGGGCCGACGCTGCGGACGCTGCGGACGTTGAGCACGGTCAGGCGGCGCGCAGGGAATGGGTGGCGTCGGGCGACTGCTGCTCTGCACTCTGCGCGCAGCACGTAGAGAGACATGCTGCGAGACTGGGGCGCCGAGAAGATGCATCGGCGCGGTTTCATGCACTGTACGAGCTGGCCAAGCGGGAACGAGACGAGAAGCTCGGGAGAAGAAACGGCGCGACCGCGTCGACGTCGACGAGCGGCAAGACGTCCATGTCGCAGGAGTCGAACACGAGGCTGGCCGCGGGGACGAAGAAGACGCCGATCATGCAGGCGGTGGTGAACGAGCGGGAACGTGGCGAGGCTCCGAGAGAGAAAGCGCCACAGGTGTTTGACGCCGATGCAGTGGACGGCTATCGGCTGAAGAGGGACGGCGGGCCGGGCGGGAAGGCGTCCAAGCGGGTGCATTTCCCGGCCGACGAGGTGCTCGAGCACACGCAAGAGTTCCGCTCCCACGAACCGGCCGATGAGGTCGTCAAGTCACCGGCTGGGTCTCTTCGGGTGACTGAAAACGGAAACGGG
>Ga0181584_10003243_pt1 | contig 12492 bp, 11 predicted proteins | sample 071ome_30_FD_132462 | JGI IMG/M metagenome (GOLD analysis project Ga0181584, IMG submission 132462) | Coastal salt marsh microbial communities from the Groves Creek Marsh, Skidaway Island, Georgia - 071406AT metaG (megahit assembly) | ecosystem: Environmental > Aquatic > Marine > Intertidal... | reverse complement strand
GCCAGTATCGGCCGTGCTGACCAATTTAATCTGTATCGAGTTAGCCTTCGCCATTACTTTTATTCCTTCGAAAGAATGATGGATGGTGGAAAATACAAGCGACATTCATTCTGTCAAGGAGTAATCATATTTGTGCCAATCTTTTACTGGACCAGGGTGCCTGCTCTTTGGGCTAGTGAGATGCCTGACGATAGTTCCAAAATCATTCGTATTTAGAACGAAAAAATTTAGCGTCTCGGTTTTTGTTTTTTATACCTTGCATGTCTGAGGGAAGAGTTCCGGAATGAAGAAAAGAGCGACACACTAATGCTCCCAGTTTGTTTATCTGCGGATTTTATGAAGACTGATAATTGGTCCCCTAATGAATATTTTACCTTTTGTTTTGGCCCGATAAGAGCTCGCGATTTTTCGTCGAATCGAAAGCGTCCCCGGCCTAGTTCAGAAATCGGTAATAAGGCATCTGATCCAAATTCGTCTAGCTCTACGAAAAGGCCAAAGCGTTCTACCCCCGTGATTCTGGCCCCGGTTTTTTTTCCAAGCTGTCCAGAGAGTAGTGCTGCGGAGTAACGATCAAAGGCATCTCTCTCAGCCAAAGCCGCGCGTCTTTCTGTCATTGAGATATGTTTGCCTATAGTCTCAAGGCTCTCTGTTGAGCCTTTTTCTATCTTATCTGGTCCCAAGCTATGGGCGCCAATAAGTGCTCTGTGCACCAAAAGATCAGAATATCTTCTTATTGGAGATGTGAAATGGGCGTAATTGTTCAGGGCTAAACCAAAATGACCTATGTTTTCTGGACTATAAATTGCCTGTGCCTGTGTCCTAAGAATCGCATCTTGGATCCCTCTCGCATCCTTTCTGGCCATGACTGTTGTCAATAAGTTTGAAAAGTGTTTCGGTCTTACAGATTGACCTCCTTTTAAGGATAAACCCAAAGTCTTAAGAAAACCCCTAAGTGACTCGATGCGATCTAGGGCAGGGTTTTCATGAACGCGAAACATACAAGGCCATCCATGTTTAATAAGTGACTCTGCGGCACAGATGTTGGCCAAGATCATGAATTCCTCAATAAGTCGATGGCTATCCATTCGATTTTTGGAACGAATGCGGGAACAGGAGCCTTTTTCATCTAAAATAATTCTGCGCTCAGGTATCTCGAGGTCTATTGCCCCCCGTTCTTTTCTCGCAACATGAAGAGCCTGATAAGCGCCGTATAGGGCGTCCACACGTTCGTCCCCAATTGGAAAACTTTTTTCACGCCCGTTGTCTTTCGCCTCTTGGAGCTGCTCGTAAGTCAACCTTGCAGCTGAACGCATCAGCCCCCTATGAAAACTGTGACTAAGCTTTTCGCCATCTTCGGAAATATCAATCTCCACTGCGATGCAGTATCTTTCTGCTCCTGGTACCAAAGAACATACTCCATTAGAGAGCTCCTCAGGTAGCATGGGAACCACGCGATCAGGTAGATAGACTGAATTTCCCCGGTCCTGTGCAGCACGATCGAGGGCGCTATCCATGGGGACGTAATGAGAGACATCAGCAATTGCAACAAGAATTCGCCAGCCTTTTGTGCCGCCTTGCAGTGGGGTCGCATAAACAGCGTCATCGAAATCTCTAGCATCTTCTCCATCAATGGTAACTAGTTCAGTTTCACGAAAATCTTTTCGGCCATCGAGTGAGAATTTTGAGGTAATGTTAAGCGATTCGAGGACCTCTTTTGAGAACGCGATCGGGATCTCATTTAACGCTAATACAAGGTCGCCGATTGCCCTGGGGTCGTCCTGATGAGCAATAATTTCGGTAACTTTTGCTAAGGGAAGCCCATATACCCTTCCTTCCAAAACCTCACAGGACACAAGATCTCCCTCTTTGGCACCAACCAAATTTTCTTGGGCTACCAAGAACTCTCCTTTGCGTTTCCTTGAAACAGGCTCAATTCGCCCGCCCCCTGTATGCTCTCGAACCAACCCGAAAATCTTTCCCTGATTGCGCTCTAATCGTCGGATTGTTCGGCCCCAAAACTGGTCTTTTTTCTTAAATAATTTTACAAGGAGCCTGTCACCGACCCCTGGTGCGGAACCATGTCTTTTATCATTAGTTAATCGCATAAAGTGGTTTAGCGCCGCGAAGTCAGGCCTAGTGGGTACTAGAACGGGATTGCCTTCTTCATCAATGGCAGTGATATCGACAACAATAATTGAAGGAAGATGGTCCGATAAAATATAACGTCTGCCTCCCTCTCGTTTGAGCAAACCATCTTTTTCGAGGTCTCTCAATAGCCTCGTAATGTATGACCCATCCGCGCTATCCAATTGGAAGTAGCGTTTAATTTCTCTTTTCCCGCAGGGGCCTATCTGTTTGGAGAAGAACTCGAGTAATTTCTCTCGGTCAAGCGGTTTTTCTGTGATCTCAGAAGAGCTCACGGGAGCCCAAGCCATCATTCTAATGAACTGTCAGTAGATTTTGAAGTAGTTTGCCGTTTCACGGCCTTTTTAGCGGACTTAGCTCTCTTTGCGGGCTTTTTGGTTTTTTTTCCCTTAGAAGCGCGAGCCGATAATAATTCTATTGCTCTCTCCAATGAGAGGTTTTCAGCTGTCTCAGATTTTGTGATTGAGGCGTTGATCCGCCCATACTTTACGTAGGGACCATAACGGCCGCTATATATGTTGATTTCTTTTCCATCTTCGGGATGAGGTCCTAGTTCTTTAATAGGAGCCGCTGATTTTTTAGGAGGTTTTTCTTGGATTACGGTTACAGCTCGATTGAGCCCAATTGATAAGATGTCTTCATCTGGTCCAAGAGAGATATAGGCACCACCGAGCTTAAGGTAGGGGCCAAAACGCCCAATACCAGCGCTGATCATTTCACCACTTTCGGGGTGAGGACCAATCTCACGGGGCAGGGCTAGAAGGGCTAGCGCCTGGTCTAAAGTGACTTCACCCGGACTTAGACTTTTAATTAAGGAGGCTCTTTTGGGTTTGCTTTTACCTTCTGCGTCCCCCAATTGGACATAAAATCCAAAGGGGCCTTTTCTTAGGGTTACCTCTTTACCAGTTTCGGGGTCTTCGCCAAGTAGCTTTGGTAAGCTAAGCGCCCCGAGCTCGCCATCCTGTCCTCCGCTCTGTGATAAAGATGAAGTGTATGAGCAATCTGGATAATTGCTGCAACCAACAAACGGTCCACTTTTCCCTAATTTGAGACCAAGCCGTCCCGTCTTGCAAAGAGGGCATGTTCTGTTTTCATTTCCGCTCTCGTCTTTTGGGAAGAAATAGGGTCCTAAATCAGCATCCAACGAGTCTATTACGTCTGAGATTTTTAAATTTTCGGTTTCTTTGATCGCCGAAAAAAATGCTGACCAAAATTCTCGTAAAACCAGTTTCCAATTTAGATCGCCTTTGGCAATTTGGTCTAATTTGTCCTCAAGTTCGGCTGTAAAATCATACTCGATATATCTTTCAAAAAAGCCCGATAAAAACGCCGTAACAACTCGTCCACGATCCTCAGGAATAAATCTACGGCGGTCGAGGGCGACATAATTTCGATCTTGAAGAACAGAAATTATGGAAGCGTAGGTAGAGGGTCGGCCAATACCTAATTCCTCCATTTTTTTTACGAGGCTGGCTTCGGTATATCGGGGCGGGGGTTTTGTAAAATGTTGTTCCGAAACGACCCTTGAGTTTTCGATGTTATCTTTCTCCGCCATGGCAGGAAGGATACGATCGTTCTCATCCTCACCTTCTTTTGGGTCATCATTATCTTCTTTGTAAAGCTTTAGGAAACCATCAAATTTTACAATTTGGCCGGTCGCTCGAAGGATAGTTGTTTCATCCTCGGTAGAGAGGTCAATGGCAACTTGCTCTAATTCAGCGCGTTTCATTGCGCTCGCTATGGCTCGTTTCCAAATTAATTCGTATAGCCTTCTACCATCTTCATCTAAAAAGGCAGCGATGTCGGAGGGTAGCCTCCCCATATCGGTTGGCCTGATAGCTTCGTGCGCTTCCTGAGCATTTTTTGATCGATTGCGGAATTGATTGGGCGTTTCTGGAACATATTGGGTCCCAAAAGTATTCGCAATTAATTCCCTGGCCGCCCGGTTTGCTTCGGCTGCGATGTTAACGCTGTCTGTCCGCATGTAGGTGATAAGACCAACTGTCTCACCATCCAAAGCAACGCCCTCATATAGTTTCTGGGCGCATCTCATTGTTCTTTGTGCCCCGAATCCCAGCTTCCTCGAAGCCTCCTGTTGCAGTGTTGATGTCGTAAAAGGAGGTTGGGGGTTTCTCGAAACTGAACGCCTTTCGATTGATTTTACCGAAAAATCACTCTTTTCAACCTTCTCTCTGGCTTGAGTAGCAATTGTTTCATTATATAGATCGAACCGATCGAGCTTTTTTCCATTAAAATGAGTTAAGTTGGCATTAAACCGCTCGCCGCTCGTCGTTTCGAACTCAGCTTGAACTGACCAATACTCAGTCGGGATGAAAATTTCAATTTCACGCTCACGATCGCAAACTAACCTCAGGGCCACAGATTGAACCCTCCCTGCCGATCGGCTGCCCGGTAATTTGCGCCAGAGGATGGGTGAGAGTGTGAAACCAACTAGATAGTCCAGAGCGCGGCGGGCTAAATAAGCTTCAACTAATCCCGTATCTAATTCTCTCGGCGATCGCAACGCGTTTAGGACTGCCTCCTGCGTTATCTCGTGAAAGACAATCCGTTTTACATCAACGCCATCGAGAACCTTTTGATTTTGTAAAATTTCAAGCACATGCCATGAAATGGCTTCGCCTTCTCTATCAGGATCCGTTGCGAGATATAGGTTCGTTGCGCCCTTGGCCGCTTTTGCTATTTGCTTGAGATGCGCGTTTGATTTGTCATCGATCTGCCAGATCATATTGAAATCTTTTTCTGGATCCACAGAACCGTTTTTTGCAGGGAGGTCTCGGACATGACCATAGCTGGCATATACAGCAAAGTCTGAGCCTAAGTACTTGTTAATTGTCTTTGCCTTTGCGGGTGACTCTACGACGACAACATCCATTGATCAGCCATTTGTTGACAAATAAGACTCATTTCTGAGATCGCGAGATAATCAAGCTTTTTTCAAATTGGTCAACACAGATGAGAAATTCCCCCGATCTTAAATCTAGAAATTTTCTTTTTTCTGTATTGGAACCTTTAATTTGATCTCATGTCCTCCTTGCACACTTCGCACCACGCAGCCGCTTCGTCAACTCTCTATCTTTTGCTGGGTGAAAATTTACAACTTCCTGAATTAAGGGCTTAGCTGTCTCTCAAACCCTTTTGCTTTTCATCTTCTGTGGTTAATCAGAGGAGATGTAATGGTTTTCAATTGATTGCGATGAACAATTTGAGCTTCAGGTATTACTAGCGCCTATTCTAGATTCGTTACCTTTTAAAAGTCGCTTGATATTTGCTAAGTGCTTTACCCAAATTAAGAACGCCATAATCGAATAAAATTCTGTGATTTGTGGTGTGGAAATAAACCAAGCGAGGATTGGGCATGAGAGACTAGAAATAAGCGCCGCTAGAGAGGAATAGCGAGTCGCCGCTGCGATTATGATCCATACCGCCAGGGCACAAAAAGCAATCGGCCACGTTAGGGAAAATAATAGTCCCAAGGAGGTGGCGACTCCCTTTCCCCCCTTAAAACGCAGCCAGATGGGGAAGAAATGACCAATTAATGCACCGAATCCCGCCACTATTTCGATATCAGGACCAAATTTTGCCGCTACCAAGACAGCAATTGCACCTTTTGTAGCATCTAAAAGCAATGTCGCTGCGGCTATACCCTTATTACCCGTCCTGAGAACATTGGTGGCGCCTATGTTACCTGAACCTATATCCCTGATATCACCAAGGCCTCTCAAGCGCGTCAGTATAAGACCAAACGGTATCGACCCCAGAAAATAACCTCCTAGAAGGGCAGCTAATATGAAGGGGTACGAAAACTCCCAACTAATCGGGTCAATCATTGGCAAAAATTCATCCGCTACTTAATTACGCGTGCAATAAATGAACATCGTTTTATGTAAAATACAATTCGAGACTACAAATGTGGATAAAATATTGATTTTGAGTCGATTTTTCTCGCCATACGGGGGCGTATGGTTTAGGCTGTAAAAGCGAACTCGGGAGGGGGGCGCGACTTTAAGATAAAGCGTTGGCTGTTCTAGCCGGAGGACTTTGGGAGATGTGGCATGAATTTTGACCCTAGTGTCAGGGAAATGAGTAATCTTTCGGGAATTGCGGGGGAGGTGACCCTTTTTAGAGCGGTAATTGCTCGAGCTTTTCATGATGCTCTTAATAGAAGAGCGATAGACGGGAAGGCGGTCGATAGTGACGCTAGAGAAGCAAGGATGCTTCGAGAGGAAGCTAGAGATTGGTTGCTAACAGACAGTCCAGATTTTAGGCGCGTTTGTGAATGGGCCTTGTTGGAACCTGAAGCAGTTCGGGACTCAGCAGAGAGAGCAATTGCAAACTGTGACGCTGAGGTAGGACAGGCTGCTGCTTAACGTAAAAGCTTTACCCTTAGGATACATTTAGGCGTTAGGGATTTTCCAAAACCCTATTTAATCGGGGGAGCCATTGCTTTGCCCTCTTATTGAAACGGCCCTGCACGTCTATGACAACAGGCGGAGTTTTGGACCGAAACCCTAGCTTATTAACCCGTTCTTTGGATCAAGTGATAGCCGAAATCGGTCTCCACCACGCCTGAGGTATCGCCTACTTCCATAGAGAAAGCAGAATCTTCGAATTCAGGAACCATCTGGCCCCGTCCGAAAGAGCCCAGGTCTCCGCCCTCATTCCCGGAGGGACAGTCTGAGTGAGTTTTTGCAAGCTCTGAAAAATCCTTCCCTTGCTCAACTTCAGATTTTAACTCCTCGATAAGTTTTAGAGCATCTTCTTTGCTTCTATCGTTACTGGAACGCATGGAACCGGCATACATAAGTAGAATATGTGAGGCACGTACTTGTTCTGTCATATTAATTCCTAATTCTTGTAATTATTCTGCTGCGACTTTTGGAGTTAACTTTTCCTCTACCGTGCGTTTTTTCATCGAAAAAACTTCGTTTACCGCGCAATAATCCATGTATCCGAGACGCGCGATGGGTTTTATTTTTGTGATATCTACGAGTCCTTTGTCATTAATAAATTCATCGTTGATGTGAACCATTACCACTCTGCCGATTACCATGTGATGAACAGACTCTGGATCGTGTCCAGGCAATTCAACGGTTTTATGATGCACACATTCCATGTGTGCTGGCGCCTCTTTCACCATTGGCACTTTGACTTTCTGTGCTCTAGTAGGTGTCAGGCCGCATTCTAGAAGTTCATCAATCATAGGGTCATCAATCCAACTAGTATCAGACATCTTGGTCCGCGTATCCCAATGGGCCATGTTGAATACAAACTCGCCAGTTTGTTCTATATTGAGGACTGAGTCCTTTTTGGAACCATCTTCCTTACAACCGGCTGAGAACATAAGATAAGCTGGATTGTATGAGAGCATGTTGAAAAAGCTGTAAGGGGCAAGGTTGCCCACTCCATCCTTGCTTATTGAGCTAATCCATCCAATCGGGCGAGGAGCAACCAGTCCTTTTATTGGATTAAAAGGTAGCCCATGATCATTGATATCTGGATCGTAATACATTGTTTCTTCCTAGATCATTTTATCCTGAAGGGAATTTAACAGTTCTGATTAGTGAATTGCAAAGGGGCTGTCAGCGACCCAGGATAACACAATGGGTATAGCAACCGCCGATAGCAACGTTTCGGCGGTGAGAATTCCGGCCATAAGGCTTGCGTCTCCCCCAAGCTGCCTTGCGAGTATGTAAGATGCAGGGGATGCTGGGCACGCAGCAAATAGCATGACTATCACAAATGTGAGCCCGGACAGCCCGATAAATATCATGATCAGGGCTGCTATTACGGGCATGATCGCTAGCTTTAATAGACAGGCAATTGTTAGGGCCAAATAGCGGTCTTTGCCGAGTGCTAAAACTAATCCGCTCCCGACACAAAGAAGTGCTAAAGGCAAAGCCGCTTGCGCAAGGATTTTTAATAATTGGATAACAATTTCCGGGGTGGAAACTGGAAGGTAATTGAGAGCCCAACCGATGGCGCATGCAACAATGATCGGATTTTGAACGATTTGTTTGGGGATTTTGTACCAATTTGTCGTCCCGGATCTGGTGTAGTGGGCGAGCGCTCCAATACAAATTAAATTTACTACTGGCATTAGAACAGCCACGAATAACGCGCACAAAACTATTCCTTCCGCTCCATAAAGGAGCTTCGCTATAGCAAATGCAATATATGCGTTTATCCGAATCGATCCCTGCAGAACAGATGTGAAGGCAGGACCATTAATTCGTATTAAGGGACGAATAGCGAAGACCACTAGAGTAGATGAACATCCAAGAGCCACAATTGTCGTTGCTATATTTGCTACTGGTAGCTCAGATAGATCAGCTATGGCTAAATTCCCGATGATCAGAGCCGGGAGTAGAATGTAGTAAGCAAGATTTTCTGCCGGCTGCCAAAATCCGTCGCCAGGAAATCCTATTTTGCGAAAGCCGAAGCCAACTAAGATTAAAATAAAAATTGGAGCGATGGCTAAGGCAATTGAGAACATTGCAGGGTTTTAGGCAGAGTTTCCGCTGGTGTCACTAATAGTTTTTAAATAATCAAGTGCGCCTTGCAGGATAAAGGCTGCCGCCATTTTGTCGACAACCTGTTTTTGTCGGGCTCGAGAGAGATCTGCCTCAATCATGGTTCGGGTAACGGCTACAGTGGATAGTCTCTCATCCCATAGGGATAAAGTTATACCCAATTCATCAATCAGATTCACAGCAAATTGTCTTGTCGATTGAGCGCGGGGGCCATACGTTCCATCCATATTAATTGGATATCCTAGAATGACTCCGGCAATTTGCTGATGCTCTATTATCGATGCGATATTCTCACAGTCTTTTCGGAATTTTTTTCGGGTAATTGTTTTGTATGGAGAGGCGATTAAGCGACCAAGGTCTGAAATCGCGACTCCGATGGTCTTTGATCCCAGGTCCAATCCAATCACCCGTCCCTGTTTGGGTAAGATGTGTTTAAGGTCTTCTATGTTGCGGATCGTCATTGCCGATGATATTTTCCGCGCACCTCTGCAAGGGCGTCTGTGAGATTAGCTTTCTATGACTTTGGAGAAAAATAGGCCATGTCCGTTGATAAATCTACCGTAATGCGGATATCGCAATTAGCTCGAATAGAAGTCGCAGAGGGCGATCAAGATAAACTAGCCGATGAGTTAGACAATATATTGACTTGGGTGGAACAACTTAACGAAGTGGATACGGAAGGTGTGGCGCCTATGTCATCAGGTTTGCCTGGCGCGGTTTTGCCCCAGAGAGAAGATTTAGTTTCGGCAGGAAATCGGCAGCCAGATATATTGAGAAATGCCCCGGACTCTAGGAGTGGGTTTTTTGTTGTCCCTAAGGTTATTGAATAATGTCAGAGCTCACGGCGCTTACAATCGCTGAGGCTTTAAAAGGTCTGAAAGCGCGAGAATACACGGCTGAGGAACTCACCGAGGAACATATTAAATCGATCGAGGCCGCACGTGACCTGAATGCATTTGTTCTTGAGACTCCTGATCAAGCTATTGAAGATGCAAGGGCTTCAGATGTGAGGCGTGCGGGTGGAGAAGTCGGCGCGCTTGAGGGTATTCCTCTGGGGATTAAAGACCTTTTTTGTACAAAAGATATTCGGACGACCGCTTGCTCCCACATCCTTGATAATTTTGTTCCATCATATGAGTCTTTTGTAACCGAAAAACTGAGAGCTGCCGGGGCTACCTTTTTGGGAAAAACCAATCTTGATGAATTCGCGATGGGTTCATCAAATGAAACAAGTTATTTTGGGCCCGTCCGGAATCCATGGGGTCAAGCAGTTGATGATCCAGGCTTAGTGCCAGGCGGCTCTTCTGGTGGATCAGCCAGTGCAGTAGCTGCGGGGCTTTGTTTGGGCGCGACCGGAACTGATACAGGAGGATCAATCAGACAGCCGGCAGCTTTTTGTGGCATTGTCGGGATGAAGCCGACATATGGACGTTGTTCCCGATGGGGAATTGTAGCGTTTGCGTCCTCTTTGGACCAAGCGGGACCAATGACACGAACCGTAAAAGATGCCGCAATCATGCTTGGGGCAATGGCCGGTTTTGATGAAAATGACTCGACCTCCTCACAAAACGTTATTCCGGACTTGGAAGCCTGTTTGGGCCAAGACATCAAAGGTTTGAGAATTGGCATTCCTAGGGAGTACCGCGTTGAGGGCATGGACCAGGAAATTGAGACGCTTTGGGCTAAAGGTGCCCGGTGGCTCGAAGAGCAGGGCGCCGAGGTTATTGAAATTAGTTTGCCTAAAACAAAATATGCATTGCCTACCTATTATATAATCGCGCCCGCGGAGGCATCGTCGAATTTGGCACGGTATGATGGGATGCGTTTTGGTTTACGTGTCGATGGACAAAATCTCGAAGAGACTTATATGAAGACGCGTGCTGAGGGATTTGGTGCGGAGGTGCGGAGACGGGTGCTTATAGGCACCTATGTACTTAGTGCGGGGTACTACGATGCTTATTATCTGAAGGCTCAAAAAGTACGCCGAATAATTTCCGAAGAATTTGCCTCTGCTTTTGATCAGGTGGACGCAGTCCTCACGCCTACGGCGCCCACCCCTGCCTTTTCGCAAGGGGCAAAGACAGACGATCTCATATCAATGTATCTCAATGATGTGTTTACCGTGCCAGCTAGCTTGGCTGGTCTTCCAGCAATTTCCATCCCGGCAGGCCTATCTTCCCAAGGGCTTCCTTTGGGCTTGCAATTGATCACTCGTGCTTTTGATGAGTCAACTTTATTTCGTGTGGCCGGGGCTCTTGAAGAGGCAGCTGGCTGGTCACCACGTCCGCTCAGGTATCAAGGATCATAAAGTGCGATATCATTTTTGGTATGTGCTGATCCATGTTGGTTTAGGGCTAATTGGTTACCAGTATTTTTTGTTCACAAATACTGGGGGTACGTTAGCGTTTGGAGCAGCATTAGTTGTTCAGGCATACGCTGTTTTTGAAATACACAGAGAGGCTTGGCCTCGTTTTAAACCGTCCAGGGACGCGGAACCTAGCCTTCAAACCCGAAATGAGATGTATACAGATTATAAGAAAAGGCTGCTTCGCGTTTGGTTTATGCGAAGTTGCATGTATGCGCTTCTAACGTTGATCGCTGCTATGGCCGTAAGAGGGGAAGGACCCTGATGAGTTTGATTAAAGGAAGAACCGGAGACTGGGAGATCGTTATTGGTCTTGAGGTGCATGCCCAGGTCTCCACCGCATCAAAACTCTTTTCCGGTGCCTCTACAGAGTTCGGCGCTGAGCCTAACACTCAGGTTACGCTGGTTGATGCCGCGTTACCCGGTATGTTGCCCGTTTTGAATAAAGAAGCGGTTGAGCAAGCGGTGCTCACTGGTCTCGCGATTAATGCAAATATCAACGAGCATTCAGTTTTCGATAGAAAAAATTATTTTTATCCTGATTTACCGCAGGGTTATCAAATTTCTCAATTTAGTGATCCTATTGTTGGTTCTGGCGAGATCGAGATAGAGCTGGATGGTGGTTTAACAAGGACAGTTCGAATAACTCGTATCCATCTAGAACAAGATGCTGGGAAAAGTCTGCATGATCAGGCACCCAATCATACTTATGTTGATCTCAATCGATCCGGAGTGCCTCTAATGGAAATTGTTTCTGAACCCGATATTCGATCTGCCGCTGAGGCAGCAGCTTATGTTGTGAAACTTCGTTCAATTCTCCAATACGTAGGTAGTTGTGACGGCAACATGGAACGGGGTAATTTAAGATGTGATGCGAACGTCTCGGTGAGAAGGCCCGGCGAGGAATACGGGACGCGTTGCGAAATTAAAAACCTTAACTCGATCCGATTTCTTCAGCAGGCGATTGATTACGAAGCCAGGCGCCAAGTTGATTTGATTGAGTCTGGAGAAAAAATAGTTCAGGAAACTCGACTTTTTGACTCTAATAAGGGCGTTACGCGTTCGATGAGAAGCAAGGAAGAAGCGCATGACTATCGTTATTTTCCTGATCCCGATTTAATGCCATTGGACCTGGAATCTGATTATATCGAGTCTCTTCGCCTTTCATTGCCGGAACTACCAGACCAAAAGTTAGAGCGGTTTATCAACGACCTAAAGCTGCCTTTAGACGTTGCTAAGGAATTAGTCACGGAGAAAGAAAAAGCAGATTATTTTGAGCCGGTGGCCCTCCGCCGCGATGCGAAACTAGTTTCTAGTATGGTCCGAAAAGATGTATTTGGTTATGCAAACAACCATTCATTAGAGATCTCGGAAGTTCCTGTTCTCCCTGATCAATATGGAGAACTCGTTGATTTAGTATCTGCTGGTGAT
>Ga0181584_10003241_pt1 | contig 12499 bp, 8 predicted proteins | sample 071ome_30_FD_132462 | JGI IMG/M metagenome (GOLD analysis project Ga0181584, IMG submission 132462) | Coastal salt marsh microbial communities from the Groves Creek Marsh, Skidaway Island, Georgia - 071406AT metaG (megahit assembly) | ecosystem: Environmental > Aquatic > Marine > Intertidal zone... | reverse complement strand
GTTGACGCTCGACGACGCCCCGAAGAAGATCGCTATTTGTCGTACGGCATCTCAATCATATGGTCATGCCGCGATCGTGTCCTGCCGATCGCGAACGCCACCAACGGGCGGCGACGCCGGCCTCCTAATTTCGGTCGATCGTCCGCGGTGGTCGCGCGCGCGTGAATGCGCCAGCAGCCGTATAGATCGCGTGTGCAGTATTTTTATATTGTAAACATGCCGCGTGGCGAACCTGACATTGTCAAACGCGATACGTCGGGCCGGTCGAGCGCATGATCGCTCTACGCAAGGGACCCCTTTCGGCGGCCAGGGAACGAGTGCAGACCGGCGTACGATCGACATTTGCTCCTAATTTGTATTCAAGGTCCACGGACGCCGTTGGAAGGGCGATCATCCTGCCGACGGCGCCCGTTCGGATCGCGACGCTGGTGGCCGGATCGCGATCTCATTTTGCAGCTCGGGGAGGGAATTCATAAGCAATCTCGCTATGGTATTGGGCTTCAAGATCCTCTACGAGATCACAAGCTCCGGAAAAACAAGCAGCAGCATCGCTCCGAGCCGATAACAAAGGGCCCGACGACCGGTTGCGGGGCGGAAGATCGCTACCCCGTCGTGGCCGCCTCGCGGTTGGCCTGCACCTATGGTCGATATCGATGAATGTAATACGTTTTTACATTGTCTACACGCTACCGTTTGAGTCGAACTTGTCAATGTGGCGCGTGAACGTGAGCCGTCCGGCCGACGATCGGCGGGCCCTCGACAGCACGCTCCGTCGGGGGTCGTCGGGGGGTCAAGATCGCTATCTTCTGTTTATATTGTGACGAGAAGGCCTAGCGAGGCAAGTGCGCGATCGTCGGGGACGTTCAGGGCGCCGCGCCCACCGGCGAGATCGCCGCGATCGATGTCGGCCGACAGCACGATCGGCGGAGGGCACGTTCGTCAAAGCTTCGTATACTCGTCTGATTAACTTGGCATGATCATGGTTTGAGTTTGGTCGAAATATGAGTCGTTTCGTGCGCTCCGTGGTCGGGTCCTGAATCGCCGCCCCGCCTCGTGCTGCGCAGTGGTACAGGGCTGAAGCCTCAGTTTTGGTGGTCTGACGCGTGGTTTACCATGCCCAGATGGACTTGGTGAAGCACTCGGACTGCCAGCGGTCGCCGAAGGCCAGGACGAGCTTGTTGGCGCGCTCGTGGGTGTACAACTGGCTGAGCCATTGCAGCGACAAGTCCCAGAAGATCCTCTGGACCCAGGAGCGCGCCAACAAGCTCGCCCTCGCCTTCGTTGACCGCTGGCAGTCCGAGTGCTTCCCCAACTCCATCTGGTTCTGGTGATAGGTTAGAACCGCCTTACATTGAAGCCCCCTCGACACTGGCCGACGTCACCCGCCGAGGGCTACCATCCTCGAACAACACACAACCACACAACCTCCTATTCCGAGTCTCCGTAATCGACGATCTCATCGACGCCCTTCTCTGTCCAGACGATCGGTGCATGCTTTCCGGTCTTTTTCGGCTGGCCGGCACTGTCACGACTTGTCATGCTGGCCCGCCTGTCCTCCTGCGCCGTCCTCTCCTTCGGGGCCATGGTACGACGAGGGGCCTTCGTCTCCTCCTCCCTCTTCTCCTTCTTCTCCTTCAGCGCGCGAGCCACGTCCAATGCGGACCTCGGTTTTGCTCCCCCCGACTGCGACCGGTCGTCCCGCCTGTCGCGTCTTTCGTCGCGACGATCGCGGTCATAGTACCTATCCCTGGGGCGCTCGTCGCGCCGGTCCCGAGAACGGTCCCGGGATTTGTCCCGAGAACGATCCCTCGACTTGCTGTCGCGGCCGCTCTTGCCCTTGCTATTCGAGATCGTGAACACCACGTCGTCGTCCTTGCCGCCACTGCGCCTCCGGTCACGATCCCGATCCCTGTCACGCTCCCGCTCTCTATCACGCTCTCTATCACGCTCTCTATTGCGCTCTCTATTGCGCTCTCTATCACGCTCTCTGTCACGCTCGTACCGATCTTGCTTCATCCGAGCATCCCTGACCCCGCGCCGCCGTTCCCGCTCGATCGGCGACCGGGACCTGCTCCTCGCTCGCACAACCCGCTCCCGTTCAACTCGCTCTCTCGAATCCCTCCCGCGACCCTCGCTCTCGCTCCGACCCTTGCCTGCTCCGTTCCCACGCTCTGCCTCCCTCGCCTCCCTCGCCTTCTTCTGGGCCGCCTCAAACGCGTCCTTTCCCATTGCCGCCTCCCGATCGTACGCCTCGATCAAGAAGTCTCTCGGGCCGATCGGTAGCATCTGCGACCGCATCAGCTCGAACAGCCGCTCATCCTGCGGATCCATCGCGCCAATCAGTGCATCCTTCGCCGCATTGACGTCAAAGTTCTCGTCCTTCTCCTCGCCTTCGCCTTCGCCCTCGACCTCCCCCTTTCCTTTCTTCCTCTCCGCCCGCTCTCCATCGACCCTCCCAGCAAGCCTCGGCACGTTGCCCCCTCGGATCATCGCCACCGAAAACGGCACAAACCCGATGGGCCCTGCCGCAGTCCCGGCCGTCGTCGCGGCCTTGTTCGCCGTCGCCAACGTCTCTGCCGTCGACATCAGCTTGATTCCCGGCTGCTGCTGTTGCTCCTGCTGCACTCCCGGCAACTGCGCCGCGCCCTCTGCGGCCGGCTCCTCGTTCGCCACCAGACTCCCGATCCCCAGCACCTCCCTCGCAAAAGCATCCTCGTTCGCCACCAACGTTCCCGTGTTCCCATCGGGCAGCACCAGCCCACCCTCCTCGCTCCTCGCCAACCTCGTCATCGGAATGCCCACCGGCGGGCGCACTCGCTTCCGATCAAACGCAGGATCCCCATGCGTCGGACACTCCGGAAGCCAGTGCTCCCCGTACGCATCGCACCGAGGACATCGATAATCCATCGGCGGTACCCCCCGCCCCCGCCCCCGAGACTTATTCGCCACAATCGCCTGCTTCACCTCCTTCTGCCACCCGGCCGCACTCCCCTTTGCAAACGCCTCCAACGCTTCCTCCGTGCTCATCCCCTCGGTCCCAACCTTCGCCTCCGCCATCACGTTCCTCACCCCAGTCATACCGACGCCCGCGGGACCCAACGTCGACGCCGCCGTCGCCGGCGCGGCAGGCCCCGTCCGCGGACGCCGGACCACCTCGACCAGCGTGTTTCGCGCCACGACCTTCCCATCGTCGTCATACCCCACGCCTGTATTCGGATCATTCAGATGAATCTCCTGCCAATTGTCTCGACCGAATCCTGCAGGGAGACGGAAGCATGCGAGCGAGCGGCGGTGAGCTGGGTGCAAAGCGCGACGAGTGGGGTTTGACGAGAGGTGCGCAGCCCACGAAGGCCATCACCACGTACCGAGCTGCTCGGCGATCAGGCGCTTGATGTCGCCGACCTGGATGACGGCCCCATCGAACGTCACGCTCTGCTTCTCAAGCGCGTTCTTGAGCTTGAAGTGTACTCTGCTGCCCATGATGTGCGACTGGCGACTCGCGACTCGCGCTTCGTATTCTTCGCCACGTCTCGTCGTCTGCGCACACGCTCACGCACACACACAGAGAAAACCACACACCCGCGGATGCGAATGGGATCGGTAGAGGAACAAAACGAGTACAAATACGATTGGCGCGAATTCAAAGAGGCAGAACGAACAATCTTTCTCTTCTTCCAGAGGTTTCCAGCAGCACCAACGACAGGACAGTAGCGGGATGATGATGATCACGTCAGTGGCGACGACCGCGCTTCTTCAACCTCCCGGTTCGGCGAGGAGGCGTGGAGCTCCGTCCGGCGATCTCCACCTCAAGGCGAACCCTGCCTTTGTTCGCGCTCGTTCGCCTCCCTCCCCCTCGCTTGGCTCCCGCCAGGCTGTGATCGTGCGGTCGAGCGACGGGGTGATGGGCGCGGCGCCCTCGCCGTCATCGTTGCCCTCGTCGGCCCCCCTCCGCTTCATCCAGCATAAGAACGAGGCCAAGGCGTTTTACGCATTCTTGGCGCAGGTGTACGACTACGTGGTCAACCCTGGGCACTGGACGACTGACATGCGGGACGAGGCGCTGGTTCCGGCCGACCTGTCGTCGCCGACGCTGAGCGTCTGTGACGTGGGCGGTGGCACCGGGTTTTGCACCCAGGGCATTGTCAAGAGCGTGCTGCCGACCAACGTCACGTTGCTGGATCAGAGCCCGCATCAGCTCTCGAAGGCTCGTGCCAAGAAGGACCTTGAGGGGGTGACTATTGTCGAGGGGGATGCCGAGGACTTGCCGTTCCCGACAGATGCCTACGACCGCTACGTGTCCGCCGGGTCCATCGAGTACTGGCCGGATCCGCAGCGGGGGATCTGCGAGGCGTATCGCGTTCTCAAGCCGGGTGGTAAGGCGTGCATGATCGGCCCGGTGCACCCGACCTTCTGGTTGAGTCGCTGGATGGCAGACGCGTGGATGCTCTTCCCGACCGAGGACGAGTACGTTCATTGGTTCGAGCAGGCTGGCTTTGAGGACGTTCAGATCGTAAGGATCGGGCCCAAATGGTACCGTGGCGTGCGTCGCCATGGGCTCATCATGGGCTGCAGTGTGACGGGCATCAAGACGGCCGCCGGCGAGAGCCCGCTGAACCTCCCGGACAAGCCGGCGGAGAGCCGGACGGAGCTCAACAGCAACTTCTTGAAGGTGGCCCTCCGGCTGTTGCTCGGCACGGCGGCTGGGTTCTACTACTTTGTGCTGCCCATCTATAGTACGTGCATTGTGGGTATCGACCTCGAACGCACTTACTCACTTTCCGGTACCCTCGACAGTGTACATCAAAGATCTGGTTTGGCCGCGTTCTGGCTGGCTTTCTGAGAAGTTCTGAGTTGTAAGGCACTTCGTCTGCATCGATCGAGTGGGCAGCATGGCATTCAAGTCGAAGAAGGTGCGATTCAACTCGAGTCCGCATGCGTGGCGTCGTCGGGTGGGACACCCACTCGGTCGTTCGCGGACGCTCCTGCCGTACGGGTGGCATCTATCTCACGCTCTCTCGCGTTTTTCGCGTCGCAGGGGAAGACTGGGAACGCGGCACAGTATGTGACGCGCAATCAAGCCATCAAGAAGCTCCAGCTTCGACTGTCCGAGTTCAGGAGGCTGTGTATCTTGAAGGGTACGCGTTTGAACGAGCGGAGAGAGCAGTGATTCGGAGGCTCGAACGACGCGTTGAGCGCCTCCTTCAGGTCCTTCCCTCGCCTCCCTCCCTCGCCGCGCTCTCTCACTCCTCCCGCGCGCTCCCGACCGTCGCAGGCATCCACCCGCGCGACCCGAAGAAGAAGACCCAGGGCCATCACAAAACCTACTACCATGTCAAGGATATCGCCTTCCTTTTGCACGAGCCAATGCTGGCAAAGATCCGGGAGATTGCGGCGCACGAGAAGAAGATCAAGCGAGCGATGGCCAAGAAGAACCCGAGTCTGGCGAAGCGCATCGCCGCAAGGCGTCCCGACTATCGGCTCGATCACCTGGTGAAAGAGCGGTATCCGTCTCTGATGGACGCGCTGCGCGATCTCGACGACGCGCTGGCCATGATTCACCTGTTTGCCGTGCTTCCGGCCGACCAAGTCAAGGGGGTCGAGGTCGCAAAGGTGCAGCTGTCGCGGCGGCTGGCGCTCGAGTGGCAGGCGTACGTCGTATGCAGTCACACGCTCCGGAAGTCGTTCGTGAGCGTCAAGGGATTCTACTACCAGGCGGAGGTGAAGGGGCAGGCGCTCACGTGGATGGTGCCGCATCAGGTCTCGCAAATCTTGCCGCCAGACGTGGACTTCAAGGTCATGACGACCTTCCTCGAGTTCTACCAAAGCACCCTGCAGTTCGTGCTCTTCAGCCTCTACGCCGAGATGGGCATCCAGTACCCGCCCAACGTGGACGACGCGGTGGACGAGGCGGGGATCCTGAGCATCGGCAACACGGCGCAGATGATCGAGGAGGTCCGCAAGGGGGAGGCCGGCGGCGCGGCAGTGAAGGAGATCCAGAAGAAGATCGAAGATCTGGAGAAGGAGATTCAGGGAATGGAGGGCAGGGATGCGAAGGACGAGGACGACGACGGAGAGGATCTGCCCGAGCTGGACGAGGGGTCGTCCTCCTCTTCGGAGGAGGACGAGGAGGAGGAGGAGGACGGCGACGCCGATGAGGGATCGGACGGTGCGTCCGACCCAGAGGACGAGGATATCCCGGTGCACCGGGTGGCAATGCCAGACGGGGCAGGCGGCGCCGATGCCGACGCTGACGGGGACGCCGAGCCCTCGACTGCCTCGGCCCTGGTGGGCGGGGCCATGGACGTCGCTGACGAGGAGAGCATCTGTTCGACGCTTTTCAGCGGCATGAAGTTCTTCGTGGGACGCGAGGTGCCGCGCGAGCAGCTCTCGCTGGTCATCCAGTCCTTTGGTGGCGTGGTCGGCTGGGACGGCGCGGGCTCGCCCTACGAGGAGAGCGATGCCAGGATCACCCACCAGATCATCGACAGACCCAAGCCTCTGATAGAACACGAGAACAGGCTGTTCGTCCAGCCACAATGGGTCTTCGACTCGACCAACGCCCGGGTGCTCGTCGACGCGTCGCGGTACGCCCCGGGCCTCGTCCCTCCGCCCCACCTCTCGCCGTTCGTCCACCCCGAGGAGGACGATCACGTCCCTGAATACGCCAAGGAGATCCAGGAGCTCAAGGATGCCGCACACAGGGCGCGGCTCAAGGCCGCTGGCGAAGCAGTCGAAGACGAGTTTCTCGGTCGCAAGGACGGCCGCGAGGACGACGACTCCCGCAAGGAGGCGTCCCTCGCCGACCTCGAGCAGCAGCACGCTGAGGAGCTGGCCAAGGAGCTTGGAGGCGACAAGGGTACGGATAATGGTAAGGACGACAAGCGGACGTCGTCCAAGTCGACGAAGCGGACGAAGAAGGGCGAGGAGGAGCCCGCCGACGACGAGGCGGCGATGGCCAGTCACCTGATGACCAGGAAGGTCAAGCGCGCCTACCAGAAGGCGATGCAGGAGAAGGCGGCAAAGAGGGCAAAGACGGCGAGGTTGGGGAACAAGGCGATACAGGCGAAAGCAGCCTTGGCGGCCAAGGCCAAGTGAGTTGTCCCGTTTTTATTCTCCTTCAAGATGGCCACCGAGATCTCCAACGTCTACGAGGCGAGCTCCAAGCTGGCGAAGTACGCTTTCGAGCCGTACTGGCCGGATAAGAAGCTGCGCATATGCGTGACGGGAGCTGGCGGCTTTATCGCGAGGTGCGTGCTGCTGACGCATGAGAATCTCAGTCTGGCCCGGCGCGCTCCGGCGTCTGCTGGCCGGCGCCACGCGCGCACGCCACATCTGACGACACTGTGCAACGTTGAGCTCGCGAGCGCGGCCGATCGCGCCGTCTCCTCCCTCGACTCGACTCACTGGACCCTCCCACACACTCTGCAGCCATCTGGCCAAGCGCCTGAAGTCCGAGGGCCACTACATCATCGCGTGTGACTGGAAGCGCAACGAGCACATGCCCGAGGACGTCTTCTGCGATGAGTTTGTCCTGGTCGACCTGCGCCTGTTTGAAAACTGTGCCAAGGTCGTCGAGAACTGCGACCACGTGTTCAACCTGGCCGCCGACATGGGCGGGATGGGCTTCATCCAGAGCAACCACTCGGTCATCATGTATAACAACACGATGATCTCTTTCAACGTGATGGAGGCCAGTCGTATCGCCGGCGTCAAGCGCCTGTTCTACGCGTCGTCGGCCTGCATCTACCCCGAGGGCAAGCAGCTCGACACCGAGGTCGAGGGAGGCGGTCTGAAGGAGGAGGATGCCTGGCCTGCGCAGCCTCAGGATGCGTATGGACTCGAGAAGCTGGCGTCTGAGGAGCTGTGCATCCACTACAACAAGGACTTTGACATCGAGTGTCGCATCGCCCGCTTCCACAACATCTACGGGCCCTACGGCACGTGGAAGGGAGGAAGGGAGAAGGCCCCTGCCGCCTTCTGCCGCAAGGTCATCACGGCCACTGACGAGGTCGAGATGTGGGGAGACGGGAAGCAGACCAGGTCGTTCACGTTCATCGATGACTGCGTGGAGGGCATCCTGCGCATCACCAAGAGCGACTACCGCCATCCGCTCAACCTCGGATCCGACGAGATGGTGTCGATGAACGGTATGATGGAGACGATCATGACCTTCGACGAGAAGAAGAAGTCGATCAAGCATATCCCCGGACCGGAGGGCGTCCGTGGCCGCAACAGCGACAACAAGCTCATCTTGGAGAAGCTTGGCTGGGCGCCGTCGATCAAGCTCGAGGACGGACTTCGCGTGACCTACTCATGGATCAAGAGCCAGGTCGAGAAGGAGGCCAAGGAGGAGGGCAAGGACGTGAGCGAGTACCAGACGTCGACAATCGTCGCGACGACCGCCCCCAAGGCGCTGGGTACCCTCCGTGCCGCCGACGGCGAGGAGGGCTTGAAGCACGCCTAGAAAACACGATACCGTATTGACATTGATATATATCGATTCGTTCTTTGCCAATAAAGCATGTGAAATTCTATCTGTTTATCTAACAGCACGAGCTGGTCGTCGCCGGCGCGGCGCCCTGCCCCTGGCCGATCTTGACGCCGTACGAGTCGTTCGTCGCGTCGACTGTGCCTTGCTTCACCTTGTCAAAAATCTGCTTGGCCGTATCGACGAAGGCCTCGTCCACGTTGAGACTCGTCTTTGCGCTCGTCTCCAAAAACAGCAGTCCGTTCTCCCTCGCAAACTCTTGCCCCTCCTCGACCGACACCGCCCGCCGGTGAGACAAGTCGGACTTGTTGCCGACGAGCATGACCGTCATGCTCGGGTTTGCGTGCAGCCGCGCGTCCTCCAGCCAGCTTGCCAAGTGGTCAAACGTCTCCCGCCGCGTGATATCGTAGACGAGGAGCGCTCCCGCCGCGCCACGGTAATAGCTGCGAGTTATCGATCGGAACGACTCCTGACCTGCAGTGTCCCAGATCTGCAGCTTGATCTGCTTGCCGTCCACCTAATGACGACGACGACGACGATGATGACGACAAACGAGGGAATGCGTGAGTGCGTCGGGTAGGGTGCGCGCATGGCTGTGGCCGTCGAGTTCGTACCGTGATGAGCCGGGCGCCAAACTCGACGCCGATCGTCAGGTCGTGAACGTGCTGGAACCGCTTGTCCGTGAACTGCAGCAGCAGGCACGACTTGCCCACCCCACTGTCGCCGATGACAATGTACTTGAAGAGGTAGTCCATGTGGGGTCGAGCTGGAGCTGGCTGACCGACCGTGACCGACTAGATCGAGTGCCGCGTACGAGACCAGACGTGGCTTCCCTCTCTCGCACTCCGCTCAACAACGGAACCCGTCGACGAGATCTTTATATTCGAATACCGAGACCAGGCTACCAGCACTCGACGTGCAATCTGCGCTTCAGAAGTTTTTTTCTGGCGTCCACGTCCACTCGAGCGTCCAACAGCTCGGCAAGCACGCGTTCCACTTCACCCGGCATGGAGTCCGCCCGACCGCAAACGTAAACGTGTGCCCCCTGCTCGAGTATCAGCTCACTGACGAGCTTCCCCTGCTCCTTGATCACGTTCTGGACGTATCGCTTCGGCGTCGACTCCCTCGACGTCGCCAAGATGACCTCCCGGAGAACCCCGCCGTCCCCGTCCCCGTCCACCATGTCGCGCCACTCGTCCGCAAAGTAAAAGTCCTTCGTCCTGTCGCGGCACCCGAAGAAGAGCACGGACGGGGCGACGTGCTCGGTCGAGCGAGAGCCCCTCGCCTGCGACTTCTGCAGTCGTCTGAACTGGAGGAACGACCGCAGGGGGGCAATCCCCGTGCCCGGTCCGACGAGAATCATCGGTACGGACGGGAGGGGAGGCTTCAAGTCTCCGGATGCGAGGTGGACCGTGATCCGATCGCCGGGCGCCAGGGCCGCAATCGTCTTGCTGCAGAGGCCTCTCCGGAGCCGCCTCCCTGGAGTCTTCCACTGCACCATCGCGGCAAGAATGTCCACACGCGCCGCCGGCGCCGAAAGCACTCCAGGAGATGCAGAAATCCCAGGCGATGCGGACACTTCGGACGCGACAGAGGCCATCGAATACAGCCGACACTGCAGTCGCGGGGCGAACGACAGGATCCACTCGAGCGTCATCGGGACGCACGAAAAGTCCGCCAAGACCTCGACCAGATTCCGTCCCTCCTGCATGACATACTCGTAGAAATCCTCGCGGCCCTGTGCGGACGACAGGTGAACCAGCCGGTCCTTGTACATCGCCGTCGCCTCGTCTCCTGGGCAGAGTTGGGCCATCGCCTGTATGAACGTACGCCTGGGCGGGGCGCCCTGCACATCCACGAGTCCCTCCAGCAGCCCTCCCGCGCTGCACGTGACGTTTGCATCGCCACCGCCCCGAGAGCCGCCACCCCGCGTCTGCGTCTGCGTCCGCGTTCGCACCCGGACGGCGTCGTCGTACCGGAGGTTGCACGCGCCCAGGATCTTCCGCACCGCATCCGCGTCCTGCCTCGGCCAGATGCCCACCACGTCCCCGGGATTAATACGAGCAGCCGACGACTGCTGCGGCGCCGACGCCGACGCCGGCGACTCGGACGTTTCCTCCGCCGATTCTTCCGCCGTCCCCGACCCGATCGCGGACACCCCAGAACCGTCCAGCGCCACCTCCAACGTCAATAGCCGCGTGTCCTGGAACCAATCCGGCGGCGTCACCCTCGCGTTCGCCACAACCTCGGCCGACCTCAACACCCGCGCTCGCAACGCATCATCATCCGGAGCCTCCAACCGCCGCACCGAGTGCCCCACGGATTCGCAAACCTCCGTCGCCAACCACGGCATATCAGAAACCCGACCCACCACCTCGACGTCAAACGACGGCGCCAGCGCCAGCGCACCCGCGTCCACCACCGCAGACGCCCCCAACGATTCCCACAGCTTGGGCAACCAGAGGTCCAAACTCGCATCGTACCCTTGCGCGTGCTGATCATCCCCCAACCCAAGCGGAACCACCGACCGACCCCCGAGCGTCTCGAACCGCTTGCTCAACAGCTTGGCACAGTAGTTATACTTCGGATATCCGCTGTCCCCGAGCCCAAACACGGCGCACCGCACCGACCCCAGCAGGTCGGCGGGAAGCGCCCGCCGCCGGAGGTACTTCCAAAACGCCCGTCCATTATTCGGAAACTCCCCCTGACCCGTCGTGCTCGCCACGCACACCAGCACGTCCTCCCGGGGCAACCGGTCGATGGCGGAGGACAGGTAGGTGTCCGCTGCGAGGACCCGCACGTCGGACAAGCCCCTCGCCTTGGCTTGCCGGCCGATGAGTTCCGCACAGTCCTGCGCATTGCCCGTCTCTGAGGCGTAGAGAACGAGCATTCACACGATTCAACAGATCTGTTTCTAGAATTCAAAAAAAATGTCGAAAATTCAAGGCACCGTGCGCAAAATCCTGACGCGAAATGCGCAGCTACGACACAGGATCGTCTGGAAGCCGCGCGGAGGACGATCGGATGGCCGGTCGAAGCAAACCCTCGAGGAGGAACGGAACAGCTCGATCGGCTCGGACGGACACGGGCAAGCTGGAACAACAGCAGTGACGACGACGGCGACGACGACCAGCAGCAGCAGCAGCAGCAGCAGCAGCAGCAGCCGCCGTTCCGAGGATGTCGACGCGGGGCGTGATCAGGATCTGCTCCACCTGCTCTCGCTGGCGTCGGAGGAAGAGCTCGAGCATATCGTGAGTGCGTTGCACTCGGGCTCGATCTTCAGTCCCGTCGTCAAGTCGGTTGTGATGCACGGGTCGAAGCAGCACCACGGGTACGAGCTGAAGCACGCACCGCGGTCGGAGGTGGAGCGCTATATAGAGGGTCGGTTCCGGTTCTTGGCAGCAGATGCGCTTTGCATCATCCGGGAGGGTGGCACGTATCCGACGTACAGGGAGGTGCTGGAGCGGCTGCGGCGCCGGCTGCGGGTAGACTGTCGGAGCTCTCTGGATACGCCGGATCTGGAGATGGAAGTGTTTCTCCACCTGCTGAGCGAGGGGAGCGACGGAGGGGTCGTCGTCGAAAGGCAAGTCGGCACCGGCGATGGCGAGCACGGCGTTTCTTCAAAGTCGTCGCCACCGTCGTCGTCGTCACGGCGGTGCGAGGTCATCATTCGGAAGATTCAGACGGAGGACGTGCTGCCGGCGCTGGCAAAGACGGCGGCGACGGTGGCATTGACGAGGACGCAGTGGGGTTTGGTGCGGAACTTGGGGAGTGTGGTGATGCAGCGGGCGGCGTACCATCGGGCGTTGGCCTTTGTGCATGCTGGGAGTGCCGAGGTGGGGAAGCGAGTGATGGTCGAGCGGGCAAAGCAGCGACTGGTGGGGGCCGTGGTGGAGTACACGTCGGTTCGAACGTTGTTTTCGTTCGTCGGCCCGCTGCTTTGGGCGAGCACGGCGTGCGATCTGCTGTTGATGAGTCTGGGGACGGACTATGCGAGGTTGGCCAAGACTG
>Ga0181584_10003238_pt1 | contig 12501 bp, 9 predicted proteins | sample 071ome_30_FD_132462 | JGI IMG/M metagenome (GOLD analysis project Ga0181584, IMG submission 132462) | Coastal salt marsh microbial communities from the Groves Creek Marsh, Skidaway Island, Georgia - 071406AT metaG (megahit assembly) | ecosystem: Environmental > Aquatic > Marine > Intertidal zone... | reverse complement strand
GCCGACCGCGGTCGTCGGTCGTCGTTCAACCCCTGCAGCGAATCTACCTGATCTTACAGACCTATCTACCTGATCTTACAGACCTAAAATCAAATGAATGGGTACATGGCCATCTGCGAGATCTGGCTCTCGTCGGGCATCGAGTTGACGAGCATTGACACCAGGTCCGCCTCGACGTCGGCGAGCTCCGGAAGCAGCCGATAGAACTCGGTGACACCCGCGTCCTGAAAGTCGTCCGAGAAGGCGTCGACCATGCCATGCTCGATGTCCTTCATGACGGCCGACATGTCGACGGGCTGCTTGCCGTCAAAGGTCGCCAGGACGATCTCCGCCTTGTCGCCGTGCTCGACCTCGAACTTGCAGATCTTGCTCTCGAATTTGATCGGCGTGTGGTGCTTCGACAGATACCGCGCCGGGTACTTCTCGAACTCGATCCTCGGTTTCCGACAGACGATCTCGGTCCCGTCGCGGTGCGAGACGCTCTCGATCTCGCACTCGGTGGTGTGCAGCGTCAGCTTGAAGCCTCCAGGGAAACGAAGCTTGCCGTACGGCTCTTTGAGCGAAGGCAACAACCGCGGTTGTCGACAGTACTTCGCCTCCATGCCATTGAACAGAACCTTGACCTGCTCGTCCGCCGTGTCGACGAAGCGATTCATGTACATGCGGTTGAGTGCCATCTTGGATATCCACTGGTTGCGATTGAAGAGGTTGTCCTTCGAGGGAAACTCGGGGATTGCCTCCTTCGCGGCGTCGAGAATCTCGCTGCCGGCGCTCCGGAACGACTCGGCGGTCGCACGGAGAGACTCGGCGGCCTCGACGCCCGCCTGACGGGCGTCCGCGGGGTAGTCTTTGGCCAGGTCGGAGAGCCACTGGCCTGCCACGTTGGTCACGTCCATGACGTCGCCGAGCTTGTCGCGGACCAAGCTGGTGGCCGCCCCGGCAGCGTCGGCGACGGCGTCGAACGCGTTGCCGGCCGCGTCGGCAAGCTTCTGCTTCTTTTCATTGGCGGCGCTTTGGATTTCGGCGATGCCTTGTGTCATTTTCTCGACCCCAGCCTGCACGCCTGGACCCTGGATGCTCCCGAACTGCACCGAAGACTGGGCCCGAGCTGCGGGGACGGGGACGAGGGTCGCTGAGAGGAGCGCGACCAGGCTCAGCAGCAGCAGCGTGATGCCCCTCATCGGTGGCATGGCTGGCTGGTCAAGTCACCCAGCGAAGCGCGCAGTTCGGTCCTCCGGTCGAGGTCGAATGACAAAATCGGGATCGATTCGTTAGTTCGTAACAACCGCGCTGTCCTGGTGCCCGGCAGCCTCTGCAGCTCTCGCGACGTACGTCGGCGATTTTTTTGACGTTCACTGGCCGGTCTAACGGGCCGAATTCGTGCGCCGAACGATACGGTTCTGGGTTCGACAATCACATGGCCTTCAGTCCTCTTCCTCCTCGTCAAAGACCACAAGGCCCGCAAAATCCCGGTCTTGTCCGAAGATCCCACCGCATATCACGAGGACAACGTTTGCCAGCGCCAGCTCCGCGTCGCTGGGTCGAGCCGCAGCCGGCCGCCGCAGGAAGCGGCGACAAGCCCGCACGAGCCTCGACATTGTGGCCAGCGTGTCGCTGTGACACGGCCAGTCCACGAGGGCAGATATCTCGTAGATCCGCATGGCACCGTCGCGCGTTATGCCCTCGCGTTCGAGCGCGTCAGCGGCCTCGCTCAGGAGCTTGCACAGGCGGACCTGACCGAGCCCGATCATGGAGGGCTCGGAGAGCGCCATCATGCACTTGCCGTACGGGTCGCCGGTGCCCTCTCGTACCCGTCGAAGGTTTCGCCGAAGGGAAGCGAATCGTGTCAAAAACGTCCGGGCCCACGCCATGCTCGGCTTCCTGTCGGCGTCCTCATCGCCGGCAGTCCCGCCAGCCTCGTTATCGACGTTATCGACGTCACACTCGTCATTATCCGCGCCGGCCGCTCCCTCTTCCTCGTTATAGCCATACTCGTCGTCGTCGTCTTCGTCGTCTTCGTCGTCGTCTTCGTCAGCCCCGTTCTCATATGCAGCCGTCACGACGCACGGCAGGGCCGCCGCCTCCCGCCGGACCTGACGGAGGTACACCGCACACGGATCGTCATCATCGCCGTCGTCTTGGACCGGTAGACACTGGACGATGCCGTAGCCGGCACGCACCGCCGACTCGTCGACCACGACTTGGTCGTCGTCGTGGTCCTCCTCCATGCGGAATTCTATCGGTTCCTCCGGGTCGCGTGCGTCTCTGTAGGCACAGTTATCACTGTCGGCTGCTATATGGACCTGCCATGGAGTCTTCGAATTACACGTGACGTGACCGAGCAAAACGAAACTTCGCTATCGATCCTCGCGCCAACGATATCTCTCAAATCAGGCGGTCAAGATGGTCATCGTCAGCTGTCGCTCCTCGTCCTCGTCCTCTTCCTGGATGGTCAAAAACCTGCGGGTCGCCGCCCCGTCGAAGAGCAGGATCGCCACACACGCGCCGCCACACAACGACGCGAGGGTGATCCACTCGACAAAGGCGGACCGAAGCAGGTACGCGGAGAACGCCAGCCACGGCGCGCTGGCCACCAGGGCGCTCGACAGCGCGTGCAACAACCACACGCCGCTGTAAGCGACGATGCTCGGATAGGCTTCCCACGCTAGGACGAGGACCGTCACCATGCTGCCCGCCGCACCCAGCCGCGACGCCACCGTGCACCATTTGAACCACCGGAAGTCTTGCGACGTGCCGCCCAGGAGCGAGAACGCGCCGGCAAACATTGCAACCGCCGTTGCGCCGGTAAACGCGGCAGCACAGCGCGCCCGAGTCACGCCGACCCAGCTGACCCCATCGACGGCGAGCGCCGCGACCGCGACGCCGACCAGCTCGTAGAGGAACCCGGTAAAGGCGAGCTCGGCCCCCGACGACGGGGTATACATCGACCCGATCGCGTCGTAGCTCGCCAGCACGCCAAAGTACGTCACCGTGACGGCCACCCACGCAAAGCCGACAAGCACGGTCCGGCGCAGCAATCTCCCGTTCTTGATGATGTCCACGAGCTTTCGGCGGGGGTTGGCCAGCATGTTGACCGGATCCGCGAGAGGACTGTCCGGTGGCCGCGTGCGGTTTCCGAACGCGAGGCTCGCCACCGCAGACGTCGCCTCGCCCTTCCTTCCCTGGAACAGCAGCCACGACGGGCTTTCGACGAGGTACTTCCACGTCGTCACGGCCATGAAGATGGGCACCAGACCAATGACGAAACCTAGCACCCGCCATTGCGGCGCGAGCCACACCAGAAACGCTCCCGCGGCACCGCCCGCGCTGTATCCTGCTTGTAGGAACACGGCCACGTACGGTCTCCAGGAGGTGCCCGTCACGTCGTAGCTGAGGACGTACGCTGCCATCGTCATCAACGAGACGCCCACACCCAGGAAGAACCTGAAAACGAGCACCAGCCACAACACTGGGCTCGTCGCGATCAGCATGCTCGCCAGCCCGGCGACGACGCGACCGAGATTGAGGATGCTCCGCCGTTGATTCCGCTCCGCCAACACGGCAAACCCGACCGTCCCGGCAGCCGCGCCCACAAAGTACATCGTCATTGCGAGATACAGCACCCACTCCCGACCGCACAACAGGTCAAAGTCGCTCGCCAGCGAGCCGTGGCCCGAGTACGTCCACGCCGCTCGCGGCAGCCCACACACGTCGGACCGCAAGCGCCCCACGGAAGATGAGGATGAAGGCAAAGACGAAGACGAGGACTCAGACTCAGACAGCACGTCATTGCACGCCGTGTGTGCCTCCTTGGACGCCTCGGACCCTGACGGATCGACGCATCGCAGCCACGACCGCGCTTCAGACGACAAGAACGTGGCCGACAAAACGACGTGGACGGTGATCAGCGCGGCCGCTGCCTGCGTCAGGGCGCACAGCAGGATCTGAAGCTTCTGTGCCAGTCCGAACTCGCCGACGATCGCGATCGCCTGCTCGATCGAGACCGACCGTTTCCGAGCGACTGGAAGGCCGTCGGCGGCGGCCGTACCGAGCCCCGACTGCTTCTTCTTTATCGTCGCCGTGGCCATCGTTGTCTGTCTGTCGCTGTCCTGGTGCCCGAAGGAGGAGGAACCCTCGACCACGATCGTTCAGAGTCCGAACTCGGCGCTCGACGCGTGCCGCCCTCGTTCGCGACCCTCGTACGACATGGCTCTCTCTCTCTCTCTCTATCTGTACACGTTCTCCTTGTTCTCTGGGACCTCGCTTGCACGCCCGACAGGCGTCTTGTAGTTTTTTTTTCGGATCCCCCCACTATATCATCGCGCATTGCTCGTCTCGCGATCATGTACGCACACAGTCAGATGACGCGCGGGATCGCCGCAGCGAGGCGCTGTCAACGGACGAACTCGACGACGAACAGTGGGCGCTCTGCTCGACTCAACTCCTCGGTGAAATGCGCCGCGGGCCCGTCTTACAAGGAGCTGCTGGCCGTGGCCGAGGAAGCGGCGCGTGCAGGAGCGGCGATCGTCCAGGATGCAGTGGATAAGCCGCGGAACATCTCGTCGAAGAGCACGAGCACGGACCTGGTGACCGAGACGGACCTGGCGTCCGAGGCGGCAATCCTGGCGGTGCTCCGCAAGCACTTTCCGACGCACGCCATCCTCGGAGAGGAGGGTGGTGTGACCGGGGATACCAACTCGGAGTACCTGTGGTGCGTGGACCCGCTGGACGGCACCACCAACTTTGCACACGGCTATCCTTCCTTTGCCGTGCTGGTGGCCTGCTGCAAGCACGCGACGCCGGTCGCCTCGACGGTCGTCGAGTTCGGCGGCGGCCCCGGCACGTGGGTGCAGCGCGTGTACTCGGCCAGCAGGAACGGCGGAGCGACCATGAACGGCACCCCGATCTCGGTGAGCGGCACCAGGGAGCTCGTGCAGTCGCTCGTCACCACCGGATTCGGATACGACCACGACGCGGCCTGGATGGCAAATATGGGACTGTTCCAGACGTTTACAGACGTGACAAGGGGCGTGCGGCGCCTCGGCTCGGCCGGCGTGGACATGTGCCACGTTGCGTGCGGCCTCACCGAGGCGTACTGGGAGCCCAAGCTCAAGCCGTGGGACCAAGCCGCCGGGGTGCTGGTGGTCGAGGAGGCGGGCGGAACGGTGACCACAATGGACGGGAGGGCGTTCTCGGTGTTCGATCCGTCGGTGCTGGTTTCCAACACGCACCTGCACCAGCAGCTGCTGGATATCATCGAGCCGGTGACGACAGACCTCGTCGTGAACAAGGGAGCCGACCTGACGCCATTCAAGGTGGGTACTGTAGGAGGACACGACCGCTCTGACTTTCTCACTCGCGCCCCGCGCCTTGCTCGACCGCCAGGTACAAGGATACAGCGTCCACACCGGGGCACAGCTCGAGTAGAAAAATTCGTTACAACAGTTACACCATGTATTCGTTCGCTTCGGCTATGCTTCATCATCGTCATCACTGCCCGTACATCCGCTTGGCGATATCCGCCGCACTCTCCTCGTGGTCGCCTTCGTCGAAGGTGTACATGATCTCCCCGGCGCCGACGGTCGGTGCGGCGACCACACGCTCGGGGGTCGGCGTGGGCTCGACGACCGGCGCGGGCTCTTCGACGACCGGCGCGGGCTCTTCGACGACCGGCGTGGGCTCTTCGACGACCGGCGTGGGCTCTTCGGCGACCACCGCAGCGGCCTTCTTCTTCGGCGTGCGTTTTCGTGTGGCCTTCTTCTCCGCTACTTGGAGCTCGCTAGATCCCCACGAGCACTCCAGCGTCTTTGTCCCCTTCACATCCACCTGTTTGTTCTCGCCATCCTCCCACTCAATGACGGCCCCGTCACCTCCTACCTTAACCAGCTTGAACTCGAGCGTCTCGATCCCATCGACCTCCACCTGTCCCTGCCAGATGTCCCCCTCGCTCCAGCTCAGCTGCGTCGCCGTCGACGGCTCCCATGCGTTCGCGTTGGAAACGACCGCGAGCGACTCGCCAAAGTTCAAGGGGCAGGACTTGGTCGAGATGGAAATGGAAGAACTCGCCCTGGCGACGACGACGGAGCGGGCGGTCCGCGTCGCCTTGGCCGGAAATGCAGTAACCCTGACGCCGGTGTTCATGTTCTCTTCTTCTGGGGCCGAGGCAGAGGATCGAGTGAGCCTGATATTTCTGTCCTGCGTTCGCCAGGTCATCACTATCACGACCACATTGATCCGGCCCTACTGCAACGAGCCGAAGGGTCGCCCGCGTACGCAACTCGCGTTTAAACAGGTATATAACAACTGCAAGCGGTCGTTCATTCGTTTGTTCCTTGCTTGATCATCATCATCATCGGTCCATCGATGACCGCCATCGTCAGATCATAAAGTCGTCCAGGAGTATGGTCGCGTCAATGCCGTGCATCGGCTGTTCGATGTTGTTCCAAGCGTTGGCATTGAGCACCGTGGTGCCTCCCGTGACGACCCTTCTGTTGGTGCCGCCCACGCCCGCCATGGATGAAATCATCGACGACGGCCTCGGCTGCCGCTGCACGGACTGCTCGTACCGAGCCATAATCGCTCGGGTTTTCGCCCGCTCAGCCATCAGCTCGCTCTGCACACAGCAGATTTGTGCCTCGTACTCCGTCTTGTCCTTGGCCCGGAGCGCCACGAGCTCGTGAATCACTTGCTCGCGGTTCTCTCTAGCCGCTCTCTCTCTCTCTAGCTCAACCTGAAGACGTTCCATAGACCTCGTCGCCTCGAGGAACGTGTCGTGGCTCACGTGGATGGCCATCCCCGCCTCGAGGAACACGTCGGAGGATGCATCAGAGGCCCCGCCAGAGCCGTGGTTCTGCTTTTCGTTGGCCAGGTCGACCAGGTTCGGAAGCGACGCGGTGCGTCTCCGCTCCAGGAGCTCGCCGTCGTCGCAGCCGTCCCTCCCGTTCGCGAGGGGCTGGGGCGTTGGAGAACCCATTGGAGGCTGACAGGAGGAGAAAACTTTGGCCAGCGGTATTTTCGCGCCGGTTCGCGTCGTCAATGTGACAATATGGTGAATTTCTCTTATGGAGAAGGCGGAGACGGTTCGTGCGTGCGGTGGCGAAAATTTGGACTCGAATTGCCTGAAAATTCTGCCGAGGCCCAGCGACTCTCTCAACACTGGGCGCAGGGCCAAGGAGAGGGCGAAGGCATAGATAGCGAGCGATGTGCCCCTGAGCTTGAGGAAGAAACGAAACTGATGAAACGAAAGAGTGACCGAGCCGGCGGTTGATATCCGGCCCTGATTTTCCAAGATTCTTGCTCGTCTGCAACGCAAGGTGGTCCAGTTCCGAACTGAGGTTCAGTCCACGCGGGGCAGGACGCCCCCACGACTCCTCCTCCTCCTCCTCCGCCCCAGCCTCGGCTGATCGAGCCGTTTGACGTCAGTCAGTCACGGAGGTGGGATGGGTCACCTCGATGCGTTCGATGTGCCGCCGCGACTCGTGTTTATTTGCCCGACGCACGTCTCGACGTCGATATCGACGTGCAGCCGGCCCACGCGACAGGGCGCGCGATTCCCTGTCGTCCTCAGGCGAGGGAGCGGACGACGATCGACGCGTTCGTTCCGGGTCTCGAGCAGCTGAGGCTGATAGGGCCGATGGAAGCAGCCTCCCACCACGTCCTCGTCCCACAATTTTTCTCCCCCTCCGTCCCCATTTCATCCGTTCTTGTTCGTCATCGACGGCTGAGAGCCAGCCATCGCGAGGAGAGCGCGCAGCAATCAATCCTCCTTCGAAAGGGACCTCAAAATGCCTTGCCCGTGCTTGTGAATTTCGCCGGACGCACCGCAGCCGGGCACACACAGGCCTCTTTGACGCCTGAAAAAGACAGGTGTGACTGGGCGCGTTCGTGCGAGCTTCCGAGAAGAGACACGCCGACATTTTCAAACACTGGCCGAGGAAAGATTCCGGATATGGCGCCCTCGACAGCAGCAAGTCTGCGGCCCGCGTGGGCGCAGAGCGCGCGGCAGCTGATCCAACCGCGGTCGCGGCAGTCCGCGACCGCCCTGACCTCGCGGCCACGGCGAAGCGGTCACGTCCGGGCGGCGCTGCTCGACCCCCCGGACTTCGACGCCAGCAAGCTCGAAGTCATTCGGCTCGACGACGCGAGCGGTGGTGTTCACGGCTCGACCGAATTCAACGGCGCATCGACGAGCTCGTCGACAGCAGATTCTGGTTCCCATAGCAGCGGCAATTCTAGCGAGACGATTCGGCGTCGATACACGCTGACGCACAACGACATCACCGGTGTCCTGACATTATCCGTGGGATCGCGGTACAACAAGCAACAGCTCACCGGGTTCTGGGCGAGGGTACTGCGCGACGAGGTCCTGGCTGAGCTGGTCGCCGTGGACGGCGCCTACCGGCTCAACGTCTACTGCCACGTGAGCGGGGAGGCCAAGTGGCTGGCCCCGGCGGGACTGCGGAGCTTTATATTCCTGAGAGAAATGACGCTCGTGCTCGAGTGCGTGTCCTACGCCGACAGGGAGCTGTTCGCCTCGGATCCGGTCTTTGAGGAGGCCCGCATCTACGTCAGCCTCGAGAGCGACCTCGAGCCGCTCAACAAGACGATCGAGTGGGGCACGCTCGGCGACAAACGGACTTGGAAAAGAAGACGGAACGACGCCAAGCGGAGCATCGTCGACTCGCTGTTCAGCACAGATATCGACGATTTCGCCGACGACTACGACGGTGGCATCGTGTACGAGAGCGCGGCGACGAGCAACGTCGAGTTTGTCTCGTTGAACTCGAAAGAATGATCTTTCATTTCGTTGTGAATAACCCGGTAGCGGTAACCGATCGATTACAGGACGGATACATAAATACCGAGACTCGACGACTGCACGTCTTTCGTCTCGCATGCATTTAATCGAAGAGGTCGAAGCCCATGTCCTCGTCCTCCTCCTCCTCCTCGACGGCGGCGGCAGCGGCCGGGGCAGCGCCTCCGGCAGCCGGAGCGGCGGCGGCGGCGAAGGCCCCCGGGTTGGCGATGGCGTCCTTGACCTTGTCGGCCAGCGGGAACGAGTACTCGGTTCCGATGGCCAGGGCGAGCACGTTCTTGTATCCATCGACGATCGCGTGCGGCGCAGCGGCGATCGACGGGGTGCCGGTCGCCCTGCACAGGGCAGCGATCCTGGTCACTCCGCTGGAGACGTGGGCCGCGAGGTCGTCCTCGGTGATGTCCAACACCTTGGCGTCGTAGATGGACCCATCCTCGTAGACGGTCTGCACCTTGAGTCCGTACGAGAACGGCTTGATGCCCAGCTTGGAAAGCAGGGTGGCCTCGGAGGCTCCGACCTTCTCTCCGGCAGTCACGACCTGGATGTCCGCGGTAATCTCGATCGTTCCCTTGGTAATCTTCGTCGGGATGTTCAAGACCTGGAAGAACGACGTCTGGGACGGGTCCATTCCGGTGTTTCCGGCCGGGATGGAGACGTTGATCGGGGCCAGGGTTCCCACCTTGGCCGGGGCACCGACCTTGAACTCCGCGATGGTGTCCTTGACGGCCGACAGGTCGCCGGTGGTGAAGACCAGTCCGACATTGCCGTTGATGTGATCAACAAGTCCAGCCCACTGGTCATTGCCGGTGCGCTCCACGTACGAGCGGATGCAACGGCGAACCATCGTGTTCTTTCCCATGATGACGGTCGAGTTTCCACGGATGGCGGCACGGATGTCCATGAACTGCTTGGAACCGACGTTGTCGGCCTGGACAACGAAGCACTTGGAGTGCGTGTCCATCAGGGAGCAGAGCTTGGCATCATACTGTCGAGAGAAACGGGGGGCGTCGTGAGTGCGTCGGTGGGGAGGTCGTTCCTTCATGACGAGAACGACGGGAACTCCCGTCCGTTCCTCCGTTCCGTCGCCGCGCGGCACGCATCGCTCTTATATGAACAGACGCGCACGTCCGACGGCCGGAATCGACCCGAGCGGCGCCCGACAGCGCGAGCATCCGGCGACGGCGGAATCGAGCAAAACTACAAACAACGTACGGCCTCCTTGGCGACGAGACGAGCGGCGGACGGCATCTTTGATAAATAACAGGACCAGAACGGATCAGTTGACCGCGAGGATGTTTAACCTGCCTTAAATTCGGAGTGTCAGTCCGAGGCCGATTTTCCAAGTTTTCCAAATTTTTCCAGTCGTTCTAGTCATCCTCGTAGGGCCCGGCGGGCGGCCTGGGCCCGCCGGCCGGGCGGCTCATGATGATCTGGTCGACCCGGAGGACGGTCGCGGCCGCGTCGACCGCCAGCTTGATGCCCCACCACTTGGCGACGTACAGGTCGTAGACGCTGTCGGCACCGAGGTCGACCGTCTTGCCCGTGTATATGTCGAGCCCGGCGTTCACGTTGGCGGTACCCTCGGCGTGCGCGGCGTACAGGGTGGCCACCGCGTCGGTGGCGTCCAGGCCGCTGTTCTCGGCGATCGTCCTGGGGATGACCTCGAGGGCGTGGCCAAACTGCGTGATGGCGTACTGGTCCAGGCCCTTCTCGCGCTGTCCGAGCTCGACGACGTGGCGCGCGAGCTCAATCTCGGTCGAACCGCCGGCCGGGACGGCCCGCCCGTCGCGGGTGAGCGCCCTGTAGGCGTTGATGCCGCCGTCGACAGCCCGCTCGACGTCGTCCAGCGCCTGCGTGGTGGCCCCACGCAGCACAATCGTCGAGATGGCGCTCTTCGTGGCCGATTGTTCGAGCACCAGGCACGAGGTGCCGCCAATCTCCTGCACCGACAGGCTCTTGGCAAAGCCGACCTCGTCCGCCTTGGGCGTGGCCAGGCTTACGAGCGCCGGGGCGCCCGTCGCCCGCGAAAACCGCCGCAGGTCAAACTTACTCGGGATCTTGACGGCCATCATGCCGTACTTCTCCATGAAGTGCATGGCCATCTCCCCGAACGAGCCCCCCGACGCCACCACCTTGATGCCCTCGTCCGCCAGCTCCTTGATGGCGGCCTCCACCTTGTCCTCCTCGCCCTTCGAGTAGCTCTCCAACTCTTCGGCGCTCTTGATCAACACGGTCCCCTTGGTCTCGGTCCCGAGCGTGTCGACCCCCTGGGCGAACACCGCCACCTTGGCGTCCTCCACCCGCTTGACAGTCCCCTCCACGCCGCGCTTCAGCACCAGACCCTTGACCACCCGCGAATCGTGGATACTCCCGCCCTGAATCTTCACCACGCGCACGTTATCCACGCTGAAGTTGTTCTCGTTCTTGGGCAGCACGGCCACGCACGCCTCTGCCACTAGCGGCGCCAGCAGCGTCTCGTACCCGTGCAACTTGCTCGACATGCACCCCGTGATCCGCTTGACCACGTCCTCCGCCGACCGCACGTCCATCGACTCCGTCCCCGGGACCACCAACTCGTCCAGCTTGGCCAGCGCCATCTCCCCGGCCCTGGTGTACCCGTCGGCGATTTCCACTGGATGCAGCCCGTCCCGCAGGAGCTCTTCCGCCCGTTTCAACAGCTCCCCGGCCAACGACAGCACAAAGTTGGTCCCGTCGCCGATCTCCTGCTGCTGCGCCGCGGCCGCCATGGCCAGCATCTTGGCCGCCGGGTGCTGCACCTCGAGCTCGTTCACGATCGTGCACGCGTCCGACGTCAGAAAGATCTTATCCAAGTGATTGATCACCAATTTGTTCATCCCGTTGGGACCCATCGACGTGCGCGTTATCATCGACAGCTCCTTGCACGCCTGGATGTTTTTCAACACGGCCTCCTCCAGACCGGACATGTGCTGTCGGAAAGGGGCGGCGGGATGGGGCGTAAGACGGTGCGTGAGGCTGGCGAGAGTGGCGAGAGTGGCGAGGCTGGAACAGGCGCGGCGAAAGAGCGAGGGGCCAACCCACCGTTCGTTCTCGCGTACGTACCTTGTAGCCCTCTTTGAGCATGGACTGGAGCCCGTACGGCATCCCCCCCATAGACGCCATGACTGGTCGACTGGATGTCTGTATGTCTGTCTATTCGGCGACGAGGCGACCGGAGGCGAGTACGAAGCGCTCTGACTGGACGGCTAGAAGCGTCGCTTCGATCGTTCGGAGACGAAACTTGGACCGACGGACAGGATCGTGGACTGATTCCCGCGGACGTGACGACGTGATGGACAGATGGTACCGTTTTACGTACGAGGAAGCACGGCGACGGCTTCGAATGCTTTGAGTGTGGAGAGAGCGTCGCGAAGCGGCGTTTTCCTTCCTTTCAAACTCGATTCCGGCCCCAGGTCGACGGCAGAAACAAGCGAGCCCAAGTAGGCACGGTCGTGTCTTTGGCGAGTGGTTCAGGAGAGGGCGCCGACCGAAAGTCGCGGAGGGCGCCTCGCTGGTGACCCGAGTCGCGGCTACACGCATCGTCTCCGCCCGGAGCCGACGTCTCGTCGCTGCCGTCGTCGCTGCCGTCGTCGCTGCCGTCGTCGCTGCCGTCGTCGCTGCCGTCGTCGCTGCCGTCGTCGCTGCCGTCGTCGCTGCCGTCGTCGCTG
>Ga0181584_10003237_pt1 | contig 12502 bp, 7 predicted proteins | sample 071ome_30_FD_132462 | JGI IMG/M metagenome (GOLD analysis project Ga0181584, IMG submission 132462) | Coastal salt marsh microbial communities from the Groves Creek Marsh, Skidaway Island, Georgia - 071406AT metaG (megahit assembly) | ecosystem: Environmental > Aquatic > Marine > Intertidal zone... | reverse complement strand
TGCTCTGGTTCAGTGGTGACACCTCTAAGGGACAGTGGGTGAACCGTCACTGCCTGGCATCCTGACCCCTCCGATCCGCTACAATACTCTCACAACCACAAACGACATGACCGCAACCACTTTCAACGGATGGGCAAACTGGGCAACCTGGAACGTCGCCCTCTGGATCAGCAACGATGAGACGACCTACAAGGTCGCCCAGCGTTACGACTCCTACGATCGCCTCATCCCCCGCCTGGAGATGATGTGGGGGCAGATGACCCCTGACGGTGCCCGCTGGATGGACGGCACGATCGACACCGCTGCCCTGGATGAAATGCTGGCGGACCTGTGACACCTGAGGCACTGGTCCGGGGGTATTGACCTGCCCCCTCCAATGCCTTATATTACTTACATCGGGAGGGAAACGCACCTCCCACACTCCTAACGACTCATGACCCTTTCCACCCTGACCGCTGCTGACTCCATCGCTCTGGAGTTCTATGAGGAGAACGCCAACTACGTTGCTGGTTTCGGTCTGACGAACCTGGAGCGTGAGGAGCGCCGCCTCTTCAACCACGGTAAGAAGGTCGCCGCCCGTATCGTGGACGCTGCCGTTGCCATGTCTAAGACCCGCACCCCCTACACCGACGAACAGGTTGAGTTCATCGCTCAAACCTACGTTGCCTGTGGTGGTGACCGTCAAACCATCGTCGCCGCCTTCCTCAACCGTTTCCCCCTGTCGGGTCACTCTGCCGATAGTGTGGACCAGAAGGTTTGCCGCTTCCAAGTGTTGGACGCTTCCCGCCCCGACATGGTCCAGTGGGAGACCGATAACCAGGTCCGCCGCATCGCTAAGGACTTCCCTGAGTTCTTCGCTGCCGCCTGATAGGAGTGGGGGGACACCCTCCCCCTGCCCTGTGTGTTAGTGGATCGGCAGTGCCCCCCGTTGTGGGGGCGCGTCGGCGGGGCGCGTTAGGCGGTTTGCCCCCCGTATATAAAACCCCATAACTACCCTAATCTATAAAGTGTTACGATCACGAGCTCTTTATAAGATTCAAAGTCTAACTCACAGTTTTTCTATATAAAACAAAAATGGAAACACAAATACCTTCGATGCAAAAAAATCCGGACAAAAATTTTACGACTGTAGAGGTCGATCCAATAACTGGGGAGTATTATGTAACGATTCCTGAGTGGATTCTAAGTGAGTATGGGTGGTATGAGGGCACTGTAGTAAACATGGAAGTAGAAGGAGACTGTATTGTCATTACTGAAGTCCGTGAGGAATGATCGATTGACACCTTCTACATAGTGTTGTATGATTACTGATGTAACGTTACTTTCTTATGGCTAAAGGATTTACAGTAAAAGCGAAAGCCCCTGCCCCATCAACGAACAATGAAGAATGGGATTATGACAAAGCGAGGGAAATGATTCGTGGGAAGTCGATTGTATTTTGTCTTCCAGGTCGCGGAGTATCCTATACGTATTTGAAGAATTTTGTTCAATTATGTTTTGACATTGTTCAAGCAGGAGGGTCGATTCAGATTTCGCAGGATTATTCATCGATGGTAAACTTTGCAAGATGCAAATGTTTAGGTGCGAATGTTTTGCGTGGACCTGATCAACTTCCTTGGGATGGCAAATTGAATTATGATTATCAATTATGGATTGATAGTGATATTGTATTCAATACTGAAAAATTCTATCAATTGGTATTGATGGATAAAGATATTGTGAGTGGATGGTATTGCACTGAAGACGGGCATACGACATCAGTTGCTCATTGGATGGATGAGGATGACTTCAAGAATAATGGTGGAGTTATGAATCATGAAACACTTGAAACGATTCAGAAGCGTCGGAAACCATTTACTGTTGATTATGCAGGATTTGGATGGTTAATGATCAAGAGAGGAGTTTTTGAGCATCCAGAGATGAAGTATCCATGGTTTGCTCCTAAGATGCAAGTTTTTGAATCTGGTCAGGTTCAAGATATGTGCGGAGAGGATGTAAGTTTCTGTTTAGATGCAAAGGAAGCAGGCTTTGAAATTTGGTGCGATCCACGCATCAGAGTCGGTCACGAAAAGACAAGAGTTATTTGAAATGGCTAACAGAGAATCTTACAATATATACCGTAATGGGAGTAAGATTTACACGAACTTGACACAGGGCGAATATTTCGATATCATGGAGGACCTGTCGATTGAATACTATCAGACAGGTTCTCCAAGTCCTGAAGACTTATACACTGAAATTACCTCGGAGGATTAATTATGGCTATGCGTAAAGGTGGCGGTTATGTGGAGGGTGCTCCTAAGAAAACTCGTCAGGGAACAGGGATGAATACAAAGTATGCAGCGTCTTCTCGCAATAAAGCTAAGAAGAAGTATCGCGGGCAAGGTAAAGGTTAATATTAAGACCCTACGGGGTCTTTTTTAATGGAAATAAATAGTCTTAAGGGATAGCAACCCCTCTAAAAGTTCTGATTTCATGCAAATCAGGAGCTAAAATGGGACAATCACCTGTCGATAGAAACACTGAATATATGAGAGAGATGTGGGGAACCACTAAACTCATCTCAGATTATGGATCAATGCAACATAATGACCAAAAAAGAGTTCTGACAGAGGTGATGCACGATACTGCACCTCGTCATGATCTTAAAAAACAGACTGAATTACACGAAAAAATTCGTAATGACAATGATTATGATGATTGGGAGTATGGAACTGAGCCAAATTATGGTAATCCTTGGATTTGAACATAAATAAAGTCAAGAAAACTTCTTGACCAATGGCAGTCACAAGGATATCAAGAGCATTTAAGGACATAAGTCTGTCTTTTGACCCACACCCTGTGACAAAAGACCTTCCAATTCTTAAAAATGAGAATGCAATTCGTCGTTCAGTAAGGAATTTGGTCGAAACAATCCCAACAGAGCGTTATTTTAACCCTCTTTTGGGGTCTGATGTTCGATCAAGTCTCTTTGAATTCGTTGATTTTGGTACTGCATCCGAAATTGAGTCACAAATAGTGACTACTATTGAGAATTTTGAACCAAGAGTGACAAATATCCGTGTTGATGTCAATCCTCAACCCGATGATAACACTTTTGAGGTCACAATTTTCTTTGATATTATCGGTCAAGACTTTCCTGCTCAAGAATTTACGTTTTTACTAGAGGCAACCAGATAAACAATGCCTTTTACCAAATATACAAACCTCGATTTTGACCAGATAAAGACCTCTATCAAGGATTATCTCCGTGCAAACTCAAATTTCACGGATTTTGACTTTGAGGGGTCTAATTTTTCTGTCTTAATCGACACTTTAGCGTATAATACCTATATTACGGCATTTAACTCGAATATGATTGTCAATGAATCCTTCTTGGATTCGGCAACATTGAGAGAAAATGTCGTTTCATTGGCAAGAAATATAGGATATGTACCACGCTCTAGAAGCGCCTCTAAGGCAACTATAGATTTAGACGTAGAACTGAATGAAGATGCCTCAACATTGACCTTAGAAGCGGGTTTAGCGTGTGTAGGATCGGTATCTGACAGCAACTATGTCTTCTCAGTCCCAGAAAATATTACAACAACGGTAAATTCTAAAAAAGCAATATTTTCGAGCATCGATATCTATCAAGGATCCTTCGTAAGAAATTCTTTCGTCGTTGATGGATCACTAGATCAAAGATTTATTCTCAATAATTCATTCATCGACACCTCAACAATATCTGTTTATGTAAAGGGAATCAATGATTCTGGACTAGGAAGACAATATAAACTTGTTGATAATATATTAAACTTAAATTCTTCTTCTGAAATTTACTTGATTCAAGAAGTTCAGGATGAGAAGTATGAATTATTCTTTGGTGATGGATATTTCGGTAAAAAGTTGGAAAATGGAGCAGTAATAACAGTTACGTATATTGTCACTGATGGAATTGAAGGCAATGGCGCATCAGATTTCTCATTCTCTGGAAGACTGACAAATTCATTGGGCAATATACCCAGTGTAAAAACAATATCAGTTTCTACAATAAACAGTTCCTCCAATGGTGGAGAAATTGAAAGCGTTGACTCGATTAAATACTTTGCTCCAAGATTATATTCTTCACAATATAGAGCAGTCACTACCCGTGACTATGAATCTATCATTCAAATGATATATCCAAATACCGAGTCTGTATCTGTTGTTGGTGGTGAAGAATTAGATCCTCCACAGTTTGGAAATGTATTGATTAGTATTAAACCAAAAAATGGAGATTATATTTCAGATTTTGATAAGGACAACATTACTTCAAAATTAAAAAAATATTCTGTTTCTGGAATCAATCAGCAAATTATTGATCTGAAGGTTCTTTACGTTGAAGTTGACACGGCAGTTTACTATAATAGCGCAGGTGTTTCAAATGTCAACGATTTGAAGACAAATATTATCACCACTTTGAATACTTTTGCACGTTCTAATGTCAATATGTTTGGTGGAAGATTTAAATACAGCAAATTGTGCCAAACGATTGATAACGTTGATAATGCTATCACATCAAATATTACTAGAATTAAAATTAGAAGAAATTTAAGAGCATCAATTAACCAGGCAACACAGTATGAGATTTGTTTTGGAAATAAATTCCATGTGAATAGTGGCGGTTTTAATATTAAGAGTACAGGATTTACTCTTGCCGGAAGAATAGGAACATTCTATTTCACAGATGTTCCTGGGACAAATGGAACTGGTGTTTTATCCATTGTTAAAGAATCTACTATTGAAGGCAAATATATTATAGAAATTAAATCGGCGGGAACAGTAGATTATGATAGAGGTGAGATTATAATTAATACCTTGAATATTACATCAACTGAAAAGGATAATAATGTTATTGAGATTCAGGCATTCCCAGAGTCTAATGATGTCATCGGTCTGAAGGATCTTTATTTAAGTTTCTCAGTTGCCGATAGCAAGATAAATATGGTTAAGGATACTATTACATCTGGAGAACAGATATCCGGTGTCGGATATAAGACAACTTCTAGCTACTTAAACGGAGAACTAAAGAGGGTATAAGATGATAAAAACTGGATTTGAGACGAGGGTAAAAGTTCAGCAAATTATTGAGAACCAACTCCCAGAATTTTTACGTTCTGAAAGTCCTAAGGCAATAGATTTTTTAAAGCAGTATTATATTTCACAGGAATATCAGGGTGGTCCAGTAGACATTGCTGATAACTTAGACCAATATTTGAAGATCGACAACCTCACACCAGAGGTTCTTTCTGGTTCTACAGATATTACTTCAAATATTTCTTCTAGTGTAGATACTATTCAGGTATCATCGACTAAAGGATTTCCTTCTCAATATGGTTTATTACAGATTGATGATGAAATTATCACTTACACTGGAATTACAACCAACAGTTTCACTGGTTGTGTGAGGGGATTTAGTGCAATTACCGATTATAGATCATCTTCAAACCCAGAAGAATTGGTTTTTAGCACATCTAGTGCAGCATCTCATACCTCAGGATCATCTGTAAAGAATTTAAGTGTTGAGTTTTTAAAAGAGTTTTATAAAAAACTTAAATATTCTTTCACTCCAGGTTTAGAAAACGTTGATTTTGTATCTGACCTTGATGTAAATAACTTTATAAAGGAATCAAGGTCCCTTTACGAATCCAAAGGAACAGAAGAATCTTTCAAAATTCTCTTCAAAGTTTTATATGGAATAACTCCTACAGTAGTCGATTTAGAGAATTACCTTCCAAAACCATCATCTGCAAGATTTTTAAGAAGAGAAATAGCAGTTGTTGAGGCAATTTCTGGCGATCCATTGAAACTGGTTGGTCAGACAATTAGAAAATCGACAGATTCGGAAACACAGGCATCAATATCTGAGGTTGAAATTTTCACCAGATCTGGTCTTAATAAGACATACTATAAGATTAGTCTGTTTGTAGGATACGATGATAACAATTCAATTCAAGGAACTTTTGCACCACAACCAAAAGTTTTAGCAATTAATCCAGTATCTGTTGGATCTAGTGTTATTACAGTCGATTCTACAATAGGATTTGCAGATTCGGGAACTTTAATTTCCGGCGACAACACACTGACATATACTGAAAAAACAATAAACCAATTTTTAGGTTGTAGTGGTATTACTTCTATTATCAACGCAACTGATGAAATCAGATCTGATGAGTTTTACTATGGATATGAGAATGGTGACGTTACCAAAAAGGTAGAAGTTCGTCTAACAGGAGTACTGTCAGAATTTAATCTCATTAGTGATATTAAGTTGGCATCGGAAGGGCAGAAAGTTTTTGTAAATAATGTTGGTGAAAAGATTCTAAATCCCGATCAAAGCAAAACACATAAAGAAATTTTTGCAAATTCTTGGATTTATAATACAAGTGTTAGATTTGAAGTTGATAGTATTAGTGGATCCAATTTTGTTTTAAAGGGTATTCCAGATAAGTCTAATTTAAAAGTAGGTGATCATGTAGACATACTGTTAGGTTCTACTGAAAATATTGTTTATTCAAATGCAGTTGTTTCATCTATATTTGAAAATCAAGTCTCACTCGGAAGTCTTACTGGATTTGTATATGATTCTACACTCGATTATTCCATTAGAAGAAATTTAAAAAAAGCAAAAAGTTCTTCTATTCCAATTCTTTATGGTAATGATGTAGTAACCTCCGATGTTCAAAATTTATATAATGAAAAGGATGAATATTTTTACGTAGCATCAAACTCACTTCCATCGTATACTATAACAACTGCAACAAATAAGGCAGTTATGTCATCTGGCGATATAAGTCTGTTTGATGGTTACAATTCTGATACTAACAATTATTCAATCTTATCATTCCCCTCAAGTGTTCCATTTGTTAATGGTGATGAAATATACTATATTCCAGAAAATGATCCTATTACAGGTCTTGAAGAAGGTAGTTATTTCGTAAAAGTTTTATCTCCATCGAATAGAATCAAGCTCTATCTTTCAAGATCATTAATTATTAGTGACACGGCAGTAGAATTTTCCCCAATAACTACGTCTGGGAATCATACATTTATTTTGTATTCCCAAAAAGATCAATACATATATCCACAAAGAATCCTCAAAAAGTTTCCAAGTAACAGAACTATCAAACTTGGAAAAAATATTAGAACTATACCAGGAACTGTAGGAACTCTGGTAAACGGTGTTGATATTTTAAATTACAAATCACAAGATAAGATCTACTATGGACCGTTAGATGAAGTTAAAATCTATAACGGAGGAGAGGATTATGACGTTATTAATCCACCATCTGTAGTAGTATCAAATCCAACTAGTGGAACTACATCTTTAGTAAGACCAGTATTAAAGGGATCTTTAAAAGAAGTCATTGTAGATCCACAAAATTTTGATATTAAAAGAATTTTATCAATAAAATTAACTGGTGGAAATGGTATTGGTGCAAGATTTGAACCTGTTCTTCAAAGACGAAGGAGAGATTTTGAATTTGATGCTAGACCACATTATGCTGGTGGTGGAATAAACATTTATACTGATACAATTAAATTCTTAGATAACCACAATTTGGTTAGTGGTGAGCCATTGATTTATGACAATAATTCAAATGATTCTGTAGGCATTGGAACATATCTGGGTTCAAACTTAAATTTAGGAACCACTCTGAAAAAAGATACCTTATATTATCCAGAAGTTGTAAATGCAACAACTGTAAAATTATATGCAACTCTCTCAGATTACACTGCTGGAATTAATACAGTAGGATTTACAACATCCAGTGCTCAGGGAATCCATAGATTAAGAACGTATGATATCAAAAATTCATTAAAGTCAATTAAGATCATCGATCCAGGTAGTGGATATCAAAATAGAAAATTAATTGTAAAACCTGAAAATGTATCTTACATTGAAGATAAAATTAATTTTAAAAATCATGGTTTCAATGATGGCGATTTAGTAGTTTACACTACAGACGGGACTGAAATTGCTGGTTTGTCAACAGCATTGGATTATTATGTTATCAAAGAAGATGCTAATAACTTTAGATTAGCGGATGCTGGAATTGGTGGGACAATTACATCAAATTATACTAGAAAAAATTATGTAGATCTTTCCTCCTCTGGAACTGGATATCAAAATTTCTCATACAAACCAATCACATTGACGGTTGATGTTGAGTATGATGGGGTAGTAGGAGTCTTGACTGCAACTCCAATTATTAGAGGATCAATAACAGATTTATATCTTTACGAAAAAGGAACTGGATATGGATCCAATGTATTGAATTTTGATAAAAAACCATCAGTATCTTTTACTAGTGGAAAAAATGCAGAACTGAATGCAATTGTTATTGGTGGAAAAATAGATAAAGTATTGGTAAGTAATTCTGGATCAGAATACACTTCAGCCCCAGATTTAGAAGTCTCTGGAAGTGGTATCGGTGCAAAATTACGTGCTGTTGTTTCTGATGGAAAAATAACAAATGTTATCATTGTAAATCAGGGCATTAATTATGGAAATGATACTGTAATTAAGGTTATTCCAAATGGAAAGAATGCTTTTGCAATTCCTACCATAAGAAGCTTAACGGTCAACAATGTTTCTAGATTCAATACGAATGAAATTATTATAGACAATGTATCCAATGAGGAAGGACAAGGATATGCTTTATGTGGATACACAACAAGTATTGTTAGTGATTTTAATGATAATGGATCTACACATTCCCCAATAATTGGTTGGGCAATCGATGGAAATCCAATTTATGGACCTTATGGATATAGTGATCCAGATAATTATAGTTCTAAAATTAAAGTTATACGACCAGGATATGTATTATCACCTTCCAGTGTAATTGATAGACCTTTAGGATTTACAAATGGATTCTTTATTGAAGATTATGTCTACAACAATTCTGGAGATTTGGATCAATATAATGGTAGATACTGTAAGACCCCAGAATTTCCTAATGGTGTGTATGCATACTTTGCTGGAATTTCTTCAACAACTTTCAATTCACAATTCCCATATTTTATTGGAGATTCATACAAAGCATTACCAGTAACTCAAGAATTAAATCAAGATTTTGATTTCAATAATTCTAATTTAATCAGAAATACATTCCCATATGGTGTTGCTGAAAGATATTCAAATAATGATTTCATAATAGAACCCTATGAGATTAAGGAGCAAACCTTAGTTATTGATTCTGTAACTAAGGGAAGTGTTACAAAATTAACTATAAATGAAGAAGGAAGCGATTATGCTGTCGGAGATTCTTTAGTATTTGATAATACTGACACAAATGGATCTGGATTGACTGCAGATGTAAAATCTGTATTAGGTAAAACAATAACAGATATTACAACTACAACTGAAACACATCAATCTGCAAAGGTAGTTTGGAGAGACCAGAATACAGTTTCTTTACATATTGATCCATCTAACAATATCATCAACAATGATAGTGTTGTTGTTTCTGGTTTATCAACCTTTATTGACGGATTATCAAAATCACATATTGCTGGAATTTCTTCTGCTAAGGTCTATCTCTTAAAAGAAGTATCTTCAAACGCAACAGCAGGTGTTGTAACAGATATCTATGTCTCTAGTATCCCAGTAACAGTATCTACAGGATCTACAATTGCCATTGGAACTGAGAGAATGTCAGTTCTTAATGTATTTGAAAGTGAAAAGGTAATAAGAACAGTAAGAGGAACTGTCGGATCTGCTCATACAGCATCAACTGAAGTTACTGTATATGATGGAAAAATTACTCTACCAGTATCTGTTCCATATTTTGAATCAAGACTCAATGATAAGGTATACTTTAATCCATCACAATCATTAGGAATTGGAACCCAGACTGGTATATCCTCTTCATACAATTACGTCATTGGCGATAGAACTCTTTCAATATCTGTTCCAAACCAAAGCATATATCTTCCAAACCACCCATTCAAAACTTCTCAAGCAGTAACACTTGAAATTGTAAGTGGTATCAATACTATTTCGGTATCAAATACTGAAACAAGTTCAATATTTACTATTCCATCCAATGGAACCTCACAGACACTATATGTAATTAACAAGTCGAAAGATTACATTGGTCTAACAACACAAGTTGGTCTGACAACAAATACTGATGGATTGTATTTCAGATCTTTCGTTTCGAACGGTAGCGATGAAGACTACAAGTATTCCTTAGAATCTAACTACACGCAAGTTACTGGAAAGGTTGAGAAACTTCAATCAGTTGTCTCAGTATCTACATCACATTTACTGAATACTGGCGATGTAATTAATTTGAAAGTAAACTCAAATAGATCTATAGGTGTTGGAGACTCCACCGCCATTTATGTAAAATATAATGCCGACTATAATAAACTTTTAATAAATCCAATAGGATTTACATCCTCTGATATTTCAACAACATCAAATATTATCACTTTATCTAATCACAAGTTAAAAACTGGCGATAAGGTTTTCTATAGTTCTGTTGGAGACGTTGCTAGTGGTCTCACCACTGGATCATATCATGTATACAGAATTGATGATAATCAAATTAGATTAGGTAAAACTTTAATAGATGTTAAACAGTATCCATTGTCTTTAATCAGTATTGGATCTACTGGTGGGTCATCTCAAGAAATTTCTTTAATTAATCCAAGAATTTCCGTAATTAGAAATAATGATCTTGTATTTGATCTCTCAAATTCATCTCTTAATGGATATGATTTCAAGATCTTTGAAGATAGTGATTTCTACAACAAGTTAGATTCTACAGGATCATCTTCCACATTCAATGTAATAGGTGTTGGAACGGTTGGCGTATCTACCAATGCATCACTCACGTTGAATTATAGTGAATATTTACCAGAAAAATTATATTATGCACTCGAAAATGGCGGTTATATTAGCACTGCTGATAAGGACATCCCAAATAATAATGAAATTTTATTTGAAAATAGTGTTTATGATGGATCATATGTTATTTCTGGTGTTGGAACCACAACGTTTACCATCTCACTGAAGTCTTTACCAGAAACTTTAAATTATACTCAAGATAATACCGATGTTTTAAAGTATTCCACATCTTCTGCAAGCGCCAGAGGCGGTGTTTCTGAAATTAAAATTATTGATAGGGGACTTAATTACAAAAAACTTCCAAAATTTGTAAGTATTGCATCAACTCAAGGAACGGGTGTTGATATTACTCCAGAATCTACAAATATTGGAAGAATAAATGAGGTAACAATTCTTGATCAAGGATTTGATTTCTCTTCAGATAAGACATTAAACCCACAGGCATACGTATCACCAAGAATTTCAATATCCAACAGAGATTATGTTGTCGATATTCAAATTACATCTGGTGGATCAAATTATACGTCTGCTCCAGATTTGGTTGTAGTAAATCCAGAAACTGGTGAAGCATATCAAAGTGGTATTTTGGAGGCAAGTATTCAGGGGTCATCAATTTCCTCCGTGAATATTGTAGAACCTGCAACTGGATTGGCAAATATAGTTAATAAGGTATTCGCAACAAACAATACCAACGGAATTGGTATTAATAGTTGTTTGTCTTCAAGTTCTGGAGTTGTAACTTGCATATTGAATACACCAATCTTAGGATTTAGCACTAATGCATTTAATGTTGGTGATAGGGTCTTTGTTGAAAATATACAAAAATTGGGATCATCTGGAGATGGATTTAATTCACCAGATCTCGGATATAAGTTTTTTGATGTTACCGCATACAGAAATACAAATCCAGCAGAGGTTGAATTTAATATTTCAGAATATACTTCAAATCCAGGTATAGCTCTTACCAGTCAAACAACATCCTTTGCATCTATAATTAAAGAATCAAATTATCCAACATTTAATGTAATTCAAGATTCGCAAGAATTTAATATTGGAGAATTCTTATTTGTTCAAAAAAATGGATCATATATTGAAACTGATCTGATTATTACTGAAAGTATAAACAATCAAATAAAGGTATATGGTTCTTATCAACTGACAAAAAATGAGGTTGTTATTGGAAAAGATTCTGGAACTAAAGCAACTATAAGTTCCATAGAAGAAAATAAAGCATCATTTACCATTGATTACTCTCTGAGAAAAGATATAGGATGGTCTGACGACGTTGGAAAGTTAAACTTAGATACACAAGTTTTACCAGACAATGATTACTATCAAAATCTTTCTTATACAATTAAGAGTCCAATAACTTATGATGAGCAAATAAATCCTGTAAATAGACTTCTGCATACATCAGGTCTCAAAAATTTCGCAGATACTGCAATAATACAATCTGTTAAAGCAGGAATTGGAACTGGAATACAGGCGTCTGCAGTTGCAGTTGTTGATGTATCTTCCGAAAGAAGAGTTGATACAATAAATGCATTTGATTTAACTGTCGATATTGATGTAGTTGGACCAAAATCTAAGTTTTTACAATTTGAAAATAAAAAATTAACG
>Ga0181584_10003226_pt1 | contig 12524 bp, 10 predicted proteins | sample 071ome_30_FD_132462 | JGI IMG/M metagenome (GOLD analysis project Ga0181584, IMG submission 132462) | Coastal salt marsh microbial communities from the Groves Creek Marsh, Skidaway Island, Georgia - 071406AT metaG (megahit assembly) | ecosystem: Environmental > Aquatic > Marine > Intertidal... | reverse complement strand
CCAACTCTCAGAAAGAATGATTGCTCGGATGGAGTGGGGCTTAGTTGCGCATATGGGAACGCCAGATTTAGAGACTCGAGTGGCGATCTTGCAACATAAAGCCGAGCAAACAGGGCTAAACCTTCCTAGTCAAACCGCCTTTTATATTGCAGAGCACATCTACAATAATGTGCGGCAACTCGAAGGAGCTATTAACCGTTTAGGCGCTTATTGTAGGCTCATGCACTTAAACCCCACTGAGGAAGTTGTGGATTCCACTTTAAGTGAAATGTTTCAAGCGCCAATCCGCTCGAAAATCTCTGTCGATCGGATCCTCCATAGCGTGGCATCTATGTATAATGTCCGGGAAAGTGATCTTCGAGGAACCTCAAGAGCAAAAGAAATTGCCTATCCAAGACAAATTGCAATGTACTTAGCAAAAGAACTTCTCGGAGAATCCCTGATTAAAATTGCCTCTTCTTTTGGCGGAAAAACCCACTCAACTCTTTTGCATGCATGGAAAAAAATCTCCAAGCAAATTGAATGCGATGATGTGTTGCGCCGCCAAGTGCAAATGACCCGCCAAAATATCGAAGCTTAAGCTCTTCTATCAATCAAGGCCATTGAGTAAATCTTTTTAGGGAAGTAGCCCCTGATTTCTCTTTGCTTTTCTATTAAATCATCGAGCTTTGTAAGAGTCGGTGTGATCACTAGCACTGTTTGACCTGATAACTTTTCACCACGAGGAGCACATGGCTTACCTATGAGCTTTGCTAAATGTTTTGCAAGAAGATGCGCAGGGTCATTTAGGGGAAGATACTTCTCGCTATTGGGAGTCACCACATCGGGAAGTGGAAAAGAAGAGCGGCTGAGTTTTAAAAGCATTAAAGCAAGAAGTCCTTTTCCTTGATGGGTCTTTAGAAAATGCTGATATAAAGATGAAATCGGCCCAAACCCATCAAAAAGGGATAGGTGATGGGGAAGATATCTAGGGACTTTTTCGCACCCCTTGCAGGGGAGCTTTCCCCAGCAATTTTTGCACCGCTCCTTTGGATCAATCCACTCAATTAGCTCAAAGCAAGTATCACATAGGAGATGGTGGTTTTTTTCAGCAATCCCTTTGCAGTAAAGACAGTAGGAAGGATAAAAGAAGTGGATCAGTGCTCTAGCGAAGCCCATATTTTGGATTTTCAAACGTTCCCCCAATTGAGAGCGTAAAGGGCTCTGTCACTTTTAAAAGAACATACTGCTTCATCTTGATATTCACATTGATATTTCCTTCAAAGTCAATATAGGAATGTTCAATCGGAGAGATATAGAATTGAGACCGTTTTCCTTCGCTATAGCTTCCTTTAAGCTCAGTAAAATACACCCTTCCATCTACAATCACATATTCAAGCTTCCCTCGCACTGGTACTAATAGCCCCATATCCAGTCCTAAACGACCTAAAATCTCAAACGGAATATCTAAGATGTGGTAGTCCCTTTTAAAGGTATTGATAAAGTTTAAGTTCCCCTTTCCTACAAAGCTTGAAGCATCCCCAAGGGTTCCTTGAATGTTATGCGCGCGAAGCTCTCGAATGGTTAGAGGTTTAATCCGGGTCGGATACTTTCCTATTTTCTTTAAAAGGCTCGGGCGAAAATCGGTGATCACAACCTCTGGAATATTTAAGTTCCAGTGATTTTCAGATGTTTTAGAAAGGCGCATTGATTCAACAGCAAACATCCCAGAAGTATCACTAATTGTAAAGTGATCAAGTTCAACATGGTCTGGGCGGAGGCGAATTTCACTCATTAAAGTGCCCATTTGAGAGCCCATTAACTGAAAATTCTTCCCCTTAAGATATCCACTAAAAGAGCTCTTTTCTAAGTCTGTTTTGTGAATGACAAGTCCCCCACTAAGCTCATATCCTTTTCCAATTTCAAATTCTGAAACCGTCTCTTGAAATTCCTGCGGCATGAGCTGAGCAAACTTGGGCACGTTCACTTTTAACTGACCTGTAAGAGCGATCTGATTTAGAAGAGACTCTTTGGGATTATGGTGAAATGCAAAGTCTAATCCGCACACTCCTCCATCAATACTTTGAATAAAAAACCCTTCTTTTTCGTTCCAATCTGTTTGCACAACTAAAGGATTTGAGCCTCTTTGATCATTGCACGTTTCTTGAAGGGTTAATCGCGCTTTAAAATGAGGGCGAAATGCAAGGTCTGCTCGCAGATCAAAAGGAAGATCATCATAGAGAGTGTTCACCCGTGCAATCAGCTCATTTTTCTCTAAGTTCAGTGAAAAAGAGCTTAAGTACCAAGCCTTGTCTCCAATCCAGTAATACCCCTCTATGAGATATCCAGTCATCTTTGGAGAGTCTCCAAGCTCAAAGTCAAATGAAGCTTCAATTTGGTTATCCCATCGAATCGGATATCCAAAAACAATCATCCTCTCTTCTTCATAACTAATATGGGGAAGGGAGTGAGTCTGCCCAATAAAATGCACCATTTCAGGAGGAACAATCAACTTAGATCCTTCTCCTTTTATAGTTCCCTCTTTCAAGCTTAAACGATCTAAGTGCACCTTTGCCCAAAGTTGGTTAGAGCGAGGATGGAGGAAGTTGAAATCTGCTTGATGCATAATCACGCCCTTGCCCATCTCATATGAAATGCGCACAGATTTTGGACTCTCCACTCTCAAGCGTCCCCGTCCAATATCCTCACCAACGCAGCTCAGCTCAGAATCCACTGTCCAATGATTCCAACCTTTGGAAAAATCAAAGATTACATTTCCTTTTGCAAACAAAACCCCCTTAATATAGTCCCAATCTACATTGAGTTGAGGAAGAAGCGCTTTCATTTCTTCTAGATCAAGACGGAGCCCTTCAAGAGGAACCTTGAGCTTTCCTCGTCCCTCATCAAATGTGACCGCTCCACTTTTCAAAAAGCTTTGTTTCCAAAGAACACTTAAATGAGGAAGGCGCCATCGATCGTGGTCCTTGATCATCTCAGCTTGGATCTTTAAAGCTCCTGCTTCAAATTGATCTAGAGAAAAGCTATCACCTTTTCTCTTACCACTAAGGTTCAAGTGGTCTAAATCAATTGCTCCAATTTTGAGCCTTGAGCTCTTCACATCAAAAGAAAACGTTTCGTCGGATTGATCGATTAAAAAGCTTAAGCTCACTTCTCCATCGACATGGGGTCCACGCATGTCATCGAGAGTCTCATCTTTAATCGGCAACAGTCCAGCGGAGTTTAAAAAGTCAATATGATGCACCACATCTAGAGCGGAGAGTTTTGTAGAAATGGCCGCTCGTTGAAGCGCTCCCCCTTTAAACGCAAGGGTATCCACTTTCATTCTAGCGCCAAAAAATCGGGTTTTATCAGGATCTAAGTGAAGTAAAAATTCATCCTGCTCATTAATTCCTCTTCCAAATACTCGACAAATTTCATAGGTCGGAGCTTCAAGTCGACAGTCATAAATCAACACCCCTTCTTTCGCATCCAGTTCAAGAAGTGGAACATTGAGTGCATATGACTTCGGCTTATTTCCAGCAGTCAGCGTCAAATCGCCTGCTACTTTTTCAATCTTAAACCTTTCGTCTTCAGCTGAAAAAAAGAGCTCTCCGGAGAGATTTTCAAATCCAAATGTCTCAGAAAATGGAAACGCTCCATCTTGAAGGTGGAGCCCAATGCGCCACTCTAAAAGCTCTTCGACTCCTCCAACATAAGCGCGAAGATGCATATCCCCTGGACCACTTTTCATCTTTCCACTTAATGGAAGCTGAGTCTCTTTAAAAGGCTCGAAATGCCTTAAAATCGAAAGGACATCTTTCACATCGCCGTCAATAGAGTAGGTATTAATTTTAAGTTCACTGCGACCATCAAGAGCAAAATCTACAGCAATTTCTGCTTGAAATCTCACCCCATTTGAAATTGCATCGACATTTTGGAATAAAAACTCATTCCCTTCTAAATCCACCTCCGAGGTAAAGGAAGAAAAGTGGAGTCCAAAAGAGTGTTCAGTCACCTCTGCATTTTTGAGAGGAATCTTTCCCCGCCACGTCTTTTTTTCAAAGTCGAAAAAGAAGTTGCAGTTTGGAGCTTTTTCGATCCCTTGAGGATTGGGAATAATATCGATTGCATCGGACTCATATTTAAGATCAGAGGGGTTAACGGTAAACTCTACAGCTTTGGAATTGAACGTTCCATCAAGTCCAATAAACCCTCGTCCTCGAAAGTCTCGGTTCCAAATGAGCAGCGGAAGGTTGACGGTGCGAGCAGAAATCTTCTCTCCACGAAACCATCCAAGCTCGATTCCTTTTAAAAATTCTCCCTTTGAAAACCGCTTGAGATCCCAGTTCCATCCAAACTCAATTGTGTCATCTTTTTCTCCTTCGCGAAGAAAGCCCAAAGATCCTTCTACACCAAGACGGGAGTCGACAGTTTTAAGTTTCATATCTAGATCCAGAGCGACTGCTTGCGACATGTTTTTCGGTTTTGGAATATGGAGCAATTCGGCCAACTTTTCTGGATAAAGTAGAATATCCACATTGATATTAAGATGAGAGTACAGCCCCTCAAATGCAAAGACTCCTTCAAGTCCTTCATACTGACATTTTAAAACCGATGGCTTTAAGTACTGGTCATGCACGGAAAGGGTAAGGGAAATGTCTTGCAGATGATGCTGCCTATAAAAACACTGCCCCCCATCAATGCGCGCTTCCCAATAGGTCCCATCAAAAAAATCAGGAGTGGAAAAGTCAAACTCTCCCTTTCCAAATACGCTATCTCCCTTCCAAGTCAGCTCTTTATCTACAAATTTAGCAACAACATCCCGCGCATTGAGCCCTTCTACATGCACGCGCACTAAGTGTTTATCTTCAATCCATCCACTCACTTTACAATCAAAGCTTCCTTGATCGATCTGGATTCGATCAACCGTCGGCACATATGAGCCAATTAAGTGTTGAAAAAGAGAGACCTGATCAGGAAGAAGATACTTCCCTTCTCCTTCAAATGCAAATTTCCCTTTACCTCTTGAAGTGAGTGAAAAAAATGTTCCAATTTCTTCCGCATCAAAAAACTTCGCATCGCAAGCAAGTTTCCAATTGGTGTCTTCTTTGATTTTCCCCTCACCAAATACGTGGAAAGGAACCATTTTTTCTTTTCGACGAAAAAGACCATGAAACTCCATGATCGGAGCGTTCATTCTGCTAAAGCGAATCGACCCATTTACATCAACAGCCGCCCAATTCTCGCCTCTTTCTGGATTATCCAAGCTCACATGAAGACCGGTGACTTCCCCATCCCCAATAAAATAGGGCCATAAGTTATCAAAAAATGGATGGGACTCCCACCCTTTCATCTCATCATTTGAGGAAAAATGTTCATTCCAAACAACATGGTGGACATGCAAATCCAGTCCTTTTTCCGGATTTGAAAAGACAAAGTCCTTTAAGTTAAGAGCGTATTTAATGTGTTCGATGTGCTTCGGGGCTGATAATGCAAAAGCTACAGAGCCGCTTAAGCTTCCCTTTGTCATCACGCTTGCCTGTTGAAAAACCGGAGTGAGAAATTGACCGATTTCAAAAGCCCACGCTGTATCAAGCTCATTAAAGTTTAAATCAAAGTGGAGATGTTTTTCCTTTTTCTCAACGATTGCAGCAAAGGCAGGCTCCTCACCTTTTTTGCTGATATTAAGAGTTCCAACTTTCCCTTCTTTTGGACATTCATAGGAAATCTGCGCGGTATGCTCACCAAAGGTAAATTCTCCCCGCTTAATATTCACAGGGGTTTTGAATAGAAGCTTATCTAAAACGTCGTAGAGATCTTTTTTCTTAGAGGTTGCCTGTTTCAAATCTCCCAAACAAAGCTTCACTTGAGGGTGATCCATAACCACGCTTGGAGAAAACTTAAAGGGAAACACCTGGACATCAAAGCGGAATTTCAAATCATCGATCTTCACTGTAAAGGGTGGGCTTCCCTTTCCTTCTTTTCGCTTCGCCGTCACATCGTGAAGGACAAAAAGCCCTTCTTCCAAATAAATCTTCTCGTAAGAAAATTTCATACTTCCACCTTTTGGAAGGCGGGATGAAAGATACGATTTTGCTCCCATGCAAATCAGTGGGCGGTGTCCAATACCAAAGGCAAGAAGCAGTGTAAAAAGAGATCCAATCCAAATAAGTGTTTTTTTGCGCACAATCGTTCCTTAATTTCTCCTTCTATCCTAAAGGAAAAGCTAAAAAAAATAGAGGAAAAATTTTCTTTTCGACATTATAGAGACATGCTACGAAAAGTTTTGGATTTTCATCTTCGCTTAACTGATAGCGGAAAGCCCCTTTCTCGCTTAAGACCTTTAGTGAGCGCTCTTGATACATTTTTCTATGAAGTTCCTTTGCGCACATCTAAGGGTCCACACATAAGAGACATCTTAGATTTGAAAAGATGGATGATGGTGGTTGTCTACGCTTTGATTCCTTGCGTATTAATGGCAATTTGGAATAGTGGCGTTCAAGGATTTGTCTATGGCAGCGGAAATCTTTCCCTTTTAGAAGAGTACTTTAAGGCCTCCGAAACCTTTAGTGGATATCTAGCGTTTGGAAAAGCGCACTTTTTTCCCATCATCAAAAGGGGGCTGATTGCATTTCTTCCGATCATGCTCATTTCGTATGGGGTTGGCGGAATTTGGGAAGTATTGTTTGCAATCATTCGGCGGCATGAAGTATCGGAAGGGTTTTTAGTCACTGGAATGCTTTTTGCTCTGATTCTTCCCTCAACCATCCCCTATTGGATGGTTGCCATTGGGGTCTCTGCAGGAGTGGTCATTGGAAAAGAGGTTTTTGGAGGCACTGGGATGAACATCTTAAACCCAGCACTTTTGTGCCGCGCTTTTTTATTCTTTGCCTTTCCGACAAAAATGACAGGTCCTGTTTGGGTTGGAACCAATCCAATAGAGATCAATCAAAGCATTGGAAAAATGAACCACGAGCTTGGAGAAATCGATGGAGTCACTCAAGTCTCAGCGCTCAACCGGTTTAATATCAGCCCAGATATTAAACGAGTCCATGTGGACGCCATTGGGATGGACTTTGGAAAAGAGGTAAAAACCAGTCGAGTCATTAACCACCAGCTAGCTTTTTGGAAAAAAGGAGCCTCTTACAGCACCCTTACAAAGGAGGAGAAAAAAGACTTTATTACAACTCCTCTAAATGAGGGAGGGCTGGGTCTTTCACCAGAAAACTACAGTGATGCAATAAGTTTTGCGAAACTTAAATTCTCAATTGGGAATCTCACAAATGGAAATTTCTTTTTCGGAAATCGCATTGGCTCTATGGGAGAAACCTCCATTCTCGCCTGCTTACTTGGAGCTTTTCTTCTCATTTACACCCGAATTGGATCTTGGAGAACGATGCTAAGCATGGCAATTGGCGCTTATCTTACTGCATTTGCATTTGAGTTTGCAGCAGATCATCTCGGCGCCCACGGCGGCGCATTTAATAGCGCAAAATATGCCTTCCCCGCCTACAAGCATCTTCTCATGGGAAGTTTGGTCTTTGGACTGGTGTTTATGGCAACAGATCCTGTTTCTTCTCCCTATATGAAAAAGGCAAAGTGGATTTATGGATTTGTATGTGGAATGGTTGTGATTATCATTCGAACGATTAATCCTGCATTTCCTGAAGGGGTGATGCTTGCGATTTTGTTTGGAAATGTATTTGCACCTCTTTTCGACCATTTAATCATCACAAGGAAAAACCGTGGTAGATCAAAAGCAATCGTTTAGCAATTTTCGAACCATCTCATTTGTGATCATCATTTGCACGGTGTGCGCGCTTACACTTTCGATTCTAGCCGAGTTTTTAAAAAAACCTCAACAAGATGCCAAAGAGCTCTATCGCAGCAAACAGCTTTTACTTGCTGCAAACATCTTAGATTACACCGGACACTTTGTTTTAGATGGAAAGATTGCAACTTATAACGGCTATCTTACTCCTTACATAGGATCCTCTCCACCCCTTGCTAAAACAATCGAAATCTTAGAGGTCTTTGAACAAAGAGTTGAAGCGAGACTTGTCGATGACGCTGGAAACTTGATCACCTTTAAAGAAGCAGGAATTCGCCTTGAAGATTACTTAAGAGATCACTCAAAACTTGGGTTTTCACACCTTCCTTTAAAACTCATTTACGTTGTCAAATCCAATACCCCATCTAAAACCCCTTATGGATATGTCATTCCGGTCAATGGGTATGGACTTTGGGACGCGATCTATGGGTATTTAGGCGTCAGCCATAATGGAGATACAGTGCTTGGCATGACATGGTATGATCAAAAAGAGACGCCTGGGCTTGGCGGAGAAATTTCTCTTCCAGATTGGCAAAAACAGTTTTTTGGAAAAGTGATTTTCCAAAAAGCTTTAAGCGGACAAACCAACTTTGAAAGAGCCCCGCTGGGAATCAAAGTTGTGAAAACCACTGTGAAAGAAACCTATGGAAACTCCCCCCTTGCAAATAGCGCCGTTGACGGGATTGCCGGAGCCTCCATTACAGTAAGCAGCGTGAATGAAGCCCTTCGAGCTTCTTTAAACCCCTATCGCCCTTTCCTCATCAAAGCGCATCAAAATGAGGTGACAATCGATGACTAAACTTAGCTTAAAGAAAAATTTTTCTGATCAGATTTGGAATAATAACCAAATTCTCGTTGCCATTTTAGGAATTTGCTCGGCGCTGGCTGTGACCATTAAACTCAGCGTTGCGGTGACCATGGGAATTTCGGTGATTTTTGTCACAGGGTTCGCTTCCCTTTTTGTCTCGCTCATTCGCAGGTGGACCCCTCCGAGCGTTAGGATGATTGCGCAGCTCACAATCATTTCTCTTTTTGTGATCATTGTCGATCAAGTGCTCAAAGCGTACTTTTATGAAATGTCACTCACCCTATCGGTCTTTGTTGGGCTGATTATTACCAACTGCTTGGTGATGGGAAGAGCAGAGGCGATGGCAAAAAACAACCCTCCCCTTCCTGCTTTTTTAGATGGACTTGGCGCTGCATCAGGCTACGCCCTTGTCCTTCTTGTGGTCGGGTTTATTCGAGAGCTCTTTGGGTTTGGAACCCTTTTCGACTTTCAAGTCATTCCCCTTTCATGGTACGCAAGCCCCGAGCACCCCGACGGATATGTAAACTCCAACTTAATGGCCCTTGCCCCTTCCGCATTTTTTATTATCGGAGCGATCATCTGGATTCGAAACATCATTGCAAAAGAGGAGGGCAATTAAATGGGACCCTATTCAATCCTCAATCTTTTAGGCCTCTCGATTCAATCGATATTCATTCAGAATATTCTGCTCTTTAATTTCCTAGGGATGTGCTCTTACTTAGCGTGCTCTACAAAAATTAAAACCGCCCATGGCCTGGGAATGGCAGTATGTCTTGTCATGACAATCTCTGGAATGCTCAACTGGCTTGTCCATAACTACATTACAGGAGAAAGTGCCCTACGATGGCTTAAAATTTTTGGCATTCAAACAGAGGGGATCAATCTCGGGTTTTTAGAGTTTCTCATGTACATCTCAGTGATTGCGGCTTTTGTGCAAATACTTGAAATTGTGATTGATAAATACGCTCCCGCCCTTTATCGCGCTTTAGGGATGTATCTTCCCCTGATCACCGTGAACTGCGCGATTCTTGGAGCCTCCCTTTTTGCGACAGTGAGAACCTACCCCTTCATTCCGAATGCCGTTTACGTATTCTCGGCCGGAATCGGCTGGTGGATTGCCATTCTTCTGATCGCTGCAATCCGGGAAAAGCTCACCTATTCCAATATCCCTAAGGGACTTAAGGGGATGGGAATCACTTTTATCACAACAGGGCTTATCTCACTGGCATTCATGGGGTTCGCTGGAATCACCCTCGATAGGGTCACCCAGGAAGACACCTATCCCCTTCTCGTTCAAGAGGATTCAAATTAATAATTTAATTTTATCTGTTAATTATGTTATAATAGTAAACATAAAAACATAATTAATAGGATAATCATGAACATATTAGACAGTCAATTGCTTACGATACTAATTGAGCAAGAAAAGCAAAAGCAATCAGGCAATAGCTAAAGTATCCATGGAACACATCTCAGCTAAACGTCTTATTGTTTGCGCAGAGGTTCATTTGATTGAAGATGATCCTTTACGAAGAGAACTTAATCAACGCATTGAACTGTTTGTGAATGATCAGCTTATTCTTGCGCTCCAACATGGGATCTTTCAAAAGACTACCCCTACATCTCAATATATGCCTCTTTAGACGACTATAATATCAAAGTTAACGTCACCCCAGAAGGAAAACAGTTCTCCACAACCGTCATGGGGTTAGATCAAAGCGTGACTGCGAGGGTTAGTCTCCTTTCAGCAGAAAAGACCACTCTTCAAGTTGTAACAAAAGAAATCCAGATTCTCAGAAGAAAAAATCGACCTTAACTAATATATTGAGAATAGAAACGCTATTCTATTACAAAACAACAATTTTAAAAATTTTTATTAAGTTAAACAAAAATTATTTAATAATATTAAATCACACAGAAAAAAAAGTAGACGAGCAAGCTAACGCTGGAGCTAGACACCAGAAAAAGCTCAAAGCTCTCACTGAGTCAAAAAGAGGGGCTTCAAGCAGTGAAAAGTAGGGGTGAAAAAAAGAACCAAAGGATTAACTAGAAAGCTATCCATAGGTTCATTAAAGCCAACAGATGGCTGATTTAATTGATAATGACCCCCTTTTAAAGGATTGAGAGTGTCACGGAATATAGGCACTCATTTCATGGAGCCATACGATAAAAAAGAGGAAAGATAGAGACATGATCAGCTAGCAGGTCCATTAACCCTTCGATGTAGACCTGCTTTTTTTGCAGATCTTGCTCTTGCTTTGCAACTTTAAGGCAGTTTTCGTAATGGGGAGTGACATTTTTAAAGAGGCTTAAAGTTGATAAGAGATCACTTGTCGAAACTTCCCATTCGGTAAGGGTGCAATGATACTTGTGATCAGGGTGAATGGTAGTATAGATCCCCAACTTCTCTTTCCACTGCTCTTTAAGATTGTGCGCTATAGGCTCCTGATTTTCGGAGACAAAGAGCGCAATGGAAGGAAGCTCGGTTTTGATAAGCTGGAGCTGAAAAAGGGCCAGATCAAAAAAGGATTGCGCTTGCTTAAAAGAAAGTGTAAATGGAATAGGGTTTTGATCGCACACAATTTTCTCGCACTCTATCGCTGCAACTAACGCTTTTCTTAAAAATAGCTCCTCCATCGGATATTGCATCGTGTTAAAGAATAAAGAAAGGACTTTTAAAGAAGCAGTTTCTTGCTTGGAAATTTTGTTTAAATATGGTAAGTTTCTTGAAAACATAGGTCCTATTGGGTGAGCCGGTTGATTTGCCTAAATTCCAAGAAGAAAAAAAGGCATTCCCTATGAAAATGCATAGGGAATGCCTATGGCTCCCTTTAAATACTAAAGCTTTTTTAGAGGCAACATTACCTATGAGGCAATCTTTTCCCTTAAAATGTAAAAAGAAATCTTTTTTGATAGATAAAAAGCTTGAAATATTTGGGGGAAACGAAAAATAATCTTTTTCGAATCCAGGGAGTGAGTGTGTCAAATTTTCTCCTTGGGTTCGCGCCGCTTAGGAACTTCACTTCTTAAGGGGCACTGGGCTTCTTTTGGGAAGCCCTTTTTTCTTTTCGAATCTTTATCTTACAAAAGGTAGGAACTTTTATTCAAATCTTTTTTGCCGTTTTCCTTTGACTCGATTATAGATCTTTCTTAAGGGGGTGCGTTGCAAATTATTATTATTTGATAAAATCCCTTCTTTTTAAATTGAGCCTATCCCGATAATCTATCCACCCAATATTTGATAAGACTAAAATTCAAGAATCCTTTCCAGTAATCTAATTTTCTTTCCCAACGCACAACCAGTCGTCTGAACTTTCTTTGAAGCCATGATATTGCCCTTTCTACTTGCCATCGCTTCCTTCGAATCCAACACGCGATCTTCTTACCTTCTGGATGTTTGCCCATCTTCTTTTTGGCTATAATCGGATAAATATTCCGTCTTAACAGTTTTACCCTTAGTGCATTTGTATCATAACCTTTATCTGCTTCAAATATGGGAAGCCTTCCCGTCTCTTTTTGGAAGATCTTTATCTGCTTGCTTACTCTTTCAAGCAGAGGCTCTACTTGTAATCTCTCATCTCCTTTAGCACTTGTTACTTCGATTGCAATTGGGCTCCCTTCTCCATCGACTAAAAGGTGGTTTGTTACTCCTTTCCCTGCGGAAAAAAAAACCATCAGTTGCCATCCGATCCCAATCGATCAGTCCTTCTAAAAAAGCTGCTTCTCTTAACGCTGAGAGGATTTTTTCAAGCGTTCCATCAGCTTGCCACACTCCCAGCCAACGATGAGATGCTGAACGCGATGCCCACTTTTTGCCTAGAGGTAAATCTACCCATCGAGATCCTGTAATCATTATCCAAAAAATTGTATTACATACTTTTCTCCATGGCGTATGAGGCTTACCCT
>Ga0181584_10003223_pt1 | contig 12527 bp, 11 predicted proteins | sample 071ome_30_FD_132462 | JGI IMG/M metagenome (GOLD analysis project Ga0181584, IMG submission 132462) | Coastal salt marsh microbial communities from the Groves Creek Marsh, Skidaway Island, Georgia - 071406AT metaG (megahit assembly) | ecosystem: Environmental > Aquatic > Marine > Intertidal... | reverse complement strand
TTTGATATTTCTGCTCAATGGGAGTTCGAGATCGACTGGCCGGTGATTGGAAAACGCTATGCCTATGCAACTACAATTGTTCAGATCAAACGAGAGCTCTTGCAGGAAACCAACACATTCAAGCTGACTCCTAAAGTGACATTGAAACTGGATAGAGGTTGGACGCCCAAGGTTCGATTTGGTCAGTCTTTACTGGACAGAGCCGTTCGCTGGGTACTTGGCAAGGGAATTCAGGCAACCTTTCATTTCTTTGAAGACAAGTTCAATCAAATGATCCATGCCGAGATTGGGCGCTTCATTCCTGATGACCCACGCACAGGAAATCGCCAAAAACTTGTGCTCGACAATGTTCATGGAGACTCAACTTCCATTGAAGGCCAGTTCAAGGGTATGATTTTTGACCTGGACATGGTGATGCCTGGAGGGAAGATGGACGAGCTGGTTACATCTCGAATCAAGATCGTTGATTTATACAGTACCAAGGATCGTATCAGTTGTTTGATCGAACTGAAATGACTCTTGAATCAGCGTTGTTCTGACCTAAGAGCCAGCACATTTTCATCGGGATCCTTAAACCACTGTAAAAAACCATCCCCTTGAAGATCAACTGTCTCACCAATCAATTCAGCTCCGAGCCCGGTCGCCATTTTCACTGATTCGTCAAGTTTGGCTACTGTAAAATAAATCACAGGAGTGTCCGCTAGGATCCTTTTCCCCTCTGATTCTCTTAGTCCGCCGATGGTTTCCTCTCCTACCATGATCATGAAGTATTGATCATTCATTGCCTGATACTTCCATCCCAGGAGTTTGGAATAAAATTCCTGAGCACTTTCCATATCCGTTACTTGTATATCAAACCAGGTACTCTTGCCTATGGTTGACATCACTACTCTCCTTTTTCCTGAAGGCATTCTAAAGGAGATTGATTTGGCATGAAATCAGCCATTAGCTGTTATGAAAGCGCTCCTGATCTTCTACTCGGGAAAACTTGCTGAATCTTGGTCATCCAGCATTTTCTGGAGGGCGTCCACATAATGTGTCATGCGATGTTTGTAGTTGATCTCAACCTCAGATCTGTACTCACCAAGGATCTGTAATTCTGAGTGGCCGCTATCGAAGCGTTGGACCTTTATAGCTTCAACGGGTTCAATAAACAATGGATCTTGAAAGTGAGCGTAGTAAAAGTTCTCCGGGGGTAGATAGGGAACCAGATCACCATTCAGGATTACACGGTCAAAGGAAAAGTCCTGAAGATTCACAAGGGCCGTTGCTCCTTCAGCGTTCGTGATTCGAGGTTGTCCAAAGCTTACCAGATTTATGGAATCCGCAGATACTCCGTCCAGACGATACCAGTGTGCGAGAAGTATAGCTATGGCGCCTCCCAGAGAATGGCCCTGAATGAAGACCTTCTTTCTTGAGAGGATTTCTTCAAGGGTTAGCAGTGAATAAAGTTCTTTGGCTGCTATAAGAAAACCCCAAAGAACCCAGATATTGAGTCTTTCATCAAAATCCTTGTTGAACTTTGCATTGACCAACCAGTTGTAAAAATTTTTTGTACCCCGAATTGAGAGGAAGAACTGATCATCTTCCATGTGATAAAAGAAGCGCACGCCCGATTCGTCAGCCAGAATGACGTTCGCGTCCGGAAATTTGGAGCATCAGGATACTCGGAATAATCTTGCACTTGAGTGCTATCCAATCCGAGTCTATCGGACAAATTGGACTTTGTTTCGTCATCAACTGAGCTGGATGACAAACTCATCGAAATTTGATCGATCAGAAGATACTTTTCAAGTAGAGGTAGAACAAAATAATGGCTGCCTGCGTAATCAAGAGCGAAATCAGCAGCCTCTTGGGTCAATGGGTCCACTGCAATCTCCTCACCACCTTGCAATTTCTTCAAAAAATTACGAGAAATCACGACCTTCTGTGAATTTCCCAACTCGCTGTTCTCGCTAAGTGAGAAATAATAGGCACTTGCTAGAAGAAGTTCGAGTTGCAGCTTGAAGCGAACTTGCAAATCTGTGGAAAATCCCTGGTTTCCATTATGATGAACAGAGTTTAGCGTCGAGCGAACCATGGACAACTTTCTATCTCTCGATGAGACTGAATCAATAGTATCTGGCTCACTATTGGCCATTTCTGATTGATTCCAGTTTGATTTGATAAAGTTGACCCAAATTGAAATGCTATCAAGCTCTGAGGGAGTATTCTCTGAATCCAGAATCCTCTGGGCAAACCCAATATTAAAGTTTGTGCGGGTAGAATTTGATCCAAATTGCACAGAGTCGGAGTCCCGAACAATTCCCTCACCATAACCGGGAGTTGAACAGTCACTGATTTGAATGAACTGAAGGAAACAAAGAAATATTGGAGCAGTTTTCATTATCTTCTCCCCTTCAAGCCATGTCGTCTCTCTACCTCTCTGTACCAGCTTGCCAGAGCATCCATTTCCTCTGGGGTCAGAGCACTTCCCCTGGGCATTTTGAGTACTCCTTGAGCATGATGTGTACGATGCTCCACTTCAAAGAGATTGGGATTGGAGTCACTGACACGAAACCATGCACTTGAGTTGAGTAGTGCTTCTCGTGGATTCTCATTAAGTTCTCCATGGCACATTGCACATCGTCTGCGAAGAATCTTTTAGGAATCCGAGGAGATGTAGAGCTTTTCTTCGTTCTGGGGTGGCGTATTACCATCTTGGGAGCTGTCCTTGTAAGTTTGGCCAGCAGCAAGTCTTAAGATTGCATAGTTTTTGTCGTCTGCGATTATCAGGGCTCCATCAGAATCCACCGCAATCCCGACCGGATTTCCTCTGGGCCGGACCCCGGAGAGAGCGTACCATTTGGGAGTCACTTCAATATGCTGAGCGACCTTGGGACCAGTGTTTGTGAAGCCTCCAGTAGGTGCGTACAAAACTCTTCTGGGATTTGAACTGGTGGTCACAGCTTTAGTCGGACTCTCATAGAAGTAAGCAGTGTTTTGAAGTGGTGGTAAACCCTTGTCGTTGACATCATAGGCGATGATTCGATGACCCACCGCTCGGTAACCATGCAATGAGATGAGAAGTTTGTCTTTTAAGGCTGGTATTGCCTCAGAATGATAGTAAGTCATACCAAGGGGTGCGGAATGAGACGGGATCAGGGTGTAAGGTTTGGTGTGGGTTTCACATTTTGAGCGCAAACTTCTCCAGGCGGGATTGTAGGCGTTGTAGTTGTAGCAATAGGGCCATCCGTAAAATTCCCCTTCTGAGACGATATTGAGTTCTTCATGAGGTTCATTGAGAGCTTTGAAATCCATATTGTTTTCAGCTTGTAAAATTGTGCCACTATCATGCTGAGCCAGCGCCATGGAGTTTCTCAACCCCGTGGCAAACATGGTATAAGTTTGATCCCACTCACCATTTCCGAGGTACTTGTACCGTCTTAACCCAACGCTCTCTTCATCACTGCACTTTTCTTTTCGGGCATCCTTAAGACATTGATCTGTGCTGGCACCTATATTCACCAACAAGTCTCCACTGGGCTTAAGAAACAGGAAGTGAGTCAGAGGATGTTTGTTTTGTGCATCGTATGGCAGGCCCGTAATGACCGGCCTTGCAATAGTTCTACTCTCACTGTATTCAATCCTGAAGATTTGATGAGACTCTCCCACATACACCTTTCCATCAGGTCCCACATCAATTGCATGGGGCATGTTCAGTTTGCTTAATATCTGGTAGAAGGAATAGTGACCCGCTTCTTCTTTCTTCAAGAAGAACACTGAACCACGTCCTGGTGTCCAACCACCCATGTCAGTAATGAAGAGATTCCCAGGCTCATCAGGATGAGGAAGAATCGCACGAGGTCGCTTCAGTGGAACCCCTTGCTTGATCAAACCCATACAAGTTCCATCCAGGGTTTCGACCTTGATTCTGGGAAATCCGTCGCAGTCCACATTATCTGTGAGGTAGGTACCAGCGTAAATGGAGGAGATCAGGAAGACTAGTAATGGCGCGAGAATGAGGTAATGTTTCATAGTGAGTAATGGCCTTGCCTTGGTTAAACACCAGTATTCTACTTGCTGGGGCTGAAATTAAAAAGCTGCAAGTCGAAGAGTCAAATATCCTGTCCAGAGTACGCTATTCATGAATTCTTGCAACAATAAGCCGGGGGACTCGTAAGCTAGAGTGAAATGCACTGGAAAGTTTTAGCTGACTGGTCTGACAACCGGGGAATCTCGCTCTTGAAGCTGGAAGCATTATTTAATGTGATGAGATAAGGGTAACTCGATGAAGATAGTTTTTTGGCTGGTAGTCTCTCTGTTTTCTGTGATTACGGTTTTGATGGCTGATGACTCTAGTTTGGACTTCGATGGTGTCAATGAAGAGGTAACTTTTGTCCTTCATTCTGTACGACTCGCTTCCGGTTTCAATGATTTCGCAGTGATGGGTTAGCTTGTCTAGCATAGCGACAGTCATCTTCTTGGAGTGAAAGATCGTATCCCATTCAGCAAAATCCAGGTTTGTAGTAATGACAATTGCCTTTTTCTCATAGCATTGACTAAGAAAGTGAAATAGCAGCTGGCCTCCATTTACAGAGAAAGGTAGATAGCCCAACTCATCCAGGATGATTAGTGAAACCTTCCTTAGCTTTTGGAAAAGCATTCCCGCTCTTCCATCTTCCTTTTCCTTCTCAAGCAAATTCACCAAGTCCACTAAATTGTAGAACTTTACGTGCTTCCCTTTGTGGACGGCACTTAGTCCAATGGAAGTTGCCAAGTGGGTTTTTCCTGTGCCATTGCCTCCCATAAAGATTACATTGGAAGGCTTTGCAAGAAAATCCACCTCATAAATGAATAGGCCATCTCCGTTCTCCTTTTGTAATTGTGGTGATTAACAAAAGTCGGAAATGGTCTATTTTGATTTTATAGCCCAGAAGTCGTAGGGTACGTACCCTGCAAAGAAGGAGATCTGCGATCTCCTAAGCTACCTGATTTTTACTTTTACAGAAAGAAAGGTACACTCCCCTTAAAGAGGACTCAAACCCTTCCTGATCTTCAAGATAGCCTGCGTCATAGTTCACGTCATTGGTCTCTTTGTTAGCTCTTGAATGAACCATTAGAGCGGTATTCATACTATTTTGGTATAACTCCCTTCAGACTAGCGGTGGAGCTTTTCGAACTTTCTTTGACGAATCGTCTGAACTTTGGATTTTACGGAAATGGCCTGATCATCACGAGGTATCTCAACTGTTAAATCGTTCAGTTTTGAATCAAGAGCTTTGCGATTGAAGTACACCAAAATCTGGCGGTAACCCATGTACTTACCCACACGTACAACGGGCTTTGGAACTTCCTTATCATTCAGAGTCAATCGAACCTGGTAAAACAGGAAATCATCAAAATTATCCTCTAAAAGCGTAATTAAAACGCCATAAACCTTGGGATAATTCACATCCAACTGATCCGAGTCTACAACAAATTTGACCTTGTTCCCTGAGTAATCTCTCAAGTCCATGGCCAGTACCGGATCCAGAAGTTCAAATCTAAGCCGGTACACACTTTTACCTTCTTCCAGGGACACGACTCTTTCCTCGGAACGATATCCTGGGGAGGATGCTCTAAGCGTTATTGATCGTTGATTTTTTGAAACCAAACTCAGAGATGGATTGGGCAAAAGACTGCCCCATTCGTTTAGAATGCTGGCTTTAATAATATTGTTTCCTACCACAAGCTCTACTGCAAATGCGGGTGCTACATAAATCAGGGCGCAAAATACTGCAATGATTAATCTCAAAACATCCTCCAATGTTTAACCGTTGGATAGTAAGGATTTAAAATTCTTCGTCAATCCCTGGATTAAAAAAAAATGAGGGGTAAAAACAAAACCCCCAAACGGAAGTCCGGGGGTTTTTGCTTTGACATTGAACTTACTCTATCAGTAAGGTTTGGTGCGCAAGAGAGGACTTGAACCTCCACACCCTAACGGGCACTAGAACCTGAATCTAGCGCGTCTACCAATTCCGCCACTTGCGCATCAGACTTTTATTCTATACTTGTCCCTTGCTTGACTCAATGGAAAATTTCATTGGAAACCAAGTTTTGATTCGAGCCCGAACAAGACCAAATTCATAAAGGAGCAGACGAATCCGCTTGTTGAACCCTTACTCAAATAAAACTAGGAGAAAGAATCCTGCTCTTTCTCCCCTATCAAGTCACTAAAGGAACCGTACTGCGCCAGGAGATCCTCAAGTTTCCCGAAGCACTCCACTTTTCCGTCTCGAAGGACCATAACCTTGTCAGCCCTTCTGGCAGTTGCCAGTCGATGGGTCACTATGAGAACCATGGACTCTCCGAGGTGCTCTCTGGACTGATTCCAGAACTCTTCCTCATTTTGAGCATCCAGGCTGGCGGTGATATCGTCCATGACCAGTACCGAGGGTTTCCCCATCAGTGCTCTTGCTATGGTGAGTCGCTGTTTTTGACCACCGCTTATATTGATTCCTCTTTGACCGAGTTCCTGCTCATAACGATTTTCAAACTGTTCTACATCCCGATGAAACTGACTAATCTGGGAAGAAGTTTCCATTTCTTCATCACTTCCTCCCCGATAAAATTTGATGTTGGATGAGATTGTTTGGGAGAAAACAAGCGGTTCTTGCGCGATATATCCCAATTCATTTCGAAAACTGGAGAGATCCCACTGACTGATGGGTTTACTGTTGACATAAAGTTTCCCGTCACTAGGAGCCAATGCACCGGTAATAATCTTGAGTAGTGTGCTTTTACCAGCTCCAATTTGCCCTACTATAGCAAGTCGCTCCCCTTTTTGTATCTTCACTGAAATGTCCTGAAGTGCCCACTCTCTTTGATTGCTGCTGCGCCCGGGATACTTGTAGGAGCAACTTTGCAACTCGATATCATCAATCTTGACTCTCTTTGATGAACTGAGTTCTTCTGAATCTTCTCCTTCGAGCTCCTGAAGACGATCGACACAGACAAAGGCTTGTCGTGAGGTAACCAGCAGATTGGGTATATCAAGCATGGGATACACCACCATTCCCAGATAGGAGAAGAAGGCGTAGTAATCACCAAGGGAAAGTTCGTTTTGAAGAACCATATAACCTCCGGCTCCTACAACGAGTGCCTGGGAAAAGTAATTCACGAACTCATAAAAAATCTGTATTTTCCCTGAGAGTTTGACTGTTTCCATTTCTACATCTTTACGATCCTTTAAAACTTCTTCAAATCTTGAGGATTCAGCTCGTTCCAGATTCATGGATTTGAGAATGCGAATTCCCGAGAGCGTGGCTTCCATATGATTGTTAGTTGAGCTGACTGCTTTTTGGTTGGTGTCATAGGCAGAGCGCAACCTCGAGCTGAGTTTCAAGTAGACCAGAATCACCACAGGCAGTGGAAGCAGAGAGAGTGTAGCGAGCTTGGCGTTGATCAAAAAGAGGGTGATAATGCAAAAGAACAGTATGGAGGCAGAGTTAAATGCTCGAAAGAGTCCACTGCAAGAAAACCAGGAAATCTTGGGAAAATTGGTCAAATCATCGGTAAGTCTCGTGATGAGATCTCCCGTTCGGTGAGATTGAAAGAAGTGCTGCTCTTTGTTCAGAAGATAGGCAAAGTATTTTTCTCTCAGCTTCTTCTCAAAAGTGAGATTCATTCTAGCTCTGAAGAATGGGTAAAGCCCGGCTAAAAATTGTCCTAGACCAACACAAAGCAGTATAAGCAAAATCTTTGTACGAAAAGCATCCAGTTCCCAGGAAGAGGAGTTTTCGATTTTCAAATTTAGGGTATCTACGAGGTAGCGAAAGAACAGAGGGTAACCCAGAAACACTGATGTACTGACTGCAGTTAAGAAGACCATCCACAGAGCTGCCCAGGGATGTTCCTTCCAAAGTCGAAAAAAGAACTGCCAATGCTTCATAAGGCATTCTCCTTCTGCAGCTCAAACAGATCAAAGTACTCCCCTTTTCTTTGAAGAAGTTCCTGATGAGATCCAGATTCAACGAGCTTTCCCTTGGACATCACGTAAATCCGATCGACTTTCTCAATTGTGGTCAAGCGATGAGCAATGACTACAGCTGTGCGGTCTGCAAGAAGACGATCGAGTGATTCCTGCAGAATTAACTCAGTGTAGGGGTCGATATTTGCGGTAGCTTCATCAAGGATCAAAAGTTCTGGCTGCGCTATCCATGCTCTTGTGAAACTTAAGAGTTGTCTTTCTCCCTGGGACAGGTTGGCCCCACGCTCCTGCAGCACCGTATCGTAACCATCGGGAAACTTCTCTATGTAACGATGGGAGCCCAGCTCCTTTGCGGCCCAGATGACACTGTCTCTTGAGATATCCTCCCGAAAAGCTCTCAGGTTATCCAGAACCGTTCCCGGAAACAGAAAAACATCCTGTAAAACGAGGCCTATGGATCGCCTCCAAGCACTTAAAGAGCGCAGGCGCAGGTCTTCATCATCCACAAGAATAGAGCCGGTGACAGGGTCATAAAAACGGCACAGCAAGTTGATTGTTGTACTCTTTCCACCCCCGCTAGCTCCAACGAAAGCAATCTTTTCTCCCTTTTGAAAAGACAGGTTCAGGTCTTCAATGGCCCATTCATCTTCGTTGTATTGGAAAAAAACTTTCTCAAGCTCGATTTTATCGAAACTGATCTTCCCTCCTGGGTCGAGTACCAGATCTTTCACTTTGTCTTGAGTATGCAGTAGTGAGAACACCCTCTGAGCAGCAACAGTCGAGCGTTGCAATCGATTGAAATTTTCACTTAAGGAATGAATAGGCCAGGTCATTTGCCTGGAAAACTCCAGGAACAGGATCAAAGTTCCCAGACTCATTTCCCCTGAATGAATCTTTGCAAGCCCAAAGTACAAAATGACAGCAAAGAGACAAGTTTCGGTAACAAAGCTAAATAGTGCCCAGGTTCCATACTCTGCAAAGCTCGCCTTGATCTCGCTGTCGTATCTTTCCTGACCAAGTATTTCCAATTCCTTTTGCACTTCTTTGTTTCGATTGAAGACCTGAATAATCTCTGCTCCGTGAATGTATTCTGAAAGAAAACCCGTCAGCTTTGCATAGCGGGTTCGAACAACATCATAGAGTGGTCGAATTCTGGTCATCAGCAGCATAACAAGACACAGTAAAATGATTAGAATTCCACCCATCCAGCTTGCGATTTGAGGGTCGGTCAGATATAGGGTGATCAGGATTGCGAAGAATGTGAAAGCATCCAGTAGCATTCTCACAGTAATGTTCGAGCAAAACTGCTTGAGTTGTTCAGTATCTGATTCTACACGGGACAAGTACCAGCCCACCTGATTTTGATTGAAATGGGAAAGATCCAGACGAAGTACATGGGAATACAGTTCTTGTTTGAGCTGCTGAACGATGGAAAGACCAATATTGGCAGAAACCTTGATCTGACCGTAGCCTAAACCAATTCCTGCAGCAAGAACCCCAACGAAGAGTAAAAATGCTTGATGCAATTGCTCATAGCTTTGATTGACTACAGCTTCATCAATAATAAATTTCAGGATATGAGGGCGTAAGAGAGCTGAGCCGGTTAGCAAACTTGTACAGAGCAGAACGATCAACAAACTTCCCAGATGTGGGCGAAAATAGGGCAGCAGATGCCTGATTGTTTGCCAGAGTGAGCCCTTCACTTGTCTCGACCTTCATTTCCTGCACTTCTTACACTTTCTCTTGCGAAACCAGCGCAAGCGATCCAGAACCTTGTAAATACCTCGAGAGGAAGCTTGCCCGAGTTTGGATTCCACAAGATGCTGCAAGGTTGCCATGGCAGGAATCAATTCAATGACTTTTTGGATTGCGTCACCACCGCGCAGGATTTGACCATCATCGCTGATGAAATGCAACTCATTGAATAAATCACTGCAAGGAATTTCTGAATCCTGACAATAGATTTCCAGTGGAATCACTCGAATCAGATTCTCTTTGTCGAATCTTTGAACTTGCTGTGAGAATCGAACGCACAAATCACATTCGCTGTCATAAGGTAAAGTCCAGTTTTGCATGATCTTAGTATGAAGCCAGGACTGCGAATTTCCAAGTCTGTTGACTTTTCACTAGTATGACCAGACGAGTTTCAGTTTTTAGCAGCCTCTTTGGACAGGGATTCCTGAAAGTTTAGTAGAACTTCCAATTCCTGAATCTGCTTTTTCGCTTCCTCATGATCGGGCTCATGAACCAATACCTGGGAGAACTCCTCGTAGGCTCTACTGAGTCTACCCATTTTGAGATACAGTATTCCCAAATTGAGGTATGGAAAATGTCTGGGTTCATAGCGCTTGGCTTTCTTGGCTTTCTCAAACCATTCAATGGCAGCTTTTGACTTTTTCAGGCGCATAAGATAGACCCCGATATCGTTGTATGGATTTCCAAACTCAGGATCCAGTTCGATTGCCTTGGTACAAAGTTCAATGGCTTCGATGTAGCAGCCGTGGTAAGTCATCACCCATCCGAGGTAGGTATAGGCATCCGCGGTTGGGTAAATTTCAAGAGAGCGTTCAAAGAAGTCCCGGGCTTCCGTAAGCTTGTTTTTTAGCACGTAGGCCGAGCCAACTTCCACCAAACGACGGGCTCTTTGCTCGTTGTCGGGAAGAGAGGGCTCTTCGAGTACACTGCCTGTTAGTCCTGTGTCCAGCTGTAAGACTTCTTTCATGTTCCGAATTTTAGCAATTTCTTGTGACTTTGAAAACTTTCTGTCGACAACGGTACAAATTACGGTTCAGCCAGTCCGTTTCCAATGGTAAGGTGTAGGTATGAAAAAATTTTTGATCGTAGATGACATGCTCTACGTCAGAAAAATCATTGCGAAAATTCTGTCCATCATTCGTCCGGATTGGGAAACCCATACAGCGGACAATGACGAAGACGCAATGAACTTGGGTGAGACATTAAAACCTGATTTGATTACTCTGGATTTGACCATGCCCGGCATGGGTGGTGAGAATCTGATTACAAAATTACTCTCTTGTTTGAATTTTCATCCGTTGCGTGCGGGTTCAAACATATTACTGACGGATTAACGACTACTCTTTCATCTTGATGATTAAGTAGGTAATGTCATCACTTTGTTCCGCTTGGGATCGAAACAATTCAAGATCACTTCGCAAAATCTCGGAAAGTTCTTCACTTGAGAGATGAAAATTACTTTCCAGTATATCCTCCAGTCGCTCCAGCCCATAGAGTTGCTTGTTATTGTTCTCAAGCTCATTCACTCCGTCCGTATAAAGGACAATGAGGTCATCTGCCTGAAGATCCATTTCCACTTCCAGATAGTTCATGGAGTCAAACAATCCAAAGGGAAGGCCTTTACCGCTTAAGTCCTGAACTTTACTGTCCCGAACCAGATACATTCGATTGTGTCCTGCACTCGCAAATCGAAGCTTGTTGCCTTCGTGATTGATGAATGCAAGAAATGCAGTGCAAAAATAACCTTCTTGCCCGGTTCTGCACATATTTTCATTGATCCTTCCTGCCAGCTCCTTTGGACCTTCAGCAGTCAGGGCAAAAGCCTGAAGGTAAGCCTTTACAGAAGCTCCATACAAAGCAGAGGCGAGCCCCTTCCCGCTGACGTCGGCAACAATCAAACAATCTTCATTTTCAAGATGGATAGCATCCCAAAAATCACCTCCAAGATAGCGGGCTGGTTTAAAAAAACTGGCAACTTCAAGTGGAGCTTTGGGTTGAAATTCTCTGGGGAGAAGGCTTTCCTGGATTTGTTGAGCCAGTCCGAGTTCCTGTTCCTGACGTAGACTCTTCATATAGTTTTGTTCCAGTTTCTTTCTTTCGAAGTAAAAATGGACCTGTTCGTGAAATGGAGCTGCTTGCTCCTGGGCTTCCAAATCCAGCACATCTTCAGGTTCTTTCTCAAAGACGATCTTGCCTTCCTGTGCATTATAGGACTTCAAGACCAGGGAGAACTGTTCACGGTAGATTCTGCTCATAGTGGAGAGAAAACGCTGCTGGGAAGGGTCTTCCATGAGTAGATCCTGAACTTCCGAAAGAACCTCATAACTCCTGGCCTGTAGTTGAACTTCCTGTATCTTTCTGGTGAATGCGTTCTTTAAAATTGTGATTTCGCGAAAACGGCTTTCTACTTCCCGTATAGGATTGAAGTCAAGTTTTCGTGCGGCAACAAGGACTTTGTTGCTGATACTGGTGATCGGCCTTGAGATACCGTACGCCAGTGCAAGTCCGAAGAGCAAAATGATTCCCAGCACCAGAGAGATACTCACCACAGTTTGAATCATGAATGTTCTGGTATCAGAGAGCAGGTTGTTTTCATTGATTTGATAAAGGTGAATAAAACTCGAGTACAATCGGGATGTGGTGGCAAGGCAATGGACTCGTTCTTTGCGAAGAGGCCCTTCTGGCCGGTAGGAGAAGCGAAGCGGTCTTTCCAGTTTAAGAAGTTCCTGCTTGAGCTGCTCCTTGTCTATCAACTCATATGTAGAGGAACTTTCACGATAGACTTCAAAGTTTGCGGCTGAATCCAGGGTATTTGGTA
>Ga0181584_10003206_pt1 | contig 12562 bp, 8 predicted proteins | sample 071ome_30_FD_132462 | JGI IMG/M metagenome (GOLD analysis project Ga0181584, IMG submission 132462) | Coastal salt marsh microbial communities from the Groves Creek Marsh, Skidaway Island, Georgia - 071406AT metaG (megahit assembly) | ecosystem: Environmental > Aquatic > Marine > Intertidal zone... | reverse complement strand
GTCGGCGTCGTCCGGCTGGAATTCGGATACCTTCAGACCGTTCGTTACCAGACGGATGATGTTGCCGATGACGGTCACGTCCGCGTCGAACTTGGCGGCCTGCGCCCGGTCGACCTTCATCTCCCATTCGATTCCGGGAACCGGACGGCCGTCCTCGATATCCTTCAGCCCCGGCATGGCATTCAGTTTCTCGCGGATTTTCGCGACCGCCGGTTCGATCATCTCCGGATGGCGGGACGTCACCAGGATATGGATCGGTTTGCCGACGGGCGGGCCGGCTTCTTCCTTGGCGGTTTCAAGGTAAATCCCGGCCAGTCCGCGGGATCGCTCCACGATATCGGCGAGAATTACGTCAGCGTTCCTGCGCGTGTCCCAATCGGCGAATTCCAGATTGATGGTGCCGATGATATCGACGGGCGCATCGTCGCGCCGCTCCTGTTTACCCGACAGAATATAGACGGCTTTGAGCTCGCCGCGTTCTCTCTGAATGTCGAGAATATGTTTTTCAATGTCGGCGACCAGGGCCGCCTTTTCGTCGACCGAAAGATTGCCGCGCGCGAAGACCTTCATCACGGCGCGGTCCGGTTCAACCTTCGGAAAGAATTCGAAGCCGCGCCCGAAATTCGCATACATCACCCAGGCCCCGATAAGCGCGACGACGGCCAGAAACACGACCTTTGCGGGGTGCCGCAGAACGCCGTTCAGACATCTGACATAGAAACCCGTGAGGCCGCCGACACTGCCGATGTCGCCGGTTTCCATTGCTGACATCTGCTGTACCATCCGGTCGTCCACGGCGCCGGGTTTACCGATCTGAGCGCCCAGGGTGGGTACGAATATCAGGGCCATCGCCAGCGACGCGACCAGGGTCGCGATCAGCGTGATGGGCAGGAATTTCATGAACTCGCCCACAATACCGGGCCAGAAAAGGAGGGGCAGGAAGGCAGCCAGCGTCGTCGCCGTCGAGGCGATAATCGGCCAGGACATCCGCTTCGCCGCCTCTGCGTAGGCGTTGGCGCGGGGCGACCCTTCGATCATTTTCCGGTCGGCGTATTCGGTCACGACGATCGCGCCGTCGACCAGCAGCCCGACCGACAGGATCAGCGCGAACAGCACCACGATATTGACCGTCAGCCCGAACGCGCCGAGCACCAGAATGCCGGTCAGGAACGAGCCCGGTATGGCGATCCCGACCAGTATGCCCGTGCGCACGCCGAGGGCGGCCACGATGATGATCATCACCAGCAGCACGGCCGACAGCACGTTGTTCTGCAGGTCTCTCAGCATGTTGCGGATGTTTTTGGAATCGTCGCCCGAGAACGTCACCGTTATTGCGTCCGGCCACTCCTTGCGCTCTTCCTCGACCAGCGCTTTGACGGCGTTGACCGTCTCGACGATGTTTTCGCCGGTCCGTTTTTTCACCTCCAGCGAGATGGCCGGTTCGCCGTTCAGCCTGGCGTAGGTTTCACGGTCTTCGAACGTCCGGTGGACCGAGGCGATATCCCGCACGGTGACGACGGAATCGCCGTTCGATTTCAGGGGCATGTCCAGAATGTCGTTGACGTTCTCGAACAGGCCCGGGACCTTCACCGCAAAGCTGCCCTTCGCACCGTCCAGAGAACCGGCGGCGATCAACCGGTTCGACCGGCTGATGGCGTCCAGCACCTTTCGGGGGTCCAGCGCGTAGGAATCGATCAGCAGCGGGTCTATAACGATTTCGACCTGTTCGTCGCGGTCGCCGCCGATTTTTGCCTCCAGCACCGCGGAAATGCCCTCGACCTTTTCCTGAAGGTCGCGGCCGATCTTCAGCAGCGTGCGTTCCGGAACCTCGCCGCCCAACGTGACGATGATGATCGGAAACAGGCTCAGATTTACTTCTTCGACACGTGGTTCTTCGGCGTCTTCCGGCAATTCGGCTTTCGCGATATCCGCTTTTTCCCGTACGTCGTTCAACGCCTTGTCCGCGTCGAATCCGGCTTCGAATTCCAGCAGGACATTGGCGCCGCCGAGATAGGCGCTTGACCGGATCTCCTTGATTCCTTCGATGGATTTCAGCTCCGTTTCCATCGGACGGACGAGGAGTCGTTCTGCATCTTCCGGCGAGATTCCTTTCAGCGTCATCGAAACGTAGATGATCGGAATATTGACGTCGGGCCGCGCTTCCTTCGGGATGCTGACGTAGCTTGAAAACCCGGCGATCAGGAGCAGTGCGAGTAGCGCGAGGACCGTCCGGGATCGCGACAGGGCGGCGTCGATAATCGTCATGCGCCGGTCTTCGCGTCTTCGCGCACCGGACGAACTTTCTGACCGGCTTTCACGTACTCATGCCCCACCGTTATCAGGCGTTGTCCGTCTTTCAGGCCGGACACCCACAGACCTTCCGCGGTGTCGGAAAGGATCTTGATGGGCACGAATCTGACAATATCCGCTGGATCGACGATCCGTACGCCGATCCGGCCGTCGTCTGCGAGGGTAAGGACCGCCGGGGAGATCACATGCGCCCGGATCGGAGCGAGGGGCAGGGTCAGTTCGCCGGTCAGGCCGGAACGGATGGTGTGGTTGGCGTTGGGAATTTCAAGCTCGACCCGAAAGGACCGCGTTTCGCTGTCGGCTACGGCAGCGATAAAGCGGATGGTTCCGTCCGCGGTTCGTCCGTCTATCAGTGTCACCCTGCCGGGGGCGCCGACCGACAGCGCGCCCACGTCCCGTTCCGACACAAATCCAACGGCGAGCACCGGGTCGAGGTCGACGATCTTCGCGATATTGTCGCCGATCTTCACGAAATCGCCTTTTTCGACATAGCGCGTTTCCAGAACGCCGCGGAAGGGTGCCCTGATCGTCGTTCTGGACAGGTCGATGCGCATCGACTTGGCCTGTGCGCGTGCGGCATCGAGCAAAGCCCGGGATTCGGCGAGCTTCGTGCCGGAGCGAAAGCCTTTCTTGGCCAGTTTCTTAGCGGCGCGGTATTCGATTTCGCGTTGCCGAACGAGCGCCGCCGTTTCGGCAAGACGCGCGTTGCGGTCCTCGACATCCTGACGTGCAATCACGTCGCCCGCTTCGACGATCTTGCCTTCTTCGCCGGGGACTTCACTGACCGGACCGGCTGTTTCTGCCCGGACCGTTACTTTCCTCGACTCCTCGGTTCGACCGTTGACGATTACGGCTCCTTGCTGGGTTCGCGGTTGTACCGGTTTTACCCGCACGGCGATCAGCTCGACCGGCTTCTGTTCCCCGGCCTTGCTGTCATTGGCGATTGCCTGGCGGTCATCGCCGCCGATCTGACCGGAAAGTATCCAAACCGTGGCGGCGACCGCGAGTACGCCGGCGACGATGATCGAACTTCTCATACCGACACCTCGCTGGCGCGCGGGGAGGAGCGTTCGCCGCCCGCTTCGTTGCGGAGAGCGGCGCCGACAAGTTCATGGCGGTGGTTTTCGAGATATTCGGCGCCTGCTTCGTACACGGCGATACCGTATCCAAGGGCAAATTTCTCGCCCGCCGGCATGGTTTCGTTCCTGCATTCATACATTTCCGTGAGGCGGGCGCGAAACAGGGAGATACGATCTTCGATCAGCGCGTCGATATCGCGGGCCGGCAGCATCTGGCCAAAAAACATGATGAACAGAAAATCGGAACGCAGACGGTCCGGTGCAGGCTCCTGCAGCATTTCATCGGTCAGAGCCTGACGGCCGGCCGGCGTGATCGAATATATCTTCTTTGCCGGTTTGCCGGTTTGGTTGACTTCCTCCAGGCTGATCAGCCTGTTGTTCAGCAGGGCGTTGAGGGCGGGGTAAATAGACCCGAATCCAGCCGCATAGAAATGCGCGAACGGGCCTTCTTCGCACTGTTTCTTAATCTCATATCCGGAGGCGGCACCGCGGGACAGGACGCCCAGGCAAAGCGTTTTTACATCCATGGATCGCGACCTCTCCCAATTCGATATATATTGAAACGATATATATCGAATTGGGAGAGATGCAAGGATTTATTCCGAAAACTTTTTTGGAAATGGCGCCGGGTGGAGGGGCGACGACGGGGTCGTGAATTGGCGGCAGAGATTTGCTGTCAGGGTGTCGGAATTTTTTACGTTTCCGGCTTTTGCTTGTACGCAAGAAACCCTAATCCCTTGTATTAACTGGAATTATTCCATTTGGCACGGGAATTGCAAATATCCTGAATGACGATTTCTAACGCAAGGTATGTGTGTTGGCGGACGATCGGCAGGAAGCATTCAGGGTTAGGCAGTCGGCACCGCCCCGCAAAGTGTCAGTAGAGAGTTTCAGTTTCCGAGACGGGCAATGCCTACCCTGCCTGTAGCGGAGGTTGTGTCGTCCGAACGCAAGTTCGAGTGGCACGACTGACGGGTTGTCGGAAGCCTACCCCCGGCAACCTGTCATGAGGACTGTCTGACGCCTACCCCGGACAGTCCATCAAAGACGGCGGCTCAGCGTACCCGGGCCGCCGTCGCTGATTCCGCACCCGGACTCGGTGTCGTTCGGTCGTTCTTCTTTTCAGAAATTACCGGGAAATGGCTGGGGAACCTGGATTCGAACCAGGACTAAGCGGGTCAGAGCCGCTCGTTCTACCATTAAACTATTCCCCAACGGGGGGTTCCGATCTGGCATCGCAACCGGGCGGCGTACTTAGCACACGCAAATCGTATTTAATAGCCCAAACGGCGTATTCAATCTTCGTTCGGCCCGGTTCCTCGGACCCGGCCTGAGAAAAATCTTCGCAACCGAAATTTTCGCCGATATAGTCGGGTATCTGGACAACACATATCTTATGCGGCGGCCTGCCCGGGGTGCCGCATATCGGAGAGGAAACGTGTCGGCATCGCCGCCACAGAATAATAATCGCCGGGCGAATGGACGAAACCGTGCGGGCGGGAGAAACAGGACCGGCCGCAAGCAACGTGTGTTCGCGGCGCTTGATCTGGGGACCAATAACTGCCGGTTATTGATCGCTCAGCCGGCAGGGCGTGGTTTTCGGGTCATCGACGGATTCTCGCGTATCGTACGCCTTGGCGAAGGCGTCAGCGAAGCCGGGACGCTGTCCGAGGCCGCTATTCAGCGAACCGTCGACGCGCTCAAGATATGCGCTAACAAGATGTCGCGCCGCCGGGTGTCGCAGGCCCGGTGCGTGGCGACCCAGGCCGCCCGCTCCGCAAGAAACAGCGATCTTTTCGTTGAGCGGGTCAAGCAGGAGACAGGGATCGACATGGAGATCATCTCGTCCAGGGAAGAGGCCGAGTTGACCCTGACCGGCTGTTTTTCGCTTCTCGATCCGGCTTACGACCATGCCCTGATGTTCGACGTGGGCGGCGGCAGCGCTGAGTTCGTCTGGGCCCGTATCCTGGAAAGCGGCGGCGCCCGGATTCTGGGCTGGACGTCCTTGCCCTGCGGGGTGGTCACGTTGACGGAACTGCACGGCAAGAAAGAGTTCGCGCCGGCGGAGTATGAATCCCTAGTGGCGGATGTCGTCGATACGCTGAGGCCTTTCGATGCCCAGTTCGGAATCTCCGATCACATCGCCGCCGGCGGGGTTCAGATGGTCGGCACGGCGGGCACAGTCACAACAGTGGCCGGGGTCGATATGTGTCTCCCGCGCTACAACCGGTCGCGGGTAGACGGTTCCTGGCTGGGGTTCGATGCGGTCGAACGCATCAGCCGGGTCCTGTCCGGCCAGACCTACGACGAACGAGCGGCGCATCCCTGTATCGGTCAAACCGGGCGGATCTGGTGGTCGCCGGCTGTGCGGTGCTCGAAGCGGTGTGCCGTATCTGGCCGGCGGGCCAGCTGCGTGTCGCCGACCGCGGTGTGCGCGAAGGCATTCTGAGCGTGATGTCAGGACAGCCGAAGGCGACCTGCGACGGCGCGACCGCGTTCGCCGCGGAATAGGACAGCGCCCGTGTCCCGGCGAACCGGCAGAAAAAGCGGCGGCAAGGGGAAGAGCGGCAGCGGTCTGACCGGCCGGAACATGCGGGTCCGTGTCAAAACGGCCCGCGGCCGCAAATCGTCCTCCACCCGTTGGCTCGACCGGCAATTGAACGACCCCTATGTCCACGAAGCCCGAAAGCAGGGCTATCGGTCGCGGGCCGCCTTCAAGCTTTTGCAGCTGGACGACAGGTTCGGGTTTCTGGCACACGGTCAGCGGGTGGTCGATCTCGGCGCGGCGCCCGGTGGCTGGACACAGATCGTCGTCGACAGAACGAAACCCACGGGCACCGGCGGTAAGGTCGTTGCGATCGACATTCAGGAGATCGACCCGATGGCCGGTGCTGAAACCCTGGTTCTCGACATCTGCGCTCCCGATGCGTCCGACCGGTTGCGGTCCGCGCTGGGCGGCGGCGCCGACGTCGTGCTCAGCGACATGGCGGCGGCTGTGACAGGACACAAATCGACCGATCATCTGCGCACCATGGCGCTGTGCGAAGAAGCGCATCTGTTCGCGGCGGAAACGCTGACGCCCGGCGGAACGCTGGTTATGAAGGCTTTTGCCGGCGGTGCGCATGCCGATCTGATGTCAGCTATCAACAAGGATTTCGACAAGGTTCGCACGGTCAAACCGGATGCGTCGCGGCCAGAAAGTCCGGAGACCTATATCGTCGCCACCGGATTTCGCGCGCGGGAAAAAGGCTGAATCGAATTATCTGCCGAATTGTCCGCGAACGCACTCCATTCTGTTTGGGATTCGACGGACCGGTGTGTATATTTTGCCGCCACTCCAGCAACAGGTGGTGGCATGGAAATCCGCGACGCGCTGACCTTTGACGACATACTTCTCGTACCCGCGGAATCCGCCGTACTCCCTCACGAAGCTGTAACACGCACGCGGCTGACACGCTCGATCGAGCTCGGCATTCCGCTGATTTCCGCGGCGATGGACACGGTTACGGAATCCAATATGGCCATCGCCATAGCCCAGGCTGGCGGAATCGGCGTCCTGCACAAGAACATGGACGTTTCCGAACAGGCCGACGAAGTGCGGGCCGTCAAGAAATTCGAATCCGGCATGGTCGTCAATCCGGTCACGATCACGCCCGAACAAACCCTTGCCGATGCTCTAGGCCTGATGGAGTTCCACAGGATATCGGGCATTCCCGTGGTCGAACGCAATAACGGCAAGCTGGTCGGCGTTCTTACCAACCGGGACGTCCGCTTCGCCGACAAGGCCGAGCAGCCGGTGAACGAACTGATGACGAAGGAAAACCTCGTCACGGTGGAAGAAGGCGTCGATATGGCGGAAGCACGCCGGCTTCTTCACAAATACCGGATCGAGAAACTACTGGTTGTCGATGATGCCTACCGGTGCATCGGTCTGATCACCGTCAAGGATATCGAGAAGGCCAAACTGCACCCGAACGCGACCAAGGACGAAAAAGGACGGCTGCGGGTCGCAGCCGCGACCGGAGTAGGCGAGGACGGCTTCGCCCGCGCCGAGGCGCTGATCGACGCCGAGGCGGACGTGGTCGTCGTCGATACGGCGCACGGCCATTCCCGGGGCGTATTGGATGCCGTCGGGCGCATAAAGAGGCTGTCGAACAGCACCCAGGTCATCGCCGGCAATATCGCTACGCCGGAAGGTGCCAAAGCGCTGATCGATGCCGGCGCCGACGCGATAAAAATCGGGATCGGCCCCGGCTCCATCTGCACCACGCGCGCCGTAACCGGCGTCGGGGTGCCCCAGTTTTCGGCCGTTCTCGAATCCGCCGAGGCCTGCCGCGACGGTGATGTACCCTGTATCGCCGACGGCGGAATACGTTTGTCGGGCGATGTCGCCAAGGCGGTCGCCGCCGGCGCGGATTGCGTGATGGTGGGATCGCTGCTGGCAGGGACCGACGAAAGTCCGGGCGAGGTGTTTCTTTATCAGGGGCGGTCTTACAAATCCTATCGCGGCATGGGCTCCCTCGGCGCGATGGCCCAGGGATCGGCCGACCGCTACTTTCAGCAGGAGGTGCGGGACAGCCTGAAGCTCGTCCCCGAAGGGATCGAAGGCAGGGTGCCCTATAAAGGGCCCGCCAGTGCGGTACTGCATCAGCTAATCGGCGGGCTGCGGGCATCCATGGGCTATACCGGTAACGGTACGGTGGCTGACATGCAGCGGAACTGCACGTTTCGGCGGGCGACTGCCGCGGGGTTCCGGGAAGGGCACGTCCACGACGTGTCGATCATGCGCGAAGCCCCCAACTACCGGCCGCCGGAATAGCCCGTGGTCGAGATCGCGACGGATATCAGCATACGTCCGGCCGTCGCCGAGGACGCGGCGTCGATCGCGGAGGTGCACGTGGAAAGCTGGCGGTCGACCTATGCCGGAATTCTGCCAGACGAAATTCTCCTGAATCTGGATTCGAACCAGCATGAAGCACGGTGGTGGCGGCATGTCCTCGGCCGGTTTCGCCGCAATCATTTCGTCTACGTCGCCGAGACCGGCGACGGGGATATCGCGGGTTTTGCCAGCGCCGGGCCGTCGCGTCACCCGACGCTGCCCTACCGGGCAGAGGTGTACACCATTTATCTGCGCGACGAGTTTCACGGCTTCGGCGCCGGGCGCCAGCTGTTCGCCAGTACGGTGGCCGCTGTGAGCGAGGCGCGCGGGCCGTCGGTCATCGTCTGGTGCCTGAGCGGAAACCCGTCGCGATATTTCTACGAAGCCATGGGCGGCGCCCTGGTCGCGAGACGTCCCAGCAAGGTGGGTACCGCCAATGTCGAGGAAGTCGGTTATGCCTGGAACGACACCGCCGAGCTTGCCGTGTGGGGAAGCAACTGACCCGTGACCACCACCGATCGCGTCCTCATTATCGATTTCGGATCCCAGGTAACGCAGCTGATTGCGCGCAGGGTTCGCGAAAGCGGGGTCTATTGCGAAATACACCCCTTCAACAGGGTCACCGGCAAGTCGCTCGCAGATTTCGCGCCCCGCGCGATCATTCTGTCGGGCGGGCCCGCCTCGGTCCTCGATATCGATACGCCGCGCGCCCCCGACGAGGTGTTCGAACTCGGCGTGCCTGTGCTGGGGATCTGTTACGGCCAGCAGACCATGGTAGAGCAGCTCGGCGGCAGGGTGCAGACCTCCGATCACCGCGAATTCGGACGCGCGATGGTCCGTGTTACCGAGGACTGCGCCATCTTCGAGGGTATCTGGCGGGTCGGCGCCGAGGAACAGGTTTGGATGAGCCATGGCGACCGGGTCGACGAATTGCCGGAAGGATTCCGCGTCGTCGGCGTCAGCGAGGGCGCGCCGTTTGCTGCGATTGCCAACGACGACCGGAAATTCTATGCGGTTCAGTTCCACCCCGAAGTGGTTCACACGCCGCACGGCGCTGAACTGCTGAGGAACTTCACGCACAATGTCGCGGGCTGCACCGGCAGCTGGACAATGGCCGCGTTCCGGGAACAGGAAATTGCGAAAGTCCGGGCTCAGGTCGGCGACGGCAAGGTTATCTGCGGCTTGTCCGGAGGCGTGGATTCGTCGGTGGTGGCGGTGTTGCTGCACGAAGCCATCGGCGATCAGCTGACCTGCGTGTTCGTCGATACCGGCATGATGCGCCTGAACGAAGCAGACGAGGTCGTCAGCCTGTTCCGCGATCACTATAACATTCCGCTGGTTCATCGGGACGCAACCGATCTGTTTCTCGGCAAGCTGGACGGCGTCAGCGATCCGGAAAAAAAGCGCAAGATCATCGGCGGTACGTTCATAGACGTGTTTGAGGAAGAAGCGAACAACCTGGGCGGCGCTGATTTCCTGGCGCAGGGGACGCTCTATCCGGATGTGATCGAATCCGTCTCGTTCCATGGCGGTCCGAGCGTCACGATCAAATCGCATCATAACGTCGGCGGGTTGCCGGAACGCATGAACATGGACCTGGTGGAGCCGCTGCGGGAACTGTTCAAGGACGAAGTGCGCGCGCTGGGCCGCGAACTCGGCCTGCCGGAGAGTTTCGTCGGGCGTCATCCTTTTCCCGGGCCCGGCCTGGCGATCCGGATACCCGGCGAGATCACGCGCGAAAAGCTCGATGTGTTGCGCAAGGCGGACGCAATCTATCTGGAAGAAATCAGAAATGCCGGACTGTACGACGACATCTGGCAGGCCTTCGCCGTACTGTTGCCTGTCCAGACTGTTGGCGTCATGGGAGACGCGCGCACCTACGACAACGTGTGCGCGTTGCGCGCGGTCACGTCGACCGACGGCATGACGGCGGATTTCTACCCTTACGACATGGCGTTCCTGGGGCGTACCGCAAACCGGATCATCAACGAGGTCCGGGGGATCAACCGGGTCGTTTATGACGTGACGTCGAAGCCGCCCGGCACGATCGAATGGGAGGAGGGGGGGGCATGTCGCGCGACGGCAAGGCAGCCGAAGCCCAACGGACCGGATATCCGGGCGACCGGTCGAAGCAAAGGATTGCCGTGCTGTTGCCATGCCTCAATGAGGCAGCGGCAATCGGACATGTCGTCGAAGAGTTTCGCAACGCCCTGCCGGATGCCGATATTTTCGTCTACGACAATGCGTCCACTGACGATACAGCCGCCGTTGCCGCCAAGGCAGGCGCCATTGTGCGGAATGAACCGGCACGCGGGAAAGGGTATGTCGTGCGCCGCATGTTTGCCGATATCGATGCTGATATTTATCTGATGGCCGACGGCGATGGCACTTACGATGCGGCAAGCGCGCCCCGATTGATCGACGCGATGCTTGCCGGGCCTTTCGACATGGTGGTCGGAATACGCGAGGACATCGGCGCCGTTTCACGCAGCGGACATGCTTTTGGTAACCGTGTGTTTAACAGGCTTCTCACCGGTTTTTTTGGACGCGGGTTCGAAGATATTTTTTCTGGCTATCGCGTGTTTTCGAACAGGTTCGCGAAGACGTTTCCTGCGTCGGCCAAGGGATTCGAAATCGAGACGGAAATGTCCGTCCATGCGCTGGAGCTTCAGATTCCCGTATGCGAGATCAGCCTTCCGTATCGCGACCGTATACACGGCGGACAGAGCAAGCTCCACACCTACAAGGACGGGCTGCGGATACTCTGGAAAATGATCCTGCTGCTTAAAGACGTGCGCCCGATGTTTTTTTTTACAAGCATCGCCGCGGCTTTTTTCATCCTGTCCGTCGGCCTGGCCACGCCCATTTTAATAGAATTCATCGAGACGGGGCTGGTGCCCCGCTTCCCCACGGCTATTCTGGCCAGCGCGATCGGAATTCTCGGGTTTATCAGCCTGACATCCGGGGTCATCCTCGACAGCGTGGCACGCGGCAACCGGAAAATTAAGCGGATGCTTTTTTTGACCGCGGGGTCGGCGCCCCGGTCCCCCGACGTCTGAACCGATATTGCTCAGTCGGGCAGGCTGTATGGATCGGTGTACCCGTCATACGGCCAGAATTTTTCTATCCGCCAGGTGTTGTCATCCGATTTTGCGACGAGAGTAGAACCGTCGTCGCGAATTTCGGGCAGTCCCAACCCGCCTGCGTACCAACCCGCTGTCTGATGAATCCAGACGTGACTGATGCCGTGCCGTTCAAGCCGCGGTGCCAGTTCCGACCACGAGGACGTGCCGGAACTGATCCGGTAAATAAATCCTGGCGCCGGATTGAAGGGTGAAAAGCCCAGAACTTCGTATCTGAGGATCAGGTCTGCGAAACCCTGTCCTTTCGGGTCGAAAACCGCGAGCGTTGCATCTGCCGGAATTATCGTCGCCATGTCCTGGCCAGCCATGCGCATGTGCGTTATCTGCGGCCGGATATCGATGCGAATTTTATAATTGAACGCGATGGGTGCGATCACGACCCCGAGGATCAGAAGAGCGGACAGAATGACCCGCAGCCGTGTTAGATTAGCGAGAAGGGGGGCGAATTTACTTTTGTAAAGCATTCCAAGCGCGATCGCCGCGGTCAGCGCACCGAGCAGGCCAAGTTGTACGTTGTAACGCCAGAAGCTCGCCGCGCGGCTACCCTCATATGCACCGAACGCGGCGATATACATCACCCAGAGAAAAACCCAGTAGCCCAGAAAAACAGCGCCCGTTACGAAGAGAAGACGTCCGTATCTTCCGCCCCGTCCGGTAAAGAATGCCCATAGACCGGCGATAGAGATCGCCAGCATCATGCCAAAATAAGCGCCTTTCTTCGAGGCGATCGTGAGCATCCGGGCCAAGATGTCGAACGCCCGATCATCCAGCCACTGGTCTCTGGCGAGTAGTGAAAATTCACCGCCGGAAATATGCTCGGCAACATGGAACCGCCAGCTCAGGTAAACGACCATTGGCAGGGTCAGCATAACCGGCAGGCACACGAGGAATTTACGGATGCTAATGTCCGGATCGCGCAGCACGATGGCGAGTCCCGCCAGCAGCAACAGGACCAGCAGGACCAAATTCGTTTGTTTGACGTTGATGAAAAGCGCACACGCCAAGGCGAATTGCCAGGCAAGGGTTAGGGAATTTCCGGCGCCTTCTGCCAAGTCGTTTAAAATGCGCCAGACCAGAACCCCCAGAGCGCCCATAAGTACGGCCGTCGCGGTATCGGCATAGGCGGTGAAGACTAGTTTTTGAACAAACGT
>Ga0181584_10003192_pt1 | contig 12593 bp, 10 predicted proteins | sample 071ome_30_FD_132462 | JGI IMG/M metagenome (GOLD analysis project Ga0181584, IMG submission 132462) | Coastal salt marsh microbial communities from the Groves Creek Marsh, Skidaway Island, Georgia - 071406AT metaG (megahit assembly) | ecosystem: Environmental > Aquatic > Marine > Intertidal... | reverse complement strand
GAGGTACTTGGGGTTGGAATCGCGACCGTTCTTGGTCGACCCCGTCCCCTTTTTGTGCGCGCACTCGATGACGGCGGTGCGAGGCTTACGTTCGGCGACGCGGTGCGGCGCCGGCGCGACGCGGGTCGCGAAGGCGGAGAGCTTGGACGACAGTGCGGCGTACATGACTGACGCGTCGAGGTCGGTCGACGACGTGTGACGCGCGAAGAGGTCGTCGTCGTCGAGATGGGCGTGATGGGGACGACGCGACAGCGTGGGTGGGGCTGGGGTGAGTCTCGTCTCATCTCGAGGAGTCGCGAAGGGCGAAGGGCGCGGGCGGATGCGTTCGATCGAAACTAGGCGCGTGGGCGTGTGATTACACGAACGAACGCGAGAATGGGCGACGGTGCGACGCGATCAGTTGGTGGGCACGCCGAGGGCGGCGGCGACGGCGTGCTTTGCGGATTTTTTGGAACCCGCGGCGCGGAGGACGGCGTCGGCGTCGGCGGCGAGCGCCGCGCGGTGGCGGCGGACAAAGGCGAGGATGCGGTCGGCGACGGCGGGAGAGGCGCCGCCGGACGCAGCCTTGACGAGACCGCCGCAGAGGTTGAGGCAGGTGTCGCGCTCGAGGGCGGTGGTGCGCTCGAGGGGGGCGTCGAGGTCGGCGAGGGCGGCTTCGTGCGCGGCGATCTCCTCGACGGCGCTCGCCTCGGCGGCTTGCGCCTGTTGCGCCTCAAAGACGCGGCCTTGGGCGTTCAAATCAACCGCGGCTTGCCCCGCGCCGGAGGCTTCGGCCTCGGCGGCGTGGAGCTTGGCCAACAACACGTTTCGTTTGCCGACGTTTTGTTCCTTGTTTGCGGAGACGAAATCGCACACCGAGACGGCGATGTCGTACGTGTCGTCCTCACCGAACACGGCGGCGCGCTGAAGCAACCAGTTGACGACAGCCGTCGGGGTAACTAAGTCAAGAGCTAATAATCGTTGGACGGCGATCGGCGCCATCTGGGGGTGACCTCGCCACACTCCCGCGGCGGCGTCGACTAAAACTTCGCCGCCAGCCTTCTCCACGAGCTCGCGAAGAGGCATGGCGTAACGCTTGAGCAAGACGTCGTGGTGCGTGATGCACTTTTGTCCGCGCTCGAGCGTCGCCACCGCGAGGGATCTGAGCAGCACGTCCGGACTCGCCTGGGATAACCCCTGCGCGTTGATCCAGTCCGCCACCTCGTGGCCCTGTCGCTTCTCCTTGAGCATGCCTTGAAGCTCGCCAAAGACACCCTCTTGCGCCGCCGCCGCGACGTACTCGGCGTTGATTCCCATTCCGCTCGGAAGGAGCGGGTGGAGCTCTTCGATGAGTGACTTTTGCACGCGCTCCAAAAAGCTAAGTTGACACAACTTGCGCAACACGTCCTTGACAAACATGCGTTGCGGCGCGTCCTCCGGTTGTTCAATCACATGCTTCCAGCTGGACCAAGGCCAGACCATGTCGAAGCACGACACTTGGTGCGCGAGCCAGCTCGCGAGACGATCGCGCGCCGACACGTCCATGCGCTCGATAGCCCGGAACATGGCGCCGACCGTCTTTGCCATCTTCGGCGGGAACGTCGGAATGATCTTACACAAGTCTTGAATGACGATGTGATACAACACCGGCGCGAACGTCGAATGTGGCTGCGCCAAAAGTTCGGCGAAAAGCGTCTCAGCCACCATGAACTGACACTGTTCCGGTTGATCCGCCGGAAGCGGCAACGACGCCAACTGTTCCGTCACGGGGATAACGGCGGCGCGGCGGTAGCCGGGTTCAAACGCCCAAATGGTATCGATGATGTACTCCTCAGCGACGAAACGTTCGAGCGGACCCCACGCGTCGGCGTTTCCGGTTCCTTCAGTGAACGTCGTGTCCAAAATCCTGCGATGCGTGGTGATCGTCACGGTCAGTCTTTATTCGTCCATCGCGAGATTGATTCGCTCCTCGTCGTGGCGGCTCCGAGTGTTTAAAGTTGTCATATCAGCACGAGGTCAGGGGATTAACGAGATATGAAGTGATCTTCATCGCCGTTCATCGATCGAAAGTTCGCGCGCGCGTGGTATCAAACGTACCTCAACATGGATCGGCTCGGGTATTGAATCGCCGCCTCGGCGTGGTTGGCGAACTGCTTCTCCGGAATGACGACGGAGCCCAACGAGTGCGCGTTCGTCGTGCTCGCGAGGGTATCAACGAACGGTTCAGCTATCGCGGGGATGGAAAGAACTTGCCATCGGCCGTCCGTGCGCGCCGCGCTCAAGCGATTGCACATGTCCATGAACCAATCGACCTCGTTTCCGTCCTCGGACTTGACGATGACGCTCGCGGCGTCGAGGTTGGGCGTTCTCATCTTGCAATACTCGTCCGCCGCGTCCAACAACGCCTCGAGCTCGTTCGAGCACTCCGACTTGGACAAAAACTCACCGCACCACGGAAGCGCCGACAACGCGACGTAGGCGAGCCAATCTGCGCGCGGTTGCCATCCCTGGGCGCCTCCCTTGGCGAGCGCGCCGGCGGCGTCCACCAACGACCGCAAATACGAAATCACTTCGCGTCTCTGCACCACCCCAACCGTGCTCAGCATCACCAAAAATCTCGTCAACAAACGCGCGCGCACTTTCTGAGATAAATCATCACCGTTCAGCACGTTACCCAACGCCTCTCGCGTCACCTCGACGACGCGCGCACCGAACTCGCCCGCCCGCGCGTTGATCAATCCCACCAACGCCGCGTACACCGGCGTCTTCACCGGCAACTCCGTCACGCACTCCATGACAAAATCGGTCGCCTGTTCGCACAACACCGGGACATCTCTCGCGATGTCTCCCGATAATCCTCCCAAAACGTCCACCGAGCCGTCGCAGTGAATGATCACGTCCCGAAGCTCGACCAAATCCTCCTCCGTCGGTCCATCACCACCGTGTGAACCATCCTGCGCGCGCGATCGGACGATTCCATGCGTCCACACGTTAGTCATCCGTTCGCGTCTCACACCGTCGTCTCCACGCGCGCGCACGCGCGCACACGCGCGTCATCCGTGCACCGAAGATCCATGGGCAATCGTTCACCGATCGACCTCGCGTGCGCGCCCCTCCCTCGTGCGTCTCCCCCCTTCGCGCGTTCGTTCTCGCGCCGAGTCGCGCATACCTCTCGTCGACTCCGTTTCGCGCTCGACATCTCCCCCGTGCGCGCGCGCCGTGCGTCGCGTCGACGTGTGTCGCGCGCGTATGAATTCTTTCCTCGAGGGCAAAGAAAAAACGTCGGCGACGAAACCTGGGAACGGCGTCTTCCGCACACGTCGACGCGTCGTCGACGTCGCGCGTCGGGTCACCGCTCGAACCCACGTTCCCGCGCGCGTCCGTCGCGTCGTCGCGCGCGCAGAAGACCGAAACCGCGCGTCCGTCGCGTTCCCGAGACGCCGGCCCGATGTTTCGTCGCGGGGCGGCCGCGTGCGCGCGCCTCGCGCGGGACGCGCGCGTCGCCGCGTGCGCGCGAGAGACGACGCGCGCGACGGCGGTGACGACCGCACCGATCGCGTCGTCGTCGTCGTCGCGTCGTCTCGCGTCGAGCGAGACGGAGGGTGGACGAGGACAGGGCGAGGGCGCGGGTCGGGACGACGCGTGGCTCGCGGCGAGACGGGCGTGGCGAAGCGAATTGAACGATATGCGCAAGGCGTGGCGCGCGGATTTCGATCGACAGGCGGAAGAGCGCGCCAAGGCGGCGGAGGAGGCGCGCGCGGAGACGGCGCGGGCCAAGGCGGAGCGATTGGCGGAACGCGCCAAGGCGCGGGCGGCGAGGGCGGGCGCGAGCGCGCGGTCGCACGAGGACGCGAGACGCGTCAAGGATCGACGCATGCGCGTCATCGCGGCGAGAAGGAATCAACGCGCCCACGTCATGTCGTTGCGACGACAGGCGAGGGAGGTGGATCTGTTGAAGGAGTCGAGGAGTTGGATCGAGACTCCCGAGGAGTTGGAGGAGAGGATTGAACGCGCGTTGGCGTCGCCCGAGCGTCTCTTCAAGTGATCGTCGCGTCGCGTCGCGTCGTCCGTCTCAGAGGGAGAGACGCGATTTTCTCATCATCTACTAGTCCACGCGCCCGTTCGTTCGTTCGTCCGCGCGAGCGTGTAATCACACACCCGTAGTCCGCGTCCTTCGTCCTTCGTCGTCGGCTCGAGGAGAAGATTCATCGTGATTCCACGACGCGATCGATCGCGCGTCACTCGTCGTCGCGCACCCGCTTCCGCGCGCCTCGTTCGTCGTCATGCGGGTTGCGAAGATGATCCGCGTCGCGCTCGTCGTCCTCGCCCTCGTCGCCCGCGTCGTCGTCGCCGAAAACGCGGTCACGTGCGGAAGCGCGCTCAAGTTGGAGCACGCGAGCACGAAACACCTCCTGACGTCGCAGGCCGTGGCGTACGCGAGCGGTTCGGGACAGCAGTCGGTCACCGCGGTGCGTAAGTCCGGTGAGGACGCGTACTGGGCGCTGCACCCGGCGCTGGGGGAGACGTGCGTGCGAGGGGAAGCCGTGGCGCACGGGACGACGGTGCGGCTGCAGCACGTGCTCACGCGCGCGTGGCTGCACTCGCACCTGCATAAATCGCCGCTGAGTGGGCAGGGTGAGGTGTCGTGCTTCGGAAACGATGAGTCGAGCGACACGGGCGATCACTGGGTGGTGGAGTTGGCGACCGGAAGCGGGAACTGGACTCGCGGGAAAAAGGTGCGGTTCAAGCACGTGGACACGGGCGCGTATCTGCACTCGCACGGCATGAAGTACGGACGACCGATCGCGGGCCATCAAGAGGTGATGGCGGCGCCGAATTCAGGGGCGAACGCGATGTGGACGTCGGAGGCGGGCGTGTACTTTGATTCAGAGTCTCGAGACGACGTCGACGAGAAGGGTGAGTTGTAAGCTTTCGACAGTCGCTCGCGTTTTGATTCGTTTGTTATTGAAATATTTTCATCGTACGTGATAAAGTGGGGTGTACACCATCTTAGTCTTGCGATTCTGGAAGCGACTTGGTTTGTGTCTCTCTCGCTTCGCGCGCTTGCACGTCGATGGCGCCGTCGGCGTTTTCGCGTCGAGGCGCGTCGCGCGGAGACGCGTTTCCATTGGTCGATCCCACGCCGTTCGCCCCCTTCTCGACGACCACGATCGGCATCGAATCCACCGGTTTCGCCTTCTCCGAGAACCACGCCTTCATGGACTTGAACCCCGCGCGCGCCGCGCCCTTGAGTTCCTCTTTATTCTTCGCCGAGCGGAAATCCTTGACGATGTTCGCGAGCGTCCCCTTGAGGTCGATCGGTCTCAACACCGCGTGAACCAGCGCGATGCACGCGGACCACATCACCGATCGTATCACCGCGTACGTGTTTGCCGTGGCGTCCGAGAGGAGGAACAAAACGACGGCAAACGCGAGCGTCGCCGTCTTCAACTTGTCGCGCGGCAAACCGGCGACGACGGCCGCGTTCCACTTGAGCGCCCCGTTCGTCCACAGCGACAACTCACCCAAGATTTTATCGCTCTTCAGCGCCAAATACAGATACAACGACACCAACGCTAACCCAAACGCCGCGCATTCGCATCCCAAAAGCGTCGCCACCGCCGCTATCTGCGCGTAGTTTTGTCGAAACCGAACCGTATTCACCCGCGCGCGCTCCAACGCCTCCGCCTTACACGTCGGCAAATTCAACCCGTGACTCTCCACCTCCTTCGCCGACACCGTCTCGTTCGTCTTATCCACCTCTACCACGCTCGCGATCGGTCTCGCGGCGAAAAACTCTCTCCACCCCGCCGCGGGCGCGTCCCACGGCGCCTCCGTCGCGCGCGCCGCCCACTTCTTCACCGCCTCGCCGTCGAACGCGATCGACGGCGCGCCGTCGCTCGCGCCCGCGCCCGCGAGCGTCGCACGCCGAGACGCGCGTCGCGCGCCACCGTCCGCGCGCGTCGTCGTCGCCGTCGTCGTCGTCGCCGTCGTCGTAATCTTCACGATGCGATTCTTCCTCGTCCGTCGCATCGCCGCCGCCGTCGTCGCCGTCGCGCGTCCATCCGCCCGCGCGCGCGCGTCCATCCGCGCGCGCACCGTCGTCGCGCGCGGCGTCATCGATCGCGACATGGTCGTCGTCCTCGCGTCGGCCTCGCGCGTCGGCGTCTCGCGTCTCGGCCGTTCGCCCGACCGTTCGCGCGGCGCACGCATCCACCGCGGCGCCGACGCGACGCGCGCGTCCGGCGTCCATCCACCGCGCCGAGTCGGTCGTCGAGAGACGACGACCGCGCGCGCGTCCGTCGCGTCGCGCGCGTCCGTCGTCGACCGCACGGGCGCGCGTGAAGTCAACTTTCATGACGACAGTTGCGCGCGCGCGACTCGACGATGCGCGTGACGGAGACGTGCGCGCGCGTGCGCGCGGTGCGCGGGGTGACGCGCGCGAACGAGACGGTGCGCGTCGTCGTGACGTGCGCGTACGACGGGGAGACGCGGACGCGGGCGACGACGAGGACGGTGAAACGACGCGGGGAGCGGTGGTGCGTCTTCGATGACGACGAAAACGACGACGACGACGACGACGACGACGACGCGACCGAGGACTCGACGACGTGGACGTGTCGATGGCGACGCAGCGAGGGTCGACGCAAAGTCTTGCGTCGATCGGACGCGGGCGTGCGCGTGGAGGTGCGCGCGGGGGATGGGAAGATGTCGTATGGATTTTGCGTGGCCAAGGTGGCGCGAGGCGGCGTCGACGGCGAACGCGGAGGCGTGGACGCGGCGCGGTGGGTGGCGTTGCGAGGGAAAGGGGCGAACGGTGAGGCGGAAGTGTTGATCGAGACGTGGGAGCGGCCGTTGCGCGAAGGGGCGACGGAGGTGGGAGAGGAGGCGATGGGAGAGGCGCGCGCGCCGCCGAAGACGCCGAAGACGCGCGGGGAGACGACGACGGCGGCGAGGCGCGGGACGACGCGCGAGGCGTCGGACGATGAGTCGACGTTGCCCGCGTTCGGTGGGGCGAACGGGGAAGAGGTGCGCGGGGGGGTGGGGAGGTCGGCGACGCGCGCGTTCGCGTTGACCGCGCGCGTTGAGTCGTTCGAGGCGAGTCGGGACGAGGCGACGTTTGACTTTGACTCGCCGGTGGTCGCGAGAGTGGGGCTGGACGACGCGTTCGCGGAGTGTTTGGGCTTGAGTCGGAGGCGCGCGGAGTGCTTGGTGCGCACGAGACCAAGCGCGGAGGGGCAGGGACTCGTCGAGTTTCCCGAGGGTGAGGATTTCGTCGAGTTCGCGTGCGCTCCGGCGACGCTCGCGACGGCGCTCGCTCAAAAGCCCCTCTTGTTGCTCGACGTGTGGTCCGCGACGGACGAGAATCGCGTGGCTACCGCGGAGATCGCGATGGATGAGCTCTTGCGACGACCCGAGGTGCGGTATCGCGCCGAGGTGACGGACGACGAGGACGTCGTCGTCGGTCGGGTGCGTCTTCGCGTGCGACTGGACGAGCGCGGATCGGGAACGGCTCGACACGGTGGCGGTGCGAGCGCGACCACGGAAGAGCGCGAAGACAACGCGTTGCGATCGCGCGTGCTCTCGCCCGCGCCCGTGCCGAGCGCTCAAAAACCACCGCCACCGGCGAAGCGCGCGCAGACGCGTCACGTTTCCGCGCCTGTGAAAGCCGAGCGCGCGGCGGGCGAGACGGATCCTCGCTCGGGTGTGGAATACAAGGTGGCGTACGATCTCGAGGTGTGGAAACAGCACCAGATGACGAAATTTTATGAGGAGATGCGAACGAAGGAGTCGACGCGCATGAAGATTTTAGAGGATGAGTGGCGGCGTCACGAGTCGAGACGCGCGAGAGAGACGGAGGAGGCGGCGAAGCGGTCGCACGCCATGGAGAAAAAGTTGCACGAGGTGGCGATCGCGCTCGAAAATCGCGAGCGGAAATTAGTCGAGTTAGAGGAGACATTCGAGCACAGGAGACACAAGTTGGAGCGCGAGACGTCGCGTTTGAGAGAAGAGGCGACGGATTCCGTGAGGAGAAACCAAGAGACGTGTAACCATCGCCTGGAGATGGAAAAGCAAAAGGCTCGCGAAGCGCTTCGAGAGCGAGATGCGCTCCAGCGACGACTCGAACACGCCGAGACGCAGTTGCTCGAGGTCGAGTCTGCGTTCGCGGCGCACAAAAAGGCGCATCTGGAGACGAACGAAGCCGCGATGCAAGCGGAACTTTCGCGTCTCGCGCCGCGGTGCGAAGCCGCAGAAGCGCAAGTCGCCGAGGAGATGGAAGCCAAGGAGCGGTACAAAGAGCAGTTGTCGAAGATGGCGCGTCAGGTGGTCGCGCTCGAGCGCGAGCGCGCGCATCTGCGTCGAGCGATCGAGCGAGCCGGATTGAACGTCTCCGGTCGCGCGCACGTCGCGCCAAGCACAAACGAATTTTTGAACGAAATGCTCTCCGGTGAGAATGGCGAGGTGGACGCGTTCATGAAGAGCTTCTCGGTGGACGTCGCCGCCGTGTCTGGAAACGCGCCGACATCCGCTCGCGCGCACGCGTCGCACATCGCGCCGCCCAAACGCGCGATTTCGGAAAAACTCGAGCGTTCGCGAAACGGCGTCGCGTACGAGCGAGAATCTCGCGACCCCGTCGCCGCCTCCGCCCCACCGTTGGAGTTCCCGATCACGGATGTCTCGCTCAGCGATAAACGCGCCGCGGAGAAGGAAGTGCGTCGTCTCGTGTCGGAGAGAGGCGAGTTAATGCGCACAGGTCTCTACGGTTCGAGCGATAGAATCGTTCGCATCATAGATGAGCGCATCGAAGAGCTCACGGATCGAATAGCGAGCGCGTGAGCTGAGAAGGAAGGACAATGTATTGAAAAACAAATTGCGGCTACAGTAACAAATCTTCGTACCGATCACGGTTTAGTGTACACGGCGTTCACGTAGTATCCACCCAGACGATGTTCGCGAGTGACTTCGAGAGTCGCGCCGTCGTCTTTTTCGTACGTCTTCGTCGAGACGCGCGCGGCGACGCACGTCTCGACCTCGATTGCCGCGCACAGCGACGCGACGAGGACGACGATGGCAAAGAATTTCATCTTTTCCACAGAATCGACGAGTGCGGTCACGAGGTTCGCGTCGTCCGAGCGTGTGACACGTTGTTAACTCGTCTGGAAACGATTCAATCCACGCGCACGACGACTTTCCCCGTCGTCTTCCCCGTCTGAAACAATCGCAACGCCTCGGGTAATTCCTCGAAAGCAAACGTCGCCCCGACCTTGGGCGCGGGCAGTTTTAAATCGTCGAGCTCCGCCAACAGCGCCGCCAACTCCTCCGTCTTATCGAACTGCCAAATCAAGTTAAATCCGAGAATGCCTTTATTTTCCCCGGGGAGACTCAACGGGTCGACTTTTTTCCTCTTTAAAAATTTCCACGCGAGTTTCATCCATCCCAAGACGCCGACAGAATCGCCGCGAGGCGTCAGGTCCGCGGCGCCGTACACGACGTACCGACCACCGCGCGCGACGTTCTCCCACCCTCCACTGAAAAAGTCCCCGAGCGTGGCGTCGAAGACGACGTCGACGCCCTCGACGGCGCCGACGGCGTCGCACGCGTCTCGCACCTGCGCGCCGAACCTTTTCCTATCCCTCACGATGATGGCGCGCAGTTTCGGAAACCGTTCTTTGAGCGTCTCCACTTTACTCGCGTCGCCGATCACCGCGATCGCCGTCGCACCGAGTCTCTCGCATATCCCGAGCGACGCCAATCCGCATCCGCCCGCCGCCGAGTGCACGAGCACCGTCGACGTCTCTCGCACGTCGCCGAGACGTTTCAATCCGTAATAACTCGTCAATCCCTGCACCAAGAACCCGGCGCCCTGTTCGAACGACCACTCGCGAGGTAACGCGCGCATCTGTCTCGTCGGACACGTCACCTCGTCGGCGAACGCGCCGAAACGTTTCACGCACATGACGCGGTCGCCGACGCGAAAATCGTCGACGTCGCGCCCAACCTCGAGAATCTCTCCGCAGCACTCCAATCCGGGCGTGAACGCGCCCTCGGGCGCGGCGGCGTACAGACCGAGCGCGGTGAAGACGTCGGCAAAGTTGAGCCCGACGGCGCGCACGCGGACGCGGGCGTCGTCGGCGCCCAGAGGTTCGGACTCGACGGTGCGCAGGTGCAAATTTTTTAGATTGCCCTTCTTCGACAGCACCCACGCGCGGCGCGTCGACGTCGGTGACGGTGTCGAGGTGGACGCGGACGCGCGCGTGCGCGCGGTGCGCGCGCGCTTGGCGGCGGGCGCCGGCGCGCGCGCGGGGGCGGTGGAGGACGTCCGCATTGTGTGGAGCGCGCGTCGAGCGCGGGACACTTTCGACGCGCGAGTGGGCGGGACGCGGCGATGACTATGAAAATTAACGTATGATACACGGTACTACTGTAGCACTGCTACACGCATCGCGCGCGATTGACGGCGCGACGGAAATCGTCGTACGTTGCGAATCCTCTCGCGCCCATGCGCCGCGTCCACTTGTCTTCGATGGCGGCGCGAACGCTCGCGGGAAGCTCGCGCGCGCCATGGCCCACGCCGCCGCCGCCCTCGCGCACTTTGCCCACAGTGAACGGTGAGTTTGGAGGCAATCCAATCTGTGCCGCGATCTTCCCACGCACGAAATGGTCGTCGAATTTATCATTATTCTTCATGTACTCGAAGCTCGACCGCTCGAGGACGAGCGCGCGACCGGCGTCGTCGAGCTCGACGCGCATGAACGCGGCGAGCTCGTCCACAACTCGGCCGAGATCGAGCTTCATGTCCTCGAACGTCAACATGCACACGTTCTCCGGATCCGCCTCGCGAGCGTCGTACCAACTCAAATAATGCTCGTCGAAGCCGCCGGAGTGCGACGCTCCCGCGAAAATCGCCTCGGCGAACTCCTCCTTCGTGATCGCCCCCGGCTCGATGCCCATGTACGCCGGTAAAAATTTATAAAAAGAATGAAACACGTCGATCGGGTCCCGCACCACGACGCAATATCGCCCACCTCGCGCTACGGTGGACGCGCTCTCGTGTGACTTGAACAGTCTCGGCGTCGCCGTCTGCGTCGCGTCTAAATCTTGTCCGCAATCCAACGCCAAGATATCCCACGGGACGACCTCGGTGATCTCCCCGAACGATTCCCCGTCCACCTTCGCCGCGGCGCATCGTATCTGATGCATGATTTGCATCGTCCACGTCGTGCCAGTCTTGGGATAGGTGGCGATGACGACGTCGTCGGGACGAAGCGTAAAGTCCGTCGTCCCGTTCGCCACCGACGCCGCGCTGTGCATGCGCGCGTTGCGCTCGCGCATGAGCGCGATGCCCTCTCCCGGGCGCATCGCGTCGCGCGCGATGGGCGCGATGGGCGTCGACCGAAAGTGCGGTCTCGGCGGGGACAACCGTCGTCACAATCACGCCGACGAAGCGAACATGGTGGCGCCCGCACGCGCCGTCGCGTCGTCGTCGACGCCGTTCGCGACGCGCTCAAAGTCCGCGACGCGTCCACACCGCGGTGCGGCCGGCGTCGTACGCGCGAGCGGGGCGCGCGCGCGTTCGGATAAAGATGAAAATGACGTCGTTCGTTCGACCTCGCGCGCGCTCGCGAGCGCCGTCGTCGCGCTGTGCGCGAGCGGTGCGATGGCGATGCCGTCGTTCGCGGCGACCGAGTACGTGGCCGAGCTGACGCCCACCAAGGCGGGCGCCGGCGTGAGCGGGACGGTGTCGTTCGCGTTGGACAAGAACAGGTCCAACCAAGAGCTCGTCGTCGTCACGGCGAACGTGCGAGGTTTGACGCCGGGAAAACACGGCATCAACGTGCACGAGAACGGCGACGTCGCGTCGTGCGACGACGAGGGCAAGTGCACGGGAGAATCGTACAATCCGGAGAAGCGCCCGCATCACGGTCCGAAGGCGCTCAAGAAGTACGGCGCCTCGGCGTCTCACTTTTTGGGAGACGGCGTGGTCCTGAACAGACACATCGGTGATCTCGGCAACATTGTCGCCGAGGATGATGGGTCTTCGACGACGAAGATTAAGGATTTGTACACGACGTTGAAGCCCGGCGCCGCGAATTCGCTCGCGGGACGTTCCGTCGTCATTCGCGCCGGCGTCGATGATTTCGAAACCGAGGCGGACGACGGCAACGCGGGTCCGATCGTGGCGTACGGCGCGATCGTGAAAAAGAACTAGCTCGTCCGCGCTCTGTAATGTCAACTCTCTCCTGTACCGAGTATTGCGAGCGATTCGCTATACGCTAAGATGCGCTACAAAAGCTACACACTACTATCCCGCGTCGACAGCGTAACGTAAAATCTCACGCACGACGTCCACAGATATAGAGTTTCCTAGGAGAAATATTGACTTTTTGTTCGACGTGCTCGCGGCGAAAGAAAAGTCTGAGCGAACGCCGTGTAAGGCTTTTATTTCTTCGACGTCAAACCATCGCAACGCGTCGACGAAGCGTTCGACGTCGTGCTCCTTAATGCGCATGACACCAGACACGTCGTCGACTTCCAGCGAACGAGTGAGGTCTTCGCTGTCGTCGAGCAAATAGACGGACCCGCCGAACACGGTGTCGGCATAGCCAGAGGTG
>Ga0181584_10003187_pt1 | contig 12599 bp, 4 predicted proteins | sample 071ome_30_FD_132462 | JGI IMG/M metagenome (GOLD analysis project Ga0181584, IMG submission 132462) | Coastal salt marsh microbial communities from the Groves Creek Marsh, Skidaway Island, Georgia - 071406AT metaG (megahit assembly) | ecosystem: Environmental > Aquatic > Marine > Intertidal zone... | reverse complement strand
GCTTTTTTTTACTGTCTCGTCATCACCGTGGAGAAGTGCAAGTACTCGTGCGGGTACATGAACCCGGCGGTAGTTTTAGCCTCGCACATTGTGTGGGGGAAAACGATGATGAAGAGTAAGAATATATTTTCGCTCGAACGCGTACTCGAGGCTGCGAGACACGAAGCGAACAGGCCGTACGTGTACGGCGCAGTTTTGGGGTCGTTGATGACTGCAGCCGTAGCAAAAGCGATCGATGTGGTCACGTCGGTGTCATCATCATCGGGAGTAGCGAGAGGCGGTAGTAAGAAAAGTTCATCTTCGAAGAAGAAGGAATCGACAACGAGAAGCACCCGCGCGGCAAATTCAAAGACTGCTGTTCTTCGACAGAGAAAGTAGTAGTGCACAATAGATTTAATTATCTGCGAGTGATACGCGACTGCTTATTACGAGTGATATCACTCGACTCAGTTTTTTTTGTCTACTTTTTGTATGCACGTCATCCATCACGCCTGACGCCTGACGTGGAAAAATGCAGCCTCAATATCTCAACTTTTCTCCCCGGCTGCCTTTTTCTATTCGAGAACCCTCGGAGCGTTCAGAAAAAAAACTGCAAAAAAAAAAACAGACAGAGCGCGCGCTTGTACTCGCGACAACATCGTTGCGAATTTTCAACAGTGGTTTCCATATCGAATTTGAGAGCGGGCACATTGTTTCTTTCGTCTTGGCGACCGTTCTCTCTGCGTGGATCTTTTTCTCCGCACGGTCTCGTCGCATTTCGAGAGTGCTATCTTAAATAGATACAAAAAATACGCGGATACAATCCGTCTCTTGGCTTTCATTTTTTTCTCCTTCTTCGTGCGATGGAATCAGGACGAGTAAGAGGTCCAACCAGGAAAAGAGCGGACAAGAAAAGAAAGATTGCGAGCTCGGTCTCCGCGGACGAGCGGCAACGAGAACAAGATTCAAGTTCGATTTTTGCGTTTGCGTTCTTTTTTGTGTACGCGTTTGTGAGAAAACTAGTCAAAGGCATCTCTGGGTTAGTTGTGTCCGGAACTGAGTGGTTTTGTCGGCAACCGTTTATGTCGCCAATGCGTACGAGCGATAACAAAGTGAATCACGGCAATGGCAAACGACAACGTCGTCGTCGTCGTCGTTCGATTCGATTGGCGCGTCGTCAGTTGCGACGTCGACGGGAAAAGAGTCAGAGCGAGAAACCGTCGGAAGGAGCGTCGACGCTTTGGTTAGTAATGATGTCGATGCTGATGGCCGCATTGAGCTGTGCATTCGCACTCTTCACTTCTGGATTTGAATTGCTCATCGCGAGTATCATCGTGTATCGTTACAAACGTCGTCGTCGTTGCCGCGATCCGAAACGGCTCCCTCGGGCGTTGGTTCATCGCCTGCGTTGCCCGGCGATGCGACGACGAACGCAAATTCGAACTCCGTTTCGCTTTAGGCAGCGTCACCGTCGCTGCCGTCGTGCAAGTGTGGATCGTTTGAAGAGACCGACGCTCGTGATGCGTTCGGTAATCGTCGCGTTGTTGTTGTTAACGACGGCGTTGGGATTCTGTCAAAGTCCTTTTATTAGGCTTGACGCGGGACTCGTCCTTTCTCTTCTCCTCTTCTGTCTGCTGACCTTTCCAACACTCCCATCTCCTCCCCGAGTTTCAACACTCGTTCCTCTCTCTTGGTTCTTCTCTCTTACTCCTCCACCAACTGTTTCAAAACAGCTGCCTTTAACGAAGAATAAGCATAAGGTTCTTCCAGACGTCTCAGCCGACGCGCAGAGCGCTTTTCGAGACCCCGAGTTCTTCCCGGTCCAGGCAACGTGCGACGAGGGAGAGAGTGTTTGCATCTCCGACGCTTTGCTTGCCGACTTTAACGTCGGCAACCTTTCGTTCGTCAACATTCCACCGCCAGAAAGCTGCGTTTCGAGTGCTGACTGGAGTCCGGCGTTTTCCCGGTCCCCGGTTGTTGGTCAGTCTCTGATAGTAACGGTGCCGTGGAGTGGAGGCGAGCCGTCGCCCTCGCAACCTGCGGTATCAAGCGCTGCTCCGGCGCTGCCGCGCGATGTGTTGACCGCCGTGGATCTCTTTCCTAGAGCAGTTTCGGTCGGAATTTCCGCGTTTAACTCCTTTCAGACACTCGGTGAATCCGAACTTGAGTCGCCTACGGTTCTCTCGTTTGAGTCACCACGAAGGACGGCGACTTCGCCACTACCGTCGCCGTCGCCACCATCAACCACGGTCCCGCCTCCTGCGGTACCGCAGCCGCGCTCGCTTCTTTCGGTTCTTGCTGCCCCCTTAGGATCACGCGGGGATGTGGAAGCTGCGGAAGCGCCTTTACTGGCGTTGCCGGCTGCGGTGGAGGTTGTCGGTGACGGCGGCGATATATGCGGCCTTCCTGAAAACGGCAAAGGTGTCTCGACGGCGAACCGTCTCGACGACTGGATCGAGAACGGCGGTATTCCCGCGCTTCTCGACTCATGTAATGTCACAGACAACGGTGTGGATGATATCGGGTTGCTCCGAGCTCGGGTTCTTGTGGATCATCTTTTGCCATCTTTCATCGCCGCGATGGCGTTTTATCTGGAGATTGTGGTACTACCGAGCTTGTGGTACATCGCGATTGGGTCCGTAATGCGAATGGAAATCATTCTCGTGCTTCTGATGAACAAGAGCGAAACTCGGATGGATTTCTACCCTTGGACAACTGTCGGCGACCTCAAGATGCGCATCGAGGAGAAAAGTGGTTTCGGGCGACAGTGGCAGCGTTTACTTGGGAACGGTGAAGTATTGTCGGACGAGGGCAAACTGTTGTCATCTTACGACATCAACAATGGATCTACGATACACGTGGTGCTGACACTTAGAGGTACGTATATTTTTTATTTCACTCTTCATCATCTTCTGACTTTTTTTTTTCTTCGATGTACAGGTGGTGGTGATGGTGATGATGAAAATGGATCGTCTACGCCGACGAGTGTAGAGAAAATTGAGTCGCAGGCCTACTCCGAGAAAGCGTTTAGGACGCCTCCTCCTCGAGAAAAAACCGGTCTTTCGCCCGCGCAGAAGAAGAAGAAGAAGGAAATTCTAGATGCATCTAGAGATGCATCTGATCGTGTCCAAGAAGCACTGGCAGATCTGATGACGCAAGTCGCGAAGCTGGATGCGATGGATGCAGATGCGCAGGGTGGTAGTCCGAGCTCAACCATCAGCACGGTTTCGGAAGAGGCGACGGAGGTTGAGGAAATGACGACAAAAATGAAGCACGTTCGGAAACGTCTCGACGACGAATATCTCAAATCAACGGACGAAGAGGCGACGCAACGTGCGGAGAAAGAGCAGAACTGCGTCAATACGGCTACAGAGATTGATGGGTCTTCGTTACTGCTATTCGACGATCCACACCAATGGGACGAAAAAATACGAAAAATCTATCAGAAACATCGACAACATAACATCGCAAGCGTCCGCGATCGTCTCATGGACGATAAGAGAGTACCCATATCAAAGAAGCAGCGTGGAGACTACTTCAGTCGAGCTGCGCTCGGGATAGCGATTGCGCATTACCCGCCGTCGAGTCAGTGTGGCGAGAAGACAAACGTGGCTATTGAGGTACACCGAAAAGCAACACAAAAGAACGACGGAAACCAAATTCTCCGTCTCAAATCGTCGTGCATGCAAACACACGCTAGATTTGTCGCCGGAGCGATGGGAGTCGTTGATTTCGTGGAAAAAGACGACAAATACGCGTACGACTACGTTGAGTATTACGACGACGCAGGCGTACAACGAAACGCGAGAGTGACAATGAGCACGATAACGTTTCTCCAGCACGACTTCATTGATCGTCATCCGACATTCGACGATAACAAAGTGAACGTTGAGAAAATCATCGATTCGAAGCTCGGCATGGATTATCGCATTCAAGGAGACGATCTTTTTGCGGACCTCATCAAGTATCGACGAGCTTTTATTTTGACTCGAAGCGCAAACAGTATGGGATCGCCGACGAAAGCTCCGGTGATAGTTTGGAACGCTGGACGAGTAAAGTGTGACTCTGAACGCACCGGAGCGCAAGCGCCAATGGTCGAAACGTTCGTGCAAAAAGGTATTGACGAACAATTGTTTGGCATCTTCCACCCGGAATATCTGATGTGGAGAGAGAACCCCGTGGTGCAGGTTGCAGCTGAGGAAACGGATTTAGAAATTTGCAGATTTATCGAAGCATCCGGTAGTGAAGTCCGCGATGGCGATGTAGTTCGCAAATATGTCGGAGTCGCCGAGTGTACGCCAGAAGAGCGCGACAGAATGGCGCGAGAACTTCATGAAACCATGTCTGCTCTAGGCATGTTGGCGTGGATATCGAAAGGTCGTCCTGAGAGTGAAAAGAACAAGTACTATCTTGAGTATTTTGAGAAAACCGGGGATGAAGAATTGAGCGCAAAGCTGGCGCAACAGCTGGTGATGTTTGACGGTGCGCTCGAGGCAGCGATGAGATTCGCGGGTTTGACTGCAGAGAAAGTCGCGGAGCTTGACGAGGAAGGCGTGAAAGATTTGATCGAGGCGCACAGATACGACGGACTCCTTCGCGCAGCTGCGCGTTTTCAAAACATATCGTGGGCTGACGTTCAAGGTATGATGCAGAACGAAATCGATGATATGGTGCGAACGTACATCCGTGCTGGTCAACTTGCCGCCGCCGCGAAGTACTTTGACATCTCTGATAAAGAACTCCGCGAGATGACCAAGCAACAAAAAGACGAGTTGATCGCGAATCATATCCGCGTTACGAGCCGTGCTGGTCAGGCAGTCGCCGCCGCGAAGCACTTTAATAAAGAACTCAAGGGGATGACTGAGGCAGAAAAAGATGAGTTGATCAAGGATCATATCCGCGAAACTAGTCGAGTCGCCGCCGCGAAGCACTTTAATAAAGAACTCAAGGGGATGACTGAGGCAGAAAAAGATGAGTTGGTCAAGGATCACAAACGCGAAACTAGTCGAGTCGCCGCCGCGAAGCACTTTAATAAAGAACTCAAGGGGATGACTGAGGCAGAAAAAGATGAGTTGGTCAAGGATCACAAACGCGAAACTAGTCGCGTTGGTCAGGAAGTCGCCGCCGCGAAGTTCTTTAGCATCTCCGAACAAGATCTCGCGATCATGGACGACACCCAGAAGAAGAACGTGATCATAGCTCATATTCGCAAGAGTACGATCGAAGCTGCGGCCAAGAAGAAGAACATCGACCGAAACTCTCTAGCGCAGATGACTAAGAAACAGCTGGACGAATTGATCAACGATCATAAATTTTGCGGTAAGGTTGAAGCAGCCATTTCTTGGGCCCGTAAGCAGAAGCCAATCGATACCTCCCCATCTACCTCTTTGTCTATCGTCGCGTCGACCGCGACGCAGCAGCAGCAGAGTACTGCAGTTGATCGTTTTTTGAAACTCGCGGACGGAGAGCTTGCAAATATGGACGGAGCCGCGAAGAACGAGCTCTTAAAAGATCTCGTCGCAGAACACAATCATTTCTCCAGACTTAAAAAAGCGTGCGTAACATTTGGTGAAGACTTTGATAAAGTGAAAGGAGAGTCGTGGACGCCACAAGATCGCCGCGATCTCATCGAGAGATCTAAGCTTCTGAGCCGAGCGGAAAGTTTGGGTTACTCGTCTAAAGACGTAAGAGGCATGACGCAAGAAGAACGCCGGCAGGTCAAACATATATACAGAAAAGGGTTGCTTCTCAGCAAGTTAGGCATCGAAGCGGGTGATGGTGACGAAAACGACGGCGCCGATGACGTCAAAGCGACTACGGGAAAATTGACGTACGAAGAGGCGATGGAAATGACCATCGAGGAGATACAGACTTTGATCGTGAAGCGCGAAGGTGGTAAAACGACGCAACAGGCGATGCGAGAGACATTTGCCCTCTCGCTGGGCTTACCTCAAGAGACGATCACAGGTTTGTCCGAAAAAGATCTCGATAAAATCAGAGTTATCCGTCTTCAGAAAGGAAGGCAAAAGAAAAATATAGAACGCGGAGTTTTCCATCTCCCAGGTACGAGAGGCCACGCGAACATGGTGGAAGACATCTGCTCCGGGCTCCGAGCGTATGGACTCCTGATTCTCTCCGAACAGATCGAAACAAAAAAGGCGCAATTTCTCAACGATTGGGCGTTTAGAGTTTCCTATGAACATGATGTGGATAAAGTTACACTGCGGTACAAAGTGTACCGGCGCGCCGCATTCCAAGGCGTCGAGTACTTCGAGAGACTCTTGGACGATGTGCTCTGCACCGGTGCCAAAAAGACTTGGTCCACGAAGACTTCGGCGACCTCTCTCGCCGCGATTCCGAGATACATATACCATAAACGCGGAACGTTTTTCAAAGACACGATCCTTCCCACAACGCTCGGCACCTTGCGGCCAAAAGACATGGACGCTAACCAATTGGGTCAGCGCATCCACTTGCAAAAAAAAATCGAGCAAAACAAGGACGGCTCGTTTAAATTCGCCGACGACGAGTTTTTCACAAAACTTTTGGACAAACTCGCGACTGAATCCAAAGTAGTAGCGACGTTTCATAGCTCTCTGGATAAAAACAAAGACGAGCGCCCGTGGTGGTATACGCGCGTGTGCTTTCAGCGCACGACGGCGCCAAGCGGAAAGCAGACCGATAATATGTACTATCAAGACGACAGCGGCTCTTGGCTCGGACCCTCAATCCAATGGAACATAGTTCCAGGCGTAATGGAAAAAAGGAAGCAAACGCACGTAGCTATCGTGGAGATTTTGAACGCTCTCGATAACAAGTTCAAGAACGTCCTCGTTGCAAACGATGGCGGAGAAGAAGAAGAAAGCGACGAAGAAGAAGACGTTCAATACTAAATTTGAACGAGAGAAAAAGCAAGAAGTTTGACGTTCAGCGTACAAGTACTTTGTTGAGCAAAGCGACCGCGGGCGATTAGATTGAAACAGGAAAAACAAAACACACACACTACTCTCTCTCTCTCTCTCTTTCTCTCTCTCTTTCTCTTTCTCTCTCACCAACACCCTTCAGAAAACTTTTTCGACAATTTTGTAATTTTGCGCGCGGCCGATATCATCTAGTGAACGAAAACATATGATCCTCCACTCCTCGCAAAAGAACAACTATATATTACTTTACGTTGCATTGCTACCGCTTTGTGAACGCACTGCGTAACCGAGAAGAAAATGACGAGTAGTAAACCCTACCCCTAAAATCGCCTTTCCCATTTCCGCCTATACACAAACCTAGCGCGTGTTGGCGCGCACACCAAAGAGAGATTTCAATCCAAAATGAACCAATAATTGCGTGTAAGATCCTACGCTGCTCCCTACTTTGCAATGGAATGCTTTTTATCGATTCTAATTCGTTATCGCCGTGTGTACGGTATGGTGGTTTTTAGCGAGTTTTGTGGTCCTTTTTTTGTGTTCCTTCGATTCCAAAGAGACCGGTCACGCGTTTCTTGCGTTAGGGTTTTAAGCTAAAAGCGCCGCCGGCTAAGAGTTGTCCTCAAAGCAAAGCTCTTCTTTCACCCGCGCAAACAAACAACACGCTATGTGATGACGACGAGCAAGAAGAAGAAGAAGAAAGAAGAAGAAGAAGACAACAACATAATAAATGCTGTCCTATTTGAGTTCGTTTTTGCCATCGTCTTCTCGGAAACGTTTGCGAGTAGAAGTAGCTGGAGATGACGATGATGACGATGAAGAAGAAGGAAAAGATGCCTTCGCGAAAGACGGAAGAAAAATCGCGAAACAACTATCCACCAAGACACGAAATGCCCTCAAACAGTCTTTGGAGATTTCGTTGGCGCGAGTCCACGAGGCGTGCTTTTATTTTTACTCGATGGGCGCAAGTGAGGAGGGTGAAAATCAACTCAAAGTTTTGTTGAGAAACGTCATCGAACAAGCAGCGGTTGATACCTCTTGTTGGGTCTTTCTCTCGCACTTCCAAGTGCTGAGCTCCGACACCGCTCGAGTTATCCATTTGTCTGATTCCGAGATTGAGGTTGAATATTTAGCGATGGCCAATGATGCGAAAGCAAATCACACCTGTTTTCGCCTCCGCTTCTGCGTCAGACTAGCGAGCGTTGGCGACATCAAAATGACGACGGAGGTTGAAGTGGATTGGAAACCGAGCGATGAAGTGGCGTCAATCGCTCGAGGTCTTTCTCCAAGTTCGCGGTTGATATATCAAATAGCATCCGGTCTTTTGAAGAAAAAAAGGAAAACAACGTTGCTCGCGCCGAAAACGTTTCAATACTCGGTCGAAACCGTGATGGAAAAATTAAACATGGCCCCGTGCGATTCGAAGACGGTTACGATGATGACATCTCTAGCCTTCCACGCCGCGAGTAAAGTGGAGATTTTCCCGCCGGCGCCGATAAAATTCATCCGCGGGAGTTTGAAAAAGATGCAAACAAACTTTCACACGTTCACGTTTATTTCACTCTTCTCTGGTTGTGGCGTCAGCGCGAGAGGATTGAGTGACGCCGGCGGTTTGTGCGTGTTGTTCGCGGAAAAAGATTCGTATAGACGAGAGATTCTCAGAAAGAACAATCCACATTTAGAAGCATGGCAGTTTGTAGAAAAGGTCGAAGATATCGACCAAGATTTAATAGACAGAGTCGTTGCGAAATATAAGCACGTGGATTTGATAGAAGGAGGCGTTCGATGCGACGACGTTTCCTCTAAGAATTTTAAACGCGGGGAAAAGTCGCTCGAGGAAGTCGCGCGGCCGTTTTTGTTCGTAGGCCAAATCGAAACCATGGTGGAACGCGCGCACATGAAAGCGTACGAAGAAATTATGAAGAAGACTCGAAAGAGTCGTTTGCAAGCGTCAAATCCAATTCCAACACCATGCGTTGTTCTGATTGAGAACGTCACCGGTTTAGCCAAGCGCGTGAACAATTCCGTTGGATACATTTGTTTCTTGTTCCAAATGTGCGTGAGATTGAAAATGTCCTTCGCGGTGCGGACGCTCAACGCGCACGACGCCGGATTGGACCACACGCGCGAGCGCTTGTTTTTTGTCGCCACCAGAGAGAGAAGAAAAGGTGAGGGGTTGAAGATTTGCGAACAGATTTTAAACTTTCAACCCACGAATGATTGCAAAGGGGAATGCTTGTACAACTCATCGCTAACTCGTGGTGCTCGATGCTTCGAGTGCGAAAATCGCTCGAGAGCGAAGAGAGAAGAGCAAGAAACGGCGGAAGAAACAGCGCGAAACAGCTCAAACTGGTCGCTCTTCGACTCGCACATGTTCCTTTCGGTGAATACCCAAGGATCAACCACACTCTTCGGCCTCACGCAAACGAACGCGAGTGGGTTCATGCTCCTCGATCGAACGCGCGTTTCACCACCTCAGTATTTGTGTTCGCGTGACTTGTGCAAACTGTGTGGGGTCTCGCGCAATCATTTCGCCGGCAACGACGAAGATTCCGATGAAGAATGCGACGTCGACGACGACGACAGTGCACGTGGAAAGAACATGGCAGCACTCGGCGAATCCCCGACGGCGAACCCGTTGCGCTTTTTAGGGACAACTTTCGTTCGATCGAAACGATCGAAAGATAGACCAGAAACAACTCTTTCTCAGCCGGATCGAGCGTGGGCGAATAAGCTTTTGGATGGAAAAACAACCATGCAATTGAAATATGAATATGGCGTTGGATTTGACATCTCAGACGTTGACATAGACATAGACGCTTCCATCGACGACGTTTCCATCGATAAAATCCTTCGCAATCATCTCCGAAGAACGAAAGAAGTTTTGACCACTCCGATGATTGCGCGTTGCGCCGGTAAACCGAAAGGCAAGAGAATGAAATTTTGCTCGAAATCAACTTTGCGAGTGAGCGAGAAAGAGTTGTCAAACATCAGAGATCGCGCGATGAAGCCGGCAAACGCCGGAAACTATTTCAAAATAGAATATCCAGATAGACGCGCGCTCGGTTTAGAAATGGCAGACGACGTGACGCAGTTGACTCGTTTGATAGAAAAGAAGAAAAGGGAGGGTAAAGTGCGCTGGCTGCAGATTTTGTTCGATGAATCAAACGGAGAAGAGTTTTTTGCCGAACCGTTTCTTCGTTTGACGTCGATGACCGTATTCCAACTCGGTCGTTGCATTTCTAGAGTGACAAAGCAAAGGATAGCAGACCTTCCGGTGCCTGAAAATTGCGAGGAAGCGTTTGAGCGAAACCAGAGAATTTTTACAGAGCAATTGGATTGGAACAGTGATGATTTTTGGAAGCATCAACAAGCTGTGCATTTCCAAAAACTTCTTCGCGACGACGACGATGCGACGTCAAACCCGAACAGAATAAGAGCACCCTCGATGTTGACTCCAATCAACGTAAAATCCACCGTGAGGGGCAGCTCTTTCTGTTCGTCAAAGCGTTTGGCGCCGGCGGACGTCGATGGAAAATCTTCGAGAGTCGGATTATAGGTAAAGATTGTCTTGTTGTTTTAATACAAAGATATATATACACAAACGCAATGCAGTATTCGCCGCGCATTTCTCCCCCATCTTCGCGTAGGATTCAATCCGTGGTAGATACAACAGTGTGCCTGCGAGAGTTCCATTTTTGACTATTCCTGATCCATCGTGACCATTTATGGTTTTCACATCAAAGAACTAACTCATCAACTATTAGCGAATAGACACGAAATGTGAATGAAGCAAACATACAAAGCACATATATTACACCAAATCAAAGCTAATATTAACGAGAAATCAGATGCGTGCATCTTAATGAAGTCTTTTTTTCTTCTACTGCCAACGCGCGCCAAGACCCTCACAATTTTTTTCTTTCCAACATCCCCACGCCGATTCCTCTGTCTCGCCAATACCATCTTCTCTCCCGCCTCCCCTCCTCTCCTCTCCCTCGCATGGGCACGGGTATCTGTATCTCGTCGCTTCATCCATGATGTACTATTTTATTTTCGCACTCTGCGTTTCAGCGTCTCTCTTTCAGCGTTTGTCTTTCCGTGTCTCTCTCTCTCTCTCTCTCTCTCTCTCTCTCTCTGTCTATCTTTCTATTCGTGTTTTCCTAATGCAATCAGCTTTTGAAAGCACACAGGCATTTCTACTTGTTTAGGAACGTCCATCTTGATTCCCGTCACGATGTATCTTGTGTCGTTTAACAAACCTTCCTCTTCGCCGAGCGCAAGCAATCGGTTCACCAAAGGAACAACACAACTTTGCTGCCAAATACTCGGATTGTTCGGGCAACCTCCCAGAAATCGAACAATCGCGTGAAGTTCTGGAGCAAGCGTGTAAGGCTGTTGCCCCCTCGTTCTCAAGAAGACGCGCACGCGCACACGCGCGGGTTGATTCCGCGAAATAAGAGAGAACATACGCGATCGGAATATTCTTGTTCGTAACTCCTCACCACTGCCTTGGAAATTGTAATCAGACATGCCAAGTCCAGATGGGCTGGACACGTGTTCACAATCCCCGTGATAATATCTGAAAGCATCGGTGTGATGCAAAGCAGCCGACGTGCCGATCTCGACATCGTATCGGTAAACGTCTATCGCGGCCATGACGCTCATTTAGGAAGAGGAGAAAAGATCAACAGGCAAACTCCTTTGTGAGTGAGTTTTTTTTCTTTTTCTTCTCTCTTTGGGTGTGTGTTGTGAGTAAATTGTGGTTCGACCGTTCGAGGAGGAACCTTCCTCTTTTTACTTTTTTACCTCTTCGTTTCTTCTTCCTGTACTCGATATAATATCCTTCATAAAAAAATACATCGCCGCATGTCGACGACGACGACGACGACGACGACGCTATCCACCAGCTCCGGCTGCCTTCGCTGGTACTTTTCGTTCTCGTCCTCTTCTTCGTCGGACATGTTTTAAGATAAAAAAAAGAGCGTGACAGCGTGTCGTTAGGGGAATTTATGCCTCTCCCTTGTCGTTTATACTAAAGACGCGCGATGAACGAGACGACGCGACGACGCGCGAGGAGAAAGAGCAGAGAAGAAGAAGAATACGAAGAAGAAGAAGAAGAAGAAGAAGACACCGCGCTGCGCGAATCGAATTTTGTCGAGGTTGACGCGCCAGATTCGCCGCCGATATCTTCTTCTGTTTTACTTTTGAACGAAGAAGAATCGGTGGTGCCGCACGTTGCTGCTGCTGCTTCGAAGAAGAAGAAGAACGGAGCGGAACATCGCGAACGTGACGCTACGCGTCACGGCAGGCGAGCGCACAACTTTTGCCAACTGTTCTTCCATTAATCCCCAAGATGACGTGTTCCTGACCTCCGCGCTCTCGACGGTGCAATCGACGCGCTTCTCGAATCCAAACGACGCATCGACGAAGAAGAGTATGGAAGATAACTGGTATCGACAGTTTCACCTGGGCGCTTTGACGAAATCTGGCGATGCCACGGACGAAGTGTTCGTAATCGTCAAGGATCCCGTGGAGCACAGAGGTATTCATAGAATGAAAATAACTGGCACAACCATCACAAAGAATGAGAAGTATGCAGGTCACATCTGCGACATGAGTCAACCAGAAGGTTTGACCTTCTACAAAGGATCCGACGGCGAAGTTTACATGCTTGTAGTCGGCGAAAGAGTGGAGGCG
>Ga0181584_10003179_pt1 | contig 12615 bp, 8 predicted proteins | sample 071ome_30_FD_132462 | JGI IMG/M metagenome (GOLD analysis project Ga0181584, IMG submission 132462) | Coastal salt marsh microbial communities from the Groves Creek Marsh, Skidaway Island, Georgia - 071406AT metaG (megahit assembly) | ecosystem: Environmental > Aquatic > Marine > Intertidal zone... | reverse complement strand
TTCAAAAGCTGTAACAGGGTTGTATTTCTTTGATAAGTACGCTGCAAAATATGCTAAAGGATTAACACCATCAAACAGAGGAGAGCTTGAGATCACAGACCTTAACAATATTTATCTTGGTAAAAATAGCTTGTCTATTGTTGATTTAGGTAAAAATTCAATTTGGTTAGATGCTGGTACATTTACCTCTTTAAAAGAATCATCAGAACAAATTTCAGCTATGCAGAGTCGTAGCGGATTTCTATTGGGAAGTCCTGAGTTTGAGTCATATAAGCAGGGATTTATATCAGAAAAATATTTAAAAAAGTATTTGAAAGGCAAGCCAAAGAATGATTACTTTGATCTTCTCAAAAATAGCATAGATCATAACTAGTCTAATTAATTCAAGCCACATTCTTGAGTTATAATTATCACTTAGGAGTTCAAAATGAATAAGTTAGTACTATCACTTTTAATTTTTTCTAGCACATTTCTTTTTTCTCAGGTAACAGATGATCTTATTAGAGAAGTTTTGAAAGATGAGCTACAAACCAGTCAGACACAAGATGAAACAGGGTATGTCTCATTCACTCAAAATGAACTAAAAAACACAATTACTCAATTACGAGAAGTAGATGACCAAATAGAGAGAGATCTTTTTAGAACCAAGTTAGTCCAAGACAGGATTGAATTAGCCTCAAAACTTTGTGCAAAAGATCCCAGAGCTTGTTTCCTAATTGATAAATATCAAGACTATAAATGGTCTGAAGATTTAAATAACCAAGAACCAGAACTTTTTGGTTTAGATATTTTTTCAGGTTACCCCATGTCTTTTGATGCTACTGATGAGTCATCTCTGGGCAGTGATTATACTCTTCGAATAGGAGATAAATTAAGGATATTTGTTACAGGGATAAGGAATATTGATACAGAAATTCAAATAAGGAATTCTGGTGAGATTGTGATCCCTTCTTTTGGCCCACTTAGCATAGCTGGTTTAACGCTTGATTCTGCTAATGAAATAGCCCAAGAGTTTGTTAAATCCAAGGATTTAGGATCGACCATATATATTTCTTTAAATCAGATAAAAACTAATCAAACTTTTGTTTTGGGGGTTGTTCAAAATCCAGGTGCTTACTTACTAAATTCCTTAAGCGGTCCAATAAATGGAATAATCTCAAGTGGTGGCTTTAATAAAAATGCTTCTTTAAGGAATATAGAAATTTTTAGAGAAGGCCAAAGAGTTGCTGGATTGGATTTATATGATTTGCTGATCTTTGGTGATTCACAGAATGATCGCTTGCTTGAATCAGGAGATGTAATTCTTGTTGGTTCTGCTGAAAATACTGTTACTGTCAAAGGTGAAGTTTTAAGACCTGCTATCTACGAAATAAAAGAGGGTGACAACCTTCAGGATTTGCTTAAATTTAGCCTTGGATTAACATTAATGGCCAATAAGGAAAATCTATCTATAAGAAGACTAGATAGCAATGGAAATTATAGCCTCATTAATGTGAACTCTTCTTCAAATATTCCTCTAATGAAAGGAGATGTTATAGAAGTCCATAAAAGAGAGGGAGTGTATGAAGGCGTCATTATAGTTCATGGAGAAATAAAATCCAAAGGAGAGTATGTATTTAAAAACGGATTAATGTTAGGCGACATTATTAAGTCTGAAAGTCACTCTCTTGACAAAACCTACTTACCTTATGCCTTAATTAAAAGATATAATAAAGTAACAAGAGGCTGGTCCTATTTAAGTTTTAATCTTTATAACCAAGCTGACCTAGATTCTTTGCCATTTCAAGATCGTGATGAAGTTTTTATTCTCTCAAAAAGTGAAATAGATTTTATTAATTCTTCTTTTTTAAGAAATTTCTATCGTGAAAAAGATTTGTTAAAAAATTTCCCAGATATTAATAAAGTTGGAGACGATCAATCCTATAGTGCTGAGAGATTAGATAATTCTTGTTTAAACTATTTTAATAAACAAAATAACAACGTCATTGCAGAGGCAATCCAAAAAAAACTATCTATCTTTGGCTCTGATACAACAGGTTCTTGTACTGACTTGTTGAATGAATATCCTGAAATAAGCCCGCTTATTTTTGCAGCTTCTATTCCTGTATTAGGCAATGTCCTTAACCCTGGACTTTATCCAATTGCTCCAGGCGTTGATAGAAACCAGCTTCTGGCTGCCGCAGGAGGCATCATTACTACAGCAGGACAGATTGAGCTAGAGGTAGGCGTAGATCAAAGGTTTCAAAAGACTTTACTCACTTTCTTAAATGCTAAGCTCACTGATATTATTCAAGAACAAGGATACATTACTTTATCAGGTGAATTTAGGAAGCCTGGTATTTACCCATTTAAAAAAGGTGAAACTGTTTTAAATCTAATAAAGAGAGCAGGGGGCCTCTCTGATACTGCTTATCCACTTGGAGCAATTTTTACAAGAGAATCCTTAAAGACTGAAGAGCAAAATATGATTAACAGAGCTACGAATGAGATTTCTGAAGTGTTATCAAATGCTGTTGCAAGCGGATATTTGCAGCAATCTAGCACAGATTTGGTTTCACTAGTTGAATTAATGTCTAGTTTAAAAGCTACCAAACCCGTGGGAAGAATGATTGTTGAGTTAAACCCTGTCGTATTAGAAAGGAATTCTCATTTAGATATTCCCGTTCAGTCAGGTGATGAGATATATATGCCTAGACTAAGCAATATAGTTAATGTTAGCGGTCAAGTTATGAATCCAGTATTTATAACTTATGAAAATTCTAATAATTTTATGGATTACATAAATAGTGCTGGAGGTGTTAGAGATGGAGGGGACTTAAGCAATGCTTTTGCGATATTGCCCAATGGTAAAACAGTCAATCTAAGAAAAGGTTTTCTAGGAATATCTTATAGATTTAGCGAGGATATTTTACCTGGAACTACTATCTATATACCAAGAAAACAAAGACCTCTGGATTCTCTAGCATTAGTCGAGACTATTTCACCAATTATTGCTAGCTTATCAGTTACTGCTGCCAGTATTGCTGCCATCTCTAATAACAATTAGTGTGTTGAAACTATAATCTTTGTTTATGATTCAAAGATTCATCTATTATGTAGTTCTTCTATCATGTTCATTACAGGCTGAGATTAAGGATTACATATATCCTCATTACGAGTCCAAGACATTTTCTAATTATGGCACTGTTGGACTAATTCAGATGCCATCAGCCCGACTTCAAGATGCTGGAAGCATTGGTTTTACATGGTCTGTAATGCAACCATATCTAAGAGGATCAATTGTTGCGACTCCTTTTTCATGGATGGAAGCATCTTATCAGTACACAGACGTAAATAATAAGTTATACAGTGAATTTGTTGAATTTAGTGGAAAGCAGTCATATAAGGATAAAGGTATTGATGCAAAATTTTTATTATTAAGAGAAAAAGATTACACGCCAGCAATAGCTTTTGGATTTAGAGATCTGGGAGGCTCAGGGCTTTTTGGAGCAGAGTATGTAGTTGCATCAAAATTAATTGGTAATGTTGATTTAACAGCTGGTATTGGCTGGGGAATTCTTTCTGGAAACTCTATTTCAAATCCAATGAAAATTTTTAGTAAGAAATTTGAAACTGAAAGAGTTTTAGATTCTGGTACCGGAGACTCTCAAGGTGGAGAATTCAATGTAGGCACATTCTTTAAGGGTAAAAATGCAGGTACTTTTATTGGAGCAGAGATCTTCCTCCCTAGGATGAGTGGCACAAGATTTAAAGTTGAGTATGATGGCACCAACTATGACCTTGAAGGATATGAACCCATACCCCAAGAATCAAAAATAAACTTTTCCTTAAATTACCCTGTAACTAAGAATTTATTTTTAAAGATTGGTTATATCAGAGGCAATGAAATAAACTTTGGATTTTCATATTCTGGAAACTATAAAGATAGAGATCCTTTTATAGATAAGACAGATTACCCAAAGCCCGTTCCAAATGCGGAGGCATTTAGACTTGTAAATAGTAGAGAGAATATAAATCTATATGCTTCTAGTTTGAAATACCTTTCTTCCGAAAGACTTTATTTGCAGTCTGCAAACGTTAATGAAAATACCTATGAAATAACCTACCTTCATAATTTCCATACAAGCCAACCTAGAGCAGTTGGGAGAGTAGCAAGAATCTTAGATCAAATTTCACCCGATAATATTGATTCATTCAGAATTACAAACGTAAATGCCTCTCATGCTATGTACACAGTAGATATTTCTAGAGATGACTTTAGAAAATATCAAGATCAAGAAATATCAAATGCCTTACTTGTTTCATCAGAGATAAACAAAATTCATTCAGATGAATTGCAGCACTATGAATTTAATCCCTCAAAAAAACTACCAGCATTTTTCTGGAAGTTAGCTCCAGCAATTAGGAGCCAGATTGGTGGACCTGATGGCTTTTATTTTGGTGAAGTTAGCCTTTCAGCCCATTCAGACTTACTCATAACTGAAAGAATGAATATTCTTACAACAGCATCTATTGGTATTTATGATAACTTTGATGAGCTAAAGCTTGCTTCTGATAGCGTTCTTCCCCACGTCAGGACTGATATTGTTAAATATCTTAAACAATCAAAAGACGGTAATATCGGTAGAATGCAATTTAATTATATAGGCAATCCCAAAGGGGATTTTTTCTATAAGTTTTCAGCAGGAATACTTGAACAAATGTTTGGCGGTGCTGGATTTGAGGCTCTCTACAGACCCTTTTACAAAAATTGGGCAATTGGAATGGAAGCTTGGCATGTTAAACAAAGGAGTTATGACATGCTATTTGATTTCTTAGATTATGAGACTGTAACGGGCCATATGAATTTTTATTATAGAGAGCCCAAATCTCAAGTATTGCTTCACCTGAAAGGGGGTAAATATTTAGCAAAGGATTCAGGAATTACTGTAGATATTTCTAGGAGATTTAAAAGCGGCTTTACAGTAGGAGTGTTTGCATCAAAAACTGATATTAGCAAACAAGAATTTGGTGAAGGCAGTTTTGATAAGGGCTTCTACTTTTCAATGCCAATTGAAATTTTTTATCAAAATTATTCCAGGGGAATTACTGGATTTGGTTTAAGGCCCCTTACGAGAGATGGAGCTCAATACCTTCTTCATGGCTTTGGACTTTATAGTGTAACTAATCAAAATCAGTATCAAAACTTTTTAAGAGACTGGGAGACGATTTATGACTAAAAGTTCTTTTATATTAGTGCTTTTATTTCTTGGTTCTTGCTCTTCTCTGCCACCAGTTGCTTATTTAGATATAGCTAAAGTTGGATATTATTCTATTTTTGGCTACGAAGAGGTTAATGTTACCAAAGAATTACTTGAGGAGCGAAAGTATAGCTTTGCTAAAGCTAAAATCGGCAATTCGAAAGAGATCTTCATAGTTCTATTATCTATAGAAGAAGGTACTTTTGAATGGATTAGCCAAGATAAAGTAAGGGTTTTTACTGATCATGGAAGGATTGTAAGGGTCTCCGGTATTGGAAGAGATAGTTTTATAAGGCAACCTATTTCTCAGAAATCTTTGCTAGACAATAAAGATGCCAAAATCTTTTATGAAACAATTGATTTATTTAATCCTGATCTTTTTTCATCAAACTTAGAGAGAGAAGTTTTATCTATAGATGTTAAAAAGAGTACTTATTTAGGTGAAGTATTAGATGTTATTGAATTAGTAGAGAGAACTCAAGTTAAATCAATAGGCTGGAGCGCTAAGAATATTTATCACTATAAAATTGATGGCACTCCAATTATGACAACACAAGAAGTTCATCCAATGCTCCCCAAAATAAAACTAGAGTTTTACTATAAGTAAAACTCTAGTTTTAATATCTGGTTAGTTTAGATTAAGGTGCAGGCGCAGTTCTTGTAGCGACTGTTACTTCTTCAGTTTGAACGTCAATATCAACTAATACTTCAGTTTCAACTTCATTTTCAAGAGTAAGATCAATCTCTTGTTCTACTTGTGTAACTACGTCTACTTCAACAGTGATTGGAACATCTATATAGAAGTTATCTCCAACAGTTGATGTAGCAGATGAAATGATACCTGTTACTCCCTCACCTGCATCTGTTGAAGTTGCGGTGCTAGTTAAAGAGGTAGTACTTGTAGTGGTATTAGATGAAACAGTTGAGGTCTGATCTACTTCCTGTGTGGTTCTTGAAGTTGTATTTGTAGCAGAATTAGTGTTAGTAGTTGTGCTAGATGTAGATTCTACAATTGTAACGACATCATACTCCTCAACAATAGTTGGCGCTGGTGTAGGCGCTGGTGTAGGCGCTGGTGTAGGCGCTGGTGTAGGCGCTGGTGTAGGCGCTGGTGTAGGTGCTGGTGTAGGCGCTGGTGTAGGCGCTGGTGTAGGCGCTGGTGTAGGCGCTGGTGTAGGTGCTGGTGTAGGCGCTGGTGTAGGCGCTGGTGCAGCCCCACCTCCATCGCTAGAGTCCAATGAAGCAGCAATAGCAGCAGCTGCTGCAACTGCAGCGGCTATGGCGCCTGCGCTTAGAGAACCTGAAGCTTCAGATGAAGCGCTATCTTCAGATTCAGCTGTTTTAGGATCATCATTTTCTTGAGAAACAACATCCATTGAAAATATTCCTGCAAAGAATGCAAGAACAGATCCCAGAAACTGATTTAATGAATTTTTAAGTTTAGCCATCTTTAAACACCTTAATTTAAAAAACTAATTTATTTTATCACGAAGAAAGTAAAAAGTAATAACATGTTTAATTTTAAATTATATTGATAAAATAACATAGTTAATTCCCCGTTAACCCGACGATGATAACCTATTTTAGTTGTTTTACCAAAAAAAAAATTCTTTTTTTTTATTATGCATTTTCTAAATTTGATATTACTAAACATAATATAATTGAAAACTAATCGGGATGTAGCGCAGCCTGGTAGCGTACCACACTGGGGGTGTGGTGGTCGTCGGTTCAAATCCGGCCATCCCGACCAATAACCTGTCTATTTTTTTTGATAGTGCGCAAGACTTTTAAATTATTATGACTGCTATAAGTAAGTAGTCAAAAAACCACAATCATATAAACTAAATTCTGATAATTATGATTATTGATACTAGAAACAGCAATTTTTTTGTAAATGAAGATATTAAGGATTTGTACAATAGTTTTTATTTAAATTCAAAACAAACTTTTAAGGATCAGATAGCTGCATTCTTTCGAAAACAAGAACAAGATATTTTCACCAATTTAAGCCTTACCCAATTTGGTCACCCTAAATATACTAATATTTACAAGGATTACTGCATTCTTTTAACCCTGAATGAATATGACTCAAAATTAGTTGGGCCAATAAAAATAATTATTGATTCATATTTGCTTGCTTTAGTTTTGAAAGAGATCAAATTTAGAAATCAAGTAAAAATTGTATACAAACCTAAGAACATTAAATATTTGGAAGAACTTAGAAATTTCTTTAAGAAAACTTTCTTCTTCATAAAGAAAATTTATCAGGTAATCCTCGTAAAAGCTTTAGTTGAGCGGCTTGAGATAAGAAAAGAAAATGTTTTATACGAAGTTTTTCTGTCTAACAGAGCCTCGCATGAGCGTTATTACGGAAATCTAAAAGATTTTCTAAATGCTAAACAAAAAAAAGACACAGTTTTTTTGCCAATACTTATTGATACTCAATTTGGGGATCTGCTTTCATTGATTAGTTCTTTTAGGAAATCTAGTGAAAATTGGCTTTTTAGAGAACACTATCTTGGAATAAAAGAAATCTTTTATGCAGTGTTTTATAAATCAAGACTTAAACGTAAATTACATCTTAATGTACCTCAAAACTCTTATGAGGTTTTTTTTCATCATTCCTTTGTTAGAGAACTCTTTTCAAGTTTGATTTCTGAAGGAATATTAAATTACTTTTTCTTAAAGAATATTAAAAAAGTAAATAAAAATAATTTTCCTAATATTTTTATTGATTGGTGGGAGAATTCTCCAATGGATAAAGGCATGTTTTTGGGAACAAACCATTTTTTTAAAGAAATTGAACATAAAGCATTTTTAGGGATTTACCCTAATTTGAACTCGCTTCAATTTATAGCCCCATCAAAAGAAGAAAGAGAAAATAGTTGCGCTCCAAAAAAAATATTAGTTATAGGAAATTATCTAATCAATTTTCTTGCTTCAAACTTTACAAATGCTGAAATTGTGGTGTCACCTTCGTTTAGAGGCCCTTTCCTCCAAAAGACTGAACAGATGCCTACGGATAATAAAATATTAGTAATACTTCCTATATTTACAAAATCCTCAATTAATATTATTCAGCTTCTTAAAAGCTCATTTCCTGCATTAGGGGAAAAAATAATATTTAGATTGCATCCTGCCTCCGATATAGAAAAACTAACAAATGAGATAATAAAATCAAACTTCCTTCACAATAATATAGATAGTTCTAGAAACCTTGAAACACTTATTAAATCTGCAGATACAATAATATGCGGCGAATCAAGCGTTATAATTCAAGCATTAATGATGAGTAAAAGGGTAGTGGTAGTTAATGATGATCCATTTAACCCCATAAATATGACAGATACTCATTTTGAAAGTTGCACCTATTTAAATTTAGATATTGAAAAAAATAGAACTGCCCTTGTAGAAGTTTTAGCAACAAGTCCCTCTATTGTTCAATTAAAACCATCTAACAAAGAAAATTTTTTTTTCATGGAACCTACCCAACAAAACGTGAATAATATTTTATTAGGAAGAGATAATAACTAGTGTTAAAAAATTTTAAAGATCAAAAAGTTTTAATTACAGGTCACACCGGCTTCAAGGGCTCTTGGCTTTCAGTATGGCTAAAGATGCTTGGAGCTAGAGTCATTGGTATTTCTAATTCCCTCGGAACAGATCCATCTCACTATAAAGAGATTTCTAAAATCTTTGATAAAGATATCATCGCAGATATAAGGCAAAAAGATGAATTAACGGAATTTATTCATCAAAACGAACCTAATTATATTTTCCATCTTGCAGCCCAACCCATTGTGCTTGAATCTTACAAAGATCCCTATCTTACTTTTACCAGTAATACTTTAGGAACTTTAAATATTCTTGAATCATTAAGGGGTCTTAAAAAAAATTGTATTGTGATTTTGATAACAAGTGATAAATCCTATGAAAATAGAGAGCTTAAAAGAGGATATAAAGAGAATGATAGGCTTGGAGGATATGATCCTTACAGTGGCTCAAAGGCTGCTGCAGAACTGGTCATAAAAAGTTATTTCCATTCTTTTTTTAAGGAAAATAATAAAATAAAGCTTTCTATAGCAAGAGCTGGAAATGTTATTGGGGGCGGGGATTGGTCCAATGGAAGAATTGTTCCAGATGCTATTAGAGCATGGCAGAGCAAGCAACCTCTTCTTGTAAGAAGTCCAAATTCAACTAGACCATGGCAACACGTCCTTGATCCACTATACGGTTATTTATTAATGGCAGATTTATTAAGTAGTGGTAAGCCAATTAATGGAGAGGCTTATAATTTTGGTCCTTGTGAAGATGAAAATCCAAGCGTGCAAGATGTCTTGAATATATTAAAAGAATTTTTACCTAAATTTTCATGGGAAAAGTCTGTTGAAGAGGATGTACTTTTACATGAATCTAAGCTCTTAGCACTGAATTGCACCAAAGCAATGCAGCAACTTAATTGGGCCCCCAAAATTAATTTCAAAGATACTATGAGATATACAGCTGATTGGTACTTAAACTATTACTCTAATTCACGGCATAAAATACTTAATTTTAGTATGAGTCAAATTGATAATTATATCTCGAACTAATGGATAAATTTTATAAGAAACAAAATCTAAAAATTATCCCAACTGATGGAGGAGCAGTCCTTCATGCCTATATAAAAGATAATCCTGATAAAATAGATATCCATGAGGTCTACTTTTCTACTATTCAGTATTCTCAGATTCGTGGTTGGAAAAAGCATAACTTCATGACAATTAATTTAATTGTTCCCATTGGGGAAGTGAGAGTGCATTTAGTAAGAGAAGATTCATCTAAACAAGGATTTACCAGAGATGAAGTCATTCTCTCGCAATCTCCATACTTCAGGCTTACTGTTCCTCCAGGAATCTGGTTTGCATTTGAAGGATTATCAATTAGTGATAGCTTAATTTGCAATATTGCAAATTTAGAGCATGACCCTAAAGAAGTGAGCAGAAAAGATTATAATTCGTTTTTTAACTAAAATTTTTAAACGCTTTTAAATTTAAGAATATGAACAAACATGATTTGTTGGATGGTCCTCAAAAGGGTTGCCAGATTTGTGGGAACCAAGCTCTAAAAACTGTAATAGATCTTGGAGTTCAACCCCTAGCAGATAAATTAAAGCCCATTCATATGGAATATGAGGAAGAAATTTTTTATCCCTTAGAGCAGAAGTGGTGCGATAAATGTGGATTAAATCAGTTGGGTTATATCACCCCTGCAAATGTAATGTTTGGTAAAAACTATAATTATAAAACTGGTGTTACCAATGAATTAGTTATCTATCAGAAACTTATGGCAGAGGAGTTAATTTCTTCATTAAAACTTAAAAGCACTGATCTAGTTTGTGACTTGGGCTCAAATGACGGAACTTTGTTAAAAGGATTTAAAAGCCAGGGAGTTAGAGTATTTGGAGTTGAGCCAACTGATATTGCAGATTTAGCAAATTCGAATGGCATACCTACTTTAAGAATGCCTTTTGGTGAAAAGGCTGCACAAAAGATTATTAATATTGAAGGCAATGCTACTCTAGCTACTGCTACAAATGTATTTGCTCATGTTCAACAATTGGGAGATTTTTTAAGAGGACTAGAAATTCTTCTTTGCAAAGATGGATGGTTTTGTTTCGAAAATCATTATCTTTCCGAGATTATTAGCTTGACCCAATACGATACGATATATCATGAACATTTGAGATCATTGTCGGTATCAGCAATTTTGAATCTTTTCTCGCAATACAATTTTTCTATACTAAAAATCCAAGAAACAGCAAGATATGGAGGCAACATTAGGGTACTTGTTCGCAAAGGAAATCATCCTCCTCTAGACAGCTCTATTGAAGAGTTTCTAAGAAAAGAAAATGAGCTTGGCTATTTCAAACAGTCTACTTACGATTCATTTAAAAAAAGAGTCAATCTTTCAAAGACAAATCTTTTAAAAAAATTAATTGAAATTAAAGAGCAAAATAAAACCGTAGCAGGATATAGTCTTCCAGCTAGAGCAGTAACATTAATAAATTATGTAGGGCTTAACGAGGACCTTCTTCCATTTGTTGTTGAGCAATCTGAATCCCTAAAGTTAAACAAATTTATCCCAGGAACGAGGATACCAGTAATCTCAAATGCTTGCTTAGAAAAGGATTGCCCTGATTTTCTTATTATTTTTGCGTGGCACCTTAAAGATGAAATAATAAATCACCTTCGCTTAAGGGGCATAAAGTCAACTTGTATTATTCCTCTTCCTGAGGTCCAGTTAATTGAGTTGTAACAAACTAACACTTGTAGGAGGAGGAAGATGGGCTTCCATCATTTTACAAGAATTAGTCAAATCATCTCCCCATGTAAATATTGAATGGGTAGTTGGAACTAAATACAGAAATCAAAAAGCGTTTATTGATAATTCTCAAGCATTTAAAAGAGTAACTGTAATTAGAAGAAAAGAATTTATGCCTCAGGATAATAATGAATCAAAGCTAATAGTCGCATCTCATTCAAGTTTTCACATACCAGACTTGCAAAATTTTAGACTAAAGGGCCAGGATACTTTGATTGAAAAACCTTTATATCCATCAATAAACATGTTTGAGAGTTTGCCAAAACAAAGCTCCACAAACTTATTTTTAAATCTTGAGTTATTCTTTGCATACTTTATTAGAGACTTCTATAAAGAAGTTCAGCACTTACCATTAAATGAGCTGAAAATTATCTGGCATGATCCAATTAGTGAGAAAAGGGATTCATCAAAGAAAAAGTATTCCGAAATTTTCTCTTCTATTTTTTTTGACCAATTGCTACATGTAATGTCGATTTTGAAAGTTTTTAATATTGAGGTTGATAATGTAAAAAATTTTTTGATAGATAGTAAAAATAATTCAGAAAATATAGAAATAAAATTTTCCTCTAATCAAATAAATATTTCTATCTCCTTATCAAGATTTTCAAAAAAAAGAAGTAGGAAAATCTTTATTAATGAGAGTGATGCCGAACTAGATTTTACTCATAAGCCTAATTTCTATTTAAATAGAAATTTTATCCAAGTTTTTAGTTGTCTAGAAAGACAGTTTCCGGTAGCCCAAACTCTAAAACATTTTATAGAGTTTCCTAGAGAACAGCATATGCAGCCTCTATCTGTAAAAGAATTAATGCCATATTTGAAATTTTGTTTTTTATGCGAGGAAGAGTTTATTCTTTCTTTCGAAAAAAGGGTTTTTAGGCTTTCAAGTAATGCTTCAAATAATTCAATACAGCCATGTTTAGTATATTTTGCAAGCATAATGTACTATCGAGAGCTAACTTCAGGGGGCGAACTATTCGGTACAAATCATTTCTTAACAGATAATAAAGGA
>Ga0181584_10003173_pt1 | contig 12627 bp, 12 predicted proteins | sample 071ome_30_FD_132462 | JGI IMG/M metagenome (GOLD analysis project Ga0181584, IMG submission 132462) | Coastal salt marsh microbial communities from the Groves Creek Marsh, Skidaway Island, Georgia - 071406AT metaG (megahit assembly) | ecosystem: Environmental > Aquatic > Marine > Intertidal... | reverse complement strand
TGGGACATCACCGACGGCCTGACCGTAGAAGTGAACTACTGGGATTACGAGTTCACCAACCTGATCACCACCATCAGCCCCGACGACATCCTGCTCGAAGACATGGCTGACGGCTTCATCGACGACCCGCGCAACGAAGTATTCCCGGGCCGTCCGCGTGAAGTGTGCGAGGTCACCGGTCGCTGGGATCCGGCCACGGGCAATGCGAACCGGCCGGCTGACTGTATCACCGGTCTGGACTTCTCGCTGTTCAACTCATCCTTCGTGAACAGGGATACCGTTGAAACCCGCGGCGTGGACTACAGCATCGACTACAGCTTCGACCTGATGGGCGGCGATGCCGGCCTGCGTCTGACCGGTGTCAACGTCCAGCGCTATGCCGGTACCGACAACTTCGGCAACCTGATCGACGTGGTCGGCACTGACGGTGGCGGTGTGTCCGGTGTGGGCACCAACCCGGAAAACCGGGTGAACCTGGTGGCAACCTATGCAACCGGCAACCACTCTGCCCGCTGGACGACTCGCTGGACCGACGGTTCTACCCTGCGTAACCCCGGTGCCTTCCAGTACAACACCATCGAAGGCAGCGCGAGCTTCCACGACTTCCTGTACACCTACAATATTCCGGGTAACAACGACTCTTCCGTGTCGCTGGCTATCCTGAACGTGGGCGACAAGGAAGACCCGCTGGTCGCCAACACCCTGACAACGACAAACAGCGGCCTGTTCGACCCCCGTGGTCGGATGTACCGTGTAAGCTATAACTATGCCTTCTAAGGTTTAGTGAGTTGTCATAAAAAACCCCGCTTCGGCGGGGTTTTTTTTGGTTCATCAATAGTGGCTATTACGCCACCAACGCGATAGATTCAAGGCAGCCTGGAAATACGTCGAGGAGGTAGCGTCGCGAGCGAAGCAAGATTGAGGAGAGAAAATTCGCAGGGATGGCGTGTATAAGTAATACATTACCGACCGAGAAATTTTTTCGACGAAAAGATTGCGAGTACAGCAGCTACAGCAATCTGGCGGGAAAATCTACTCTACCCTCGTGATGCGGATCTTCTTGTTGCTGCCTTCGCTGGACAGCATGAAGGAGTTGAAGGAAGAGCGACGCACGGTGTAACGCTGCCCGACTTCGATGTCGAACCTGTCGGTGCCGATCTGCTTCCAGGTGCCGCCACCGTCGAACTCGATGGTCCAGCCGGTGAAATCATTGTGCCGTGCCGAGAGGACGGTATAGGAGCGCGAGTCAGGACCCCTGTTCTGCTGCCTTTCCTGCTTCAACTCAAGACCGAATTCATCCTGTCGCTGCTGTTGCTGAACATTGCCCTGATTGGCAGTGGTATCCGGCGCCGCCTGTCGCGTGTTGCGCGGCAATCTTACGACAGGCAGGTTGCTGGCGTCTTCGGCCGCGCGATCATAGCAGGCCAACCGCTCCTGGGCGTTGTCGATATCAGCGCACGAAGCAATCCCGCCCTGGCTTAAGGCAGGCAGGCTGGCCAGAGACAATAACAGGGCGCCTGGCAACAGCAGGCAGGTAGTAAGTGATTTCATGGGGATATAGTAACCGATTGAACCTATCTGACAGCTGAACGACGCTCAAGCATTTCTTCCTGCGAATCCTGCTGTTCACGCATGCGCTCGGCGCGGGTCAAACAAACGCGACGGCGGAAATTGGTCCCGGTAACTTCTTCGCGACGGCAAATCATTTCGTTCGGATCATCCCCTGAAGAGGATGCCTGCGCCGTGTCTGTGCTGCCTGATGCGGATGCCTCTTCTGAAGTTTGCGGGGACGCACACCCGACCAGCACCAGAATTGCTAACGCTATGAATATATTAAATAATTTAGCCATTTTCCGCCTTTTTTGTGCAAATACTGTGGAATTTATGACGGTGAGAATAACCGTACTGTATTTCATTTACCAGATTTTAGTACACTAACCGGCCTGTCCTTGGGGGAATCCGTTTTCCAGTTTTCATGCCAATCACCCTGCTCGCCGAGATAATGGCGCAGGTGCAGAGTGAGAGTCGAAAAGAAGCTAGAATAGGGTAAGAATTGTACAAGAATTGTAATAGGTGACCCGGAAAAGCCGGTGATCACAACAAGACGAATTAGGAGTAGAACATGTTAAGCAGAATACTGGTACTTGTTGCGTTAATCGGTTTGGCCATTCCGGCCATGTCACAGACCGGGCACCCGGCCAAGGGCTCCTGGTCCGGCGACCTGACGCCGTTTGCCGACAAGGAACCTGAACGCATCCGCCTGCTGATCGACGCCTGGAACGGCGAACTGTCCGGTTCCATCAACCCGGGCCGCCGTGGTGTGGAAATGAGCAGCGTCATGCTGGACGCCGCTTCCTGGACCCTGACCATCCGCGCCGACATGCCGCAAGGACGTATGGAAATGACTGGCAAACTGAGCAATCTTGGCTCATGGACCAACCGCAAGTACCGCGGCTCCTATACACTGGGTGATGAAAAAGGCACGTTCGACATTACCCTGAATTGATGAATATCAACGGGCAACGAATTCAACTGTTTTTAAATACCGGTAACTGAAACAAACATAGCCTGAAACAATCCAAGCAACTGAAGCAGGTATATTTGGACCAGGTTTATCTCTTACGGAGAACTTTTATGAAAACCAAACTGATTACACTGGCTCTCAGCATCCTGGGTGGGCTCACCTCACTCCAGGCCTCAGCCCATCACTCGTTTGCCGCGGAATTCGACGGCAATTCCCCTGTCCACGTGACCGGTACTGTCATCAAGGTCGATTGGACCAACCCGCACACTTACATCTTCGTGGAAGTGGAAAACGATGAGGGCGACTACGAAGAGTGGGCCTTCGAAATGGGCAGCCCCAATGGCCTGATGCGCCGCGGCTGGACCCGCAACACCCTGGAAATCGGCACTGAAGTGATCGTGACCGGCACCCGTGCAAGGGATGGCAGCTATAAAGGCAACGTGCAGACGGTCGTAATCGCTGACACCTGCCAGCGCCTGTTTGCCGGCACCAGCCAGCGTGACTTTGACGAGAGCAATGCAGCCAAGGAAGACTGCGAACTCTGATCACGCCATAACAGCATTCCATCAAGCGCGCTTCAATGCGCGCTTTTTGTTCACAAAGAATTCATACAGGGGAAGAATACGTGTCAGTCACTAAAACCAATCACTACAAGCTTGCCGTACTGGCGGCAGCCGTTACCGGCGCCCTGGCACTGCAGTCTGTTGCCCAGGCCCAGCCCGGCGCAAATGAAGACCGCGCGTCCACGCCAACCCCGCGCATGGCGGACGGCACTGTCGACCTTGGCGGTGACGGTGTATGGAACCTGCCCTGGGTGACCGATTTTGCCGTGCGCATGCCCGGTTACAAGGAAGGCGATCAACCGCCCATGCTGGCCTGGACCCGCGCCATGTGGGAGTACAACAAGGCCAACAACGTGAAGTATGATCCGGAAGGCTTCTGCCTGCCGCCCGGCGGACCCCGCTCCATGGGTACACCCTATCCTGCCGAAATCATCCAGGATCGCGACCGCATCGTCATCATCTTCGAAGGTGGCGGTCATGTATGGCGCGAAATCCACATGGACGGCCGTCCCCACCCGGAAAACCTGAATCCGACCTATTTCGGTCATTCCATAGGCCGCTGGGAGGGTGACACTCTTGTAGTCGATACTGTCGGCTTCAATGAAAAGACCTGGATCGACTTCGGCGGCTACATGCACACCGAACAGTTGCACACCGTGGAACGCTTCAGCAGGCCCGACAAGGAAACCCTGCACTACGAATCCGTGATCGATGACCCGGGTGCCTACTCCGAGCCCTGGACCGTCAGCTGGAATATCCGCTGGTCCGAAGGCCAGGAGCTGGCCGATTATATCTGCCAGGAAAACAATAAATTCCTGTTGGACATGACTGATGACTTTGGCCAGCCGTTTTTCCAGAAAACGGCAGGATTGTAGGAAATTATCAGTATAAAGAAAGGCGCTACTCCAGCGCCTTTTTTTATGTTTTTTGGGCGCCCCCGGCTGCGCGGGCGCCTGCTGTCACTGCGAAATTTCCAGTTCCTGTTTCTTTTCCTGCTCTTGTTGTTGCAGGGTCCACATGTGGTGGTAAGTGCCGTTTAGCGCCAGCAATTCCCGGTGGGAACCGGACTCGACTATCCCCCCGTTTTCCAGGACAAAAATACGGTCAGCGTCCACAACTGTGGACAGCCTGTGAGCGATGACAAGACTGGTGTGGCCTGCCGAGATTTCGCGGATAGCTTCCAGGATGGCGCGCTCGGTCTTGCTGTCCAGCGACGAAGTGGCCTCATCGAATACCAGTATTGCCGGATTTTTCAGGATGGTTCGGGCAATTGCGACACGCTGCTTTTCCCCGCCGCTCAGTTTCAGTCCCCTCTCTCCAACAAGCGTATCCTTGCCCTTGGGCAACTGGCTTATGAAGTGGTCCAGGTGCGCCATACGGATGGCGCGGTCCACGTCTTCCTCGGAGGCTTCCGGCATACCATACCGGATATTGTGGAAGATGCTGTCGTTGAACAGGACGGTGTCCTGCGGCACGATGCCAATGGCTGATCGCAATGAATGCAGGGTCAGATCACGAATGTCCCGGCCTGCGATCGTCACCTTGCCGGACTGGCAGTCATAGAACCGGAACAGCAGTTTCACCAGTGTGGACTTGCCCGAGCCGCTCGCCCCCACGACAGCCACTTTTTCACCGGGGCCGACTGTAAAGGTGATATTGCGGATGATTTCCCGATCCGGCCGGTAATGAAAACTGACGTTGTCGAAACTGATTGCGGGTTTTGTTACCTGCAATAGTTCAGCGTCCGGTTTTTCCACCACGCTCGCCTTTTCGTTGAGCAGATCGAACATGCGCTCGATGTTCGCCAGCGAACCCTTGATTTCTCGATACACGAATCCCAGGAAATTCAGCGGCATGAACAGCTGCATCATGAAGGAGTTCACCAGCACAAAATCACCCAGTGTCATATTGCCACTGGCGACACCACGGGCAGCCAGCAGCAGCATGAGCGTCATGGCGACCGTCACGATGAGCGCCTGGCCGCCATTGAGAGCAAACAGGCTGAGCCGGTTGTTGCGTTTCGCGATCTCCAGGGTGGCCAGCAAATCGTCATAGTGCCGGGCCTCGTATTCCTCGTTGGTGAAATATTTCACCGTCTCGTAATTGAGCAGGCTGTCAATGGCGTGGGTGCTCGTGGCGGAATCCGCCTCGTTCATTTCGCGGATGAAACGCGTGCGTTTCTCCGTGGCCATCACGGAATAGATAAAATACAGGATGATGGCCAGGAAAATGACAGCCGCAAACTCCACACCGTAATTCCAGAGGAAAATAATGATCACGACCAGCAACTCCAGCAGCGTTGGAATGATATTGAAGATCATGATGCGCATCAGGAAGCTGACGCCGGATGTCCCGCGCTCGATATCGCGGGACAGGCCGCCCGTCTGCCGGTTCAGGTGAAAATCAAGGTCGAGCCCGTGAACGTGACGAAACGTCATCAGGCTGATACGGCGAATGGCGCGCTCGGTGACGCGGCCGAAGAGCGTATCCCGGGCTTCGTTGAGCATGACGTTCAGGAAGCGTGCCAGGCCATAACCCAGGATCATCAGGAGCGGCACTGCTACCACCAGCGTCTGGCCAGTCGCATTCAACTGCGTATCAAGATCATCAACGATGTATTTCTGGAAGAATGGAAAACTGATCGTTGCGACCTTGGCCAGTGCCAGGCAGCAAAAGGCAATGACGATGCGCACTCGGAATTCCAGCAGATACGGCACGAGCATCCTGAACACGTGCCATTTCATGTCCAGGTTTTCGATGTCGGTGGGTGTCCGGCGTGCCATGGTTAGTGTCCTGTCCCGTAATTAACTGATGTTCCGGAGACAGCAGAAAGCGCCAATACAAGGCGCGGTTCGCCGTTCAGATCGGCCATATTAACAAGAAGCGCAACGCCGTAGTGGCGCTTTGCCAGATCCCGGGCAGGACGCGCTGAAATACCAGTTATTTACGGAACAGGACACTAGCGCCTCACGCTAGCCGGTGTTCTATGGCTTTCAATATGCCAGCTGAATCCAGGCCGCAGGCGGCCAACATGTCTTCTGCCTTGCCGTGTTCGAGGAAGCTGTCGGGCAGGCCAAGGTTCAGTACCGGGACGCCAAGCCCTTCCGCTTCGAGGAATTCGTTGACGCCAGAGCCGGCGCCGCCTTTGACCGCATTTTCCTCGACGGTGACAAGCAGGGTGCATTGCCCTGCCAGGGTAATGAGCAATTTTTCGTCCAGGGGTTTGACGAAGCGCATGTCCACCAGCGTGGCATCGAGGGTTTCCGCCACAGACTCCGCCCGTGACAGCAACGTGCCGAAAACCAGGATAGCCACGCCGCACTTGCCTTCCCGGCACACCCTGGCCTTGCCGATCTCGACCGTTGCAAGTTCCGGAGTCACTTCGCAACCCGTGGCCTTGCCACGCGGATAACGTACCGCGGCAGGCCCCGTATACTGATAGCCGGTAGTCAGCAGGAGCCTGGCTTCCTGCTCATCGCTGGGCGCCATGACCACCATGTTAGGGATGCAGCGCAGGTAGGACAGGTCGAAACTGCCGGCGTGCGTAGGACCGTCTTCGCCCACCAGGCCGGCGCGATCGATGGCAAACAGGACATCGAGGTTCTGTAATGCGACATCATGGATGAGCTGGTCATAACCGCGCTGCAGGAAGGTGGAGTAAATGGCGACGACCGGCTTGAGGCCATCGCAGGCCATGCCGGCGGCAAAAGTGACCGCATGCTGTTCGGCAATGGCGACATCGAAGAAGCGGTCGGGATATTGTTCCTCGAAGTCGCGCATGCCCGACCCTTCACTCATGGCAGGCGTGATACCGATGAGCTTGTTGTCGGCAGCCGCCATCTGGCACAACCAGTCACCGAATACTTTTGAGTAGCTGGGCTTGGTGCCGTTCGGGGCTGTGGCTTTTTCCGCTGCGGGCACCAGTTTGCTCAGGGCATGCATGCCGAAGGGATCTTCTTCAGCGGGCAGGTAGCCCTTGCCTTTCTGCGTGACGACATGCAGCAGGCGCGGACCCTTGATGTCCTTGATGTTCTCCAGGATATTCACCAGGCCATCCACGTCATGGCCGTCAATGAGACCGAAGTAGGTAAACCCCAGTTCCTCGAAGATGGTCGCGGGTGACACCATGCCTTTCATGTATTCTTCCGCGCGGTGTGCCGCCTTCCATGCCGGCGGCAGTGCCGACAGCACCTTTTTGCTGCCCGACCGCAACACGTTGTAAGGCTTGCTTGCCCACATCCGGGCGAAGTAGCTCGACAGGCCGCCGACATTGCGGGAAATCGACATGTTGTTGTCATTCAGGATGATGAGGATATCGCCTTCAAGATCGCCGGCGTGGTTGAGCGCCTCGAATGCAAGACCCGCCGTCATGGCGCCGTCGCCGATGACGGCAACGATGCGACGGTCGGATTCCTGCTGCTGTGCCGCCACCATCATGCCGAGAGCGGCGGATATGGAAGTGCTCGAATGACCGGCGCCGAAGGTATCGTATTCGCTTTCGCTGCGGTTGGTGAATGCCGCCAGACCGCCTGATTGACGCATGCTCAGCATCCGGTCGCGCCGGCCGGTAAGAATCTTGTGCGGGTAGCTCTGGTGACCAACATCCCACACCAGCTTGTCCTCAGGTGTATTGAAGACATAATGAAGCGCGATGGTGAGTTCGACCACGCCCAGTCCGGCGCCGAAATGCCCGCCGGTCCTGCCTACCGTATACAGGAGGTAATGCCTCAACTCCCGGGCCAGCTCTTCCAACTGCTCCTGCGACAGCTCCCGCAAATCTGCAGGGGAATCTATGCTGTCGAGCAATGGCGTTTCAGGCCGCTCGAGTGGAATTTCTTCAAACATCTAAGGAAACTATCCCGCAAAAAAACCGGCTTATTCTACCGTAAAGGTGGATGCCATGTCTGAATTAGCGCCGCCCGGGTCAATGCTTCCGGTCAATGATATAGGCGGCAATCGCCTTGAGCCGGTCGGCGTCCCCGCCAAACATGGACAGGGCCCCAACACCCTCCTCGTACAGCGCCTGCAGTCGCTGGTGGGCCGTATCCAGGCCCAACAGCGAGGTGTAGGTCGGCTTGTTCAGGGACCGATCCTTGCCCTGCTGCTTGCCCAGTACGGCGGTATCCCCCTCGACATCGAGAATATCGTCCTTAACCTGGAAGGCAAGGCCGATGCACCCGGCGTAGGTTTCCAGGCTGTGCAACTGCTCCGGGGTCGCCCGGCCGGTACTCAGGGCGCCCAGCCTGACGCTGGCAATGATCAGGGCTCCGGTCTTGAGCCGGTGCATGCGGGCAAGTTCGTTTTCACTCTTGGCGGTTCCGGCGGCATCGATATCGATACTCTGTCCTGCCACCATGCCCTGCCAGCCGGCGGCATGCGCGAGCGTGCTGACCATGGCTGCAGTGTCCTGGGACTTGTTCGATGGCTGGCTGAGCACTTCAAATGCCAGTGACTGCAGGGCATCACCGGCAAGGATGGCCGTGGCTTGCCCAAAACGGATATGGCAGGTGGGCTGTCCGCGTCGCAATGCGTCGTCATCCATGGCTGGCAAATCGTCATGCACCAGGGAATAGGCATGGATCAGTTCAACGGCGCAGGCGCAATTATCAGCATCCGCTAATGCACCGCCCACTGTCTCGGCGGCTGCATAGGCAAGAACCGGCCGTATGCGCTTGCCGCCGTTATGCACGGCGTACTGCATGGCCTCTTCCAGGTCGGGCGCGATACCAGGTACGGCAAGCCGTTTCCTGAGTTCGACAGAAGCCCGGTCCTGCAGGGATTTGATATAGGCGGAGGTGTCCATGTGATGACGACGCAGCGTAACGCAGTTGCTACTGGTCCCCGTCATCCTCGCTGTCAAAGGGTTCGGCCTCGGGAAGATCGTCGCTGCTCACCAGCACCTGGACCTTCTGCTCGGCCTTTTCCAGTGCCGACTGGCACTCACGGGTCAGCTTGATGCCCTGCTCGAAGGCCTTAAGGGATTCCTCCAGGGTGAGTTCTCCCTCCTCCATGGCCTCGACCAGTCCTTCGAGAGTTTCCAGGGCTTCTTCAAAATTGAATGGGGTCGGTTTCTTGGCCATAGGCATCACCTTGTACGGGAAGCGAGAACTTAACGAAGTCATCCATGCGGGTCAAATACAGCTGTTTGCATGGCATGGGCAACACGAAATCATGCGCGGATACATTGTGCAATCATTAAGGAACTTCGAATACGCTTTCCTGGATTAAGTCTGTATTCAGTAAAAATCGCCGATACTGGCATCCAAGCTTACAGGGCAGGATTATCTACTGTAACCAATTGAATTAAAAGATATTAATAGCCCTGTAAACGGACTAAATTTGGTCAAAAAGGCAGACAGACGTGAACGAACATGGCAAAATAGCCCGAGGCAGCAACACACACCAAGGTAAAAACAACCGCTGTTCACTGCCAAGACTTGTCGGAAGCAGGTGTAAAGATTACATTTGGCATCCCGGTAAGGAAAAGGCAGTAAAAACGCCATTTCAATGTCACTGACTGACTACTGGCATAAAATTTCAGGTCCAACAATTTATTAACCAACCAAGTAACTAACGAGAGTGGGGAACAAATAATGAAGAAACTCTTAGTAACCGGAGCGATCATCGCCAGCTCTATTTTTTCCGTCGGGGCCGTGGCCCAGATGTCCGATGAGGATGCAGCGGCTGCCGTAAAACGTCGCCAGTCTGTTTTCCAGATGCTGTCCTTTGCCAACGGTCCGCTGGGCCAGATGGCACGTGGCGGTGACTTCGACGCTGAAGCGGCTTCTCTTGCCGCCGATCGTGTCGCCATGCTGGCACCGATGATTCCGGACCTGTTCATGGCTGATACTCGCAGCAATGGCCTAGAAACCCGCGCTGCCGATACCATCTGGGACAACCAGGCTGACTTTGCCCAGCTGGCACAGGACCTCGTTGACGGCGCCATGGCCGCCAAAGAAATCCTGGCAAGCCAGGGTGCCGCTGGTGTCCGCCAGGCTGTCGGCCAGATTGGTCCGAAGTGTGGCGCCTGCCACGACCGTTTCCGCCTGGATTGATATTCAGCACAGAAACCGCACGAACAAAAACGCCCCTCTCGAGGGGCGTTTTTTTTGGGCGGGTTAAATTCGCCGATCAATCGAAATTGAAATCGTCCCCTCCACCGCTGCCATTATTGCCGCGGGTAAAGAAAGCCGCATAGGCATCCTTATCTTCCTGCGACAGCAGGGACGTGTGTTCGATCACGTCGGCCATTTCGCCGCCGACAAAATCGAAACTGGCGGTCATGCCCAGTTCCAGCAGGCCGACGAAGTCATAGGCGGTCCAGCTGGAAAGCGCTTCCTCGTTGATTGGAGCACTGACGATGTCTGAGCCGGCAAACTCCTCCGGCAAAATCATCATGCCGAGCCCGTTCCTGGGCGTATGACACTCGCCACAGTGGCCAAGAGCGCGGGCAAGGTAGGCGCCACGAACCATCTGCTCATTGCTTTCGTCGATGGCGGGCGGCTCGCCTTCCATGACATCGGCAAGGATGTTCCAGCCCGCCATGAGGAAATCAAACTGCCAGGCCGGCAGGACATGGTCGGGATTGTCATGATTTACCGGCGCCATGGACATAACATAGGCTGCCAGGTCGAGCACGTCCTCGTCGGTCATGTTCCTGTAAGTGCGGTAGGGGAATGACGGCCAGTAAAAGCCGCCTGACGGGGAGCGGCCATGTTTCAGCGCCAGGATGAAGTCCCGTCCGGTCCAGCCACCGATGCCGGTTTCTTCATCCGGTGTGATGTTCGGGGTATAGAAGGTGTTGGGGAAAGGGTTCTCAACTTCGATGACATAACCGCCAATCGCCGCCTCGGTGCCTTCCGGCTGATGGCATGCCGCACAGCCCCCGGCGTTGTAGATATATTCACCGCGGGCAATGGCTTCGGGCGATGTCGGAATGTCGGGATCTCCCACCATGGGCAGCCCAAAGACCCAGTACAGGCCTCCCAGGAGAATGACGACGACGATGACCAGGGGGATAAATTTTTTATTCATAGTTCCTTTCCTGTCCTGCTTCTATTTCTTGTTTGTGGTGTTGTGTATTTCCGATAAATACAGTGTATCGGTGGACCATTCCCGTCAGCAGGAGACTACCCGCCGAATGAGAAAAAAATAGGTAAACCCGGTTGAATGACATCTGCTTTCATGGGTTTGCCGCCTTGCTTTTCTCGAAGCGCTGCTGCTGTGCCTTGAAGTTCTTCTTGGCCCGCTTGCGCTCAAGGATATGTTCAGTGACCGCCGATCCCAGGTGGCTTTCGCCGCGGCTAGAGGCCAGCTCGATCTGCTTTTCCCGCTCACGAAATCGCTGCCTGTCCTCACCGGACTGCCGGTCGTAACAACGCGGGCAACTGACGCCTTTCTCGTACCTGTCGCTCAGCTTGTCTTCCTCGGTGATCGGCAGGCGGCAGGCATGGCACTGGTCGTAGCCACCCTTTTCCAGCTGGTGATTCACCGCAACGCGATTATCGAAGACGAAACACTCGCCGCGCCACAGGGATTCTTCCTCGGGCACTTCCTCCAGGTACTTCAGTATGCCGCCCTCGAGGTGGTAGACCTCCTCGAAGCCCTGCTCTTTCAGGTACGCCGTGGATTTCTCGCAGCGGATGCCGCCGGTACAGAACATGGCGATCTTCGTGTGTTTTTCCGGATCGAGATTGGCTTTTACGTATGCAGGAAATTCACGGAAACTTTCGGTACCAGGGTCGACGGCGTTGGCAAATGTGCCGATTTCCACCTCGTAGCGATTGCGGGTGTCGATGAGTAAAACGCCCGGGTCGGAGATCAGGGCATTCCACTCTGCCGGTTTCACGTGCGTGCCGACCTTGCGATTGGGATCGATGCCCTCGACACCCATCGTCACGATTTCCTTTTTCAGTTTCACCTTGGCCCGGTAAAACGGGATTTCGTCGTCATAGCTTTCCTTGTAAGCGAGAGCCGCAAGGCGAGGATCACTTCGCAGCCAGTCGAGAACGGCATCGACGCCTTCGCGCGTACCCGCGATGGTGCCGTTGACGCCTTCACTGGCCAGGATGAGGGTGCCGCCGACCTGGTTGTCCAGCATGCTCTGGAGCAACGGTTCACGCAGGGATTCAAAATCGTCCAGGCGGACGAAATGGTACAGGGCACAGACGACGATGGGTCGTTGTGGATCGTGGTTCATGTCTATTACCTTTTGCGGCTCGGACCGTAAATCCGGAGCAAAAACAGGCCGCGATTATACTCAGCGGCGGCCGCTGGCGTCCATGCGGGGCCTTTGATCTGGGTCAGGTCCCCGGGGATTTACGCCAGTAGCGTCTGCAGGTTTATGTGGCGTGCGCCCGATTCACCGGGATCCAGACGGGGCATTTCCGCCACCAGGGGGGCCGGCAACAGGGCCTTCAGCGTTGCCAGGTTTTCCTCGTATCGCTGCATGTCGGCATCTACCCGATTGGCGATCCAGCCGGCCAGTGTGGCGCCGTCTGCTGCTATTGCCTGCGCGGTTAACAAGGCATGATTCAGGCA
>Ga0181584_10003150_pt1 | contig 12679 bp, 9 predicted proteins | sample 071ome_30_FD_132462 | JGI IMG/M metagenome (GOLD analysis project Ga0181584, IMG submission 132462) | Coastal salt marsh microbial communities from the Groves Creek Marsh, Skidaway Island, Georgia - 071406AT metaG (megahit assembly) | ecosystem: Environmental > Aquatic > Marine > Intertidal zone... | reverse complement strand
GACGCCCTCGACGAATTACTCAACGACGGCAAGGTCGAGCTCGACGATTACCTTCGTCACGTCACGCGTCTGTGCGAGAAACAGTTCGTCGCGCGCGCCGAGATTCTCGTCGCGTCTCGCGCGCAACGCGACCGCGGCGTCGTCGGCGGTCTCGAACGCGTCCGTTCCGACGCCGACCGCGCGTCGCCGAGACGCCCATCGTAATCGTACATAGCCGACGTGTAACGCGCATCCATAGCATAGCCCTCCTGGTCGACACCGTCTCGAGCGAACGACCGCGCGTTCGCCGCAGACGTCGACGCGCGAAATCACACGCGAATCGTCATGGACAGCGGGACGTTCACGCACGCGGCGCCGTGTCACGAAGACGCGTCGACCGAGTGGGAGGACATCCAAGCGCGATTCGGGAACGCGCGCGCGCGACCGAAACCGCCGCCCCCGACGCGCGTGGAGGCGGCGTTCGACGACGTCCCCGCGCGCGGTCGCGGGGACGATGACGATGATGACGCCGACGCGCGACCGTCGTCGTCGTCCGGATCAGATCTCGACGCCGACGACGCTGACGACGAGTACCTGCGCGCGTGCCTGGCGCGTCGCGCGGCGGAACTTCGCGCGTGCGCGGCGTCCCGCGGGTCCGTCGTCGAGACGACGCGAGACGCCTACGCGCGCGACGTCACGAAAGCGAGCGCGGACGGCCACGTCGTCGTCTGTCTCACCCGCCAGGGATGCGGCGCGTGCGAAAAGATGGAACTCGCCCTCGACGCCCTCGCGCGAAAGTTTCCTCGCACGAAATTCGTCAAGATTGGTCATCGCGAGTGCGCGCCGAATTATCCCGACGGTTTAACGCCGACCCTCTTAGTGTACAAGAACGGCGACGTCGTGCGCACGCTCGCCACCCTCGCCCCGTTCGGGGGCACGCACATGACCCCAGAGGGCGTGGAGATCGCGTTACGCGAGACGGATCCCGCGATATGTCCGACCGCCGCGGACGAGTCGGCGGCGGAGGTTGAAAAACGGCGCGCCGAGTACGTCGCCGGCGTCGTCGCGCGCACCGTCGAGGCGCAGCGTCGCGAGCGCGAGATGGAGAACGACGACGACGAGTAGTATCATAGTGTCATAGCATCCTACAGTACACACCCGACACGCGATGGAGACGCGCGCGCGTCGCGTCGCGCCGCGTCTCGCGTACTCAAACCCTCCGGGTGCCAACAATCACGTCCCCCATCGTCACTCGACGCCTCGCGCGCCCCACCCCGCGCCGTCCCGATGTCGCGCGACGACGCGTTCGACGACGCGTTCGACGATGCGCTCGACGACGCGCCCACCCTCGTCGCGTCCCCGCTCGCGCGTCTCCCTCGCGCGCGTGGGTTCCGATGTGCGCATCGCTTACCGGTGCTCAAGTGCGACGAGTGCGCGCCCGTGTGCGCGGATATCTTTGGTAAACGACGCGCGTTTTGTCACTGCGCGTGTTATGGATGGTACTGCGTGCAGTGCGGACGGTGCGATGGACGCGAGCGGTGTCCGTCGTGCGGTCTCGGCGTGATTGAGATTCCCGAGAGAAGGTGCGTCTGCGGGCACCGAGAGCACGAGGGCGTCTGCGTCTGGGCCGAGGACGAACTCCCGGGCGGCGTGGAGGATTCGAGACACGCGCACTGGTGTGGACGAGGGTTTCCTCCCGACGGCGCGCACGTGTACCCGTGCGCGTACTGCGGGGCGATGACGCCGACGTTTTTGCTCGATTGCGCCGCGCGCGCCGATTCATTCGGCTTGTGTTCCTTCGAGTGTTGGGTCGACATGAACGCCAACACGCAACCGTGCGAACGCGTGCGCGATCGAGGGACGTGTCCGATCTGTTACGAGGACGATCGCACGCTCGTGCGTTTGGCCGGGTGTTCGCACACGGTGTGCGAGGCGTGTTGGTGCGATTATACCAATCCCAAATTGTGTTCCGCCGCCGCGCGCGCGAGAGAGGACGGCGAGGCGCACAAGTGTCCGATCTGTCGCGCCCCGAACGCGTGCGAATAGACGACTGAACATAGCACACATATTTATGTATACATCCATCACGCGTTCTCGCGGACGACGACGGTGGTTCGAACGCGCGCGTCGCTCGCTCGTCACTCGACGCCTCGCCGAAAGAGCCACGATGATGACGACGACGACGATATCGACGATGACGACGCGCGCGCGCGTCTCCCACCCCTCCGCGCGCCGAGACGTCTCCACCGCCGCCCTCAATCGCGTCGCCCCTCGTCCGCTCGTCGCCGCGCTCGTCGCCGCGTCGCTCAGTCTCACCGACGTCGACGTCGCCTCGGCCAAAGATGCATCCATCTTCGCCGGCGATTACTACGACCCCAATCACCCGGGATGCCCGCGATCGATCGACTCCAAGGGCGTCATTCGCGGACTCGATCCCGTGCCGTTTAAGCGCGGTCGAGGGTGTCGAGGGGTGAAGAAATCGGACCTCGCCAAGACGAGCGAAAAGTTCAAGGCGTGGAGCATCAAGTCGAAGATTTCCGGCGATGAAATCTTCATCGATTTTAATCAAAAGGATGGGAGCGGGGAGAAGGTGACCGGGAAGTGGACCGGGAGCGGCATCGCCCTTCCAGACGGGACGGTGTGGAAGAAGAAGACGGATTCTCAGGCGTGGACGCCGCGGTGAGTTCGGCCGCCGCGCGCCGCGCGCGAACGATAGTCGTCTCTCGGTCGCACGCGATGTGCGGAGCGTCGCGCGAGCGCACACCACTGTTGTAATCAATCACCACCACCATCGACGCGTCGTCGTCTCGTCTCGTCTCGCGTCTCGTTCGTTCACGCGATGTACCTCTCGCGTCTCGTCTCGCCGCGGGTTTGAAACGGCGCGCACCTGTCCCGCGCCCGCACTCGAAAGCGGTCGATTCGTCGTCGTCGTCGACATGTTTTCGAGCGCGCGAGACGTCCTCGAGCGCGCGGTGAAAGAGTCCAAGGCGTCGAGCGCGCGCGACGGTCGCGAGACGATGACGCTCGCGCGTCGACGCGTCGAATTGAATCGAGACGACGATGTCGAAATAATCGACGCCGACGCCGCCGACGCCGCCGCCGACGCGAAGCGTCGACGCGTGGCGCTCGCCGAGGCGAAATCACTCGCGGCGAAGTCCAAACCCAAACAACAGTCGCTCGCGGACGCGTGGCGCGCGGGGATGACGGGAGAGCGACGGGGCTCGGGTTCGGCGGCGTCGAGTTCGGCGACGGCGGGCGGCGTGTCGAGAGACGTGCTCCAGCGCGTGTTAGCGTACGCGCCGGCGAGTCAGTACACGGACGCGAGGTTGGTGTGTAAGGCGTGGCGGGACGCGGTGGACGACGAGGCGTTTTTGCCGATGCTTAAATTGAATAGAAGTTTGGCGGTGGGCGACGAAGAGACGCGGGCCAACGCGCGGGCGCGAATACGCGAGGCGACGGGACGACGATGCGGCGACGTCGGACTCGCGCCGCTCGTGGAGCACATCGCGACGAACGGTGGATCGTTGTTCAAGACGATGCTGGACGTGGAATCGTTTCGTCGGTGCGTCGAAGAGGATGAACACTTGTCGGGAGCGCGCGCGCTCGAGCGCGTCTCGACGACGGATGAAACGTATTGGCGAGACGTCGAGACGGCGACGAGTCGTTCGTTTCTCGGAACGGTCGGCGATGTGTCGGCGACGATACGTGAGTTGGCCACGTTCGTCATGGTGCAGACGCGAACGAACGCGACGACGACGCACGCGAACGGATGGGCGGTGTTGGCGCTGGCGATGACGCACGTCGCCGAAAACGAATTCGTCGCCTCGAGACTTTTACGCGCGGCGCGGCGCGCGCTTCGGCGTCAGAGGGGCTCCGATTTTGCCGAGGAGGATGTCACCGAATTTATGAATTTGTTGATCGCGTTCGTGCGCTCGGGTCCGTCGTGGAGAGACGGCGACGCGGCGGGCGAGGATTCCGAAATCGCGCGAGAGTATCGACGCATCAAGGCTCGATTGACGGCGGCTCTCGATTACGCCAATCTTCAGGACGAGCGCGATTGGTCTGGAAACCTTCCGGGCGCGCGGGGCATGCCGGGGCTGTTACAGACGACGTCGCGCTTGACGAGAGAACAAGAAGCCATCGTGTCGACGACGCTCAAACCGCCGCAATGGATGGTGGTGCACGCGTTCGCCGGTTCGGGAAAGACGACGACGTTGGTCGAGTACGCGAAACGAAACCCATCGAAACGATTTCTCTACCTCGCGTTCAATCGCGCCATCACGGAGGAGGCGAAGAAACGATTCCCAGTCAACACCGACGCGAAGACGTTTCACGGATTGGCGTACGGGTTGGCGAATTGGTACAAGGCGGGTGGTAAAAAGATTCATTTCGGCGATAAACTGCGTTCATCCGAGGTGTGCAAAGCGCTCGGGATGAAGATGGGCGATCGCTTCGTCGGTCGCGGGTTGGTGACGCTGAACAACTATCTCGTGTCGGCGGACGACGACATCGGCGCGGAGCACGTGCCGGCTGGAACGACGGATTCCGTCGAGAAGATTCTCGACGTCGCGAGACGACTCTGGACCATGATGAAGGTTCGTTCGAGTAACGACGTGCCGATGACGCACGCGGGGTACATGAAAATGTATCAGTTGCAACGACCGAGATTGGACATAGACATGAGCAAGAATAAGAAAAAGACAGGGTACGACGTCATTCTCCTCGACGAGGCGCAAGACATCGCGCCGGTAATGTTTGACATCGTTCTCAGGCAAGAGAATTGCGCCAAAATTCTCGTCGGGGACGCGCACCAGCAAATCTACAACTTTACGGGCGCGATGAACGTCATGAATAAGATACACTCCGTGGTACCGCGTCACATGGTGACGCACAGACGATTGGTGCGATCCTTTCGGTTTGGTTTGGAAATCGCCAACGTCGCCAACGCCATTCTCAACGTCAAGCGCGAAAACGACGCCCTGCTCATAGGTTCCAAAGAGACGCGATTGACGGATAAGTGCGTCTTCATGACGAAAAACATCGCCGCCGGCGAAGCGTCGACGCTCGGCGCGTTCGGAAATCTTCCTCCCGAGCTCCCGGTCATGCACGTCGGCGAAATGTCGTACGATCGTCCAGAGGGAGCGTCGAGCGCGAGCGACGTCGAGAGACGTTCCAAGCGCGAACAAGTCACCGTGCTCGTGCGTTCCAACAGTAGCTTGGTGTGCGCGCTGTTTTACCTGTTAACGGCGAAAGAGGATTGGCCGAATCTGAACCCAAACGATCCGAAAACGTTTCGAGACTACGAGTACGCGAGATCCACGAGGGTGCACATCGTCGGCGGCGTCGAAGCGCTGAAATTGAACCAAGTGCTCGATTTCGCGCGATTGATTCACGAGGTGGACATGAACCTCATCTCGGACCGTTACATTAGGATGTTTCTGTCGTACGGTGGAGGAAACGCGTCACTCGACGTTGATTTAGACGCCCACGAAGGACGAGGCAACGCGTTGTCGCGCATCGTCGGCATCGCGCAGCATCAGGATGATTTCGAAACGTTGAATCGCATCCGCATCGCGCAGCGGTACGGCATGCGACTCTTCACCATGGTTCCGCGTCTCGCAGCCGCCGACGTCGGCGCGAACGCGCACGCGGCGGATTTCATCGTCACAACTGCGCACAAATCGAAAGGATTGGAATTCGACAACGTCATGCTCTGGGACGATTTCGAAAAGGTGGACCGCGTGCAAGCCATCAAGACGTCGACGTACAAAAACGGCGCGCGCGAGACAAGCGTGCGCTATTACAAAAAAGAGTTGACCGATTTCGGCGAAGAGACGGTGGAGGTACCCGTCGACGAGATCAATCTCGCGTACGTCGCCGTCACCCGCGCGCGCAAACGCGTCTTTTTGAATGCCTCCTTGGCGCGATTGCTCTTGTTCCCGGCGCAACCGCTCGCGGACGACGAGCGCGTTGGACGCGCGGATCCGTCGCGTCACTTTGAACACGCGTGGCGGCTGAACGACCACGGGTTTGCACCGTACGTCCTTCGACACGTCGACTTACCCGCCGACGAAAAGCCAAACCGTTTACATTGGAATCCCGCGCTGAGCGCGTTCGGCCGCGGCGACGCGTGTCAAAAGTGCGCTCGCGCGCTCGACGCCACCAACGCGTTCGTGCTTCCGAGCGCGGACGCGAGACGCCGCACCGACGGATTGGTGTGCGTCGGCGATCGCGGCGTCGAGTTACGAAACGTCGACCCATTTCACGAGGGCGTCTTCGAAGACGCTCCCGCGCGCCGTCTTCGCGCCGCCGACGTCGGTCACGTCCGACTCGACGTCGACCGCCGGTACCACCGCGCGCGAGACGCCGCGACCGGCGACCATCTCCCCGGGATTTTCGTCTTTGAAAATCCACCCTCTCTCTTTCGCGCGCGCGTCTGTCGCGACTGTTTCGATCCAGACGCCGATCCCGGCGCCCCCGGCGAGCTCGCCGGGTACGGTCGTCGCCACGCGACGCGCGCGCCGCTCTTTCACACCATTCGCCGCGAACGCCGCCTTCGCGAATCATCATCGTCGTCGTCGTAGTCACAATCATCGTCATGAATCGACGGTACGTCTCATTCGCCCCACGCGCGTCGTCTCGCGCCGTCGGCGTCGCGTCCGCGCGCATTCAAATGTCACCGACAGCCACACGACGCCCCACGCATCCCACGTCGCCACACGCGCGCGCGCCGGTCGCGCGCACGGCGACGCCCTCGCGCGCGACGACGACGGCGCGCACAAAAAAAATGGTCGTCACCCACACCACCGCCCGTCGCGCCCGAGACGACGTCGCGCGCGACGGACCGACCGACGACGCGCGCATCGTCGCGAACGCACTTCGCGCGGCGACGACGAATCATCGCGCCGACGCGCGCGCGCACCGACGCAAAAGGTTCGCGGCCGACTCGACGACGACAAAGAATGGTATTCTCGCCACCGATCGCGTCGACGCGTCCTCGTCGACTCGCGTCGCACACCTCCGCGTGCCCACGGATTGGACGCTCAAATCGAGCGCGCGATTGTCGAGCGCGACGTCGTTTCGATGGATGGCGCGCGCGGGGGCGCGCGCGACGGCGGATGGATTGCGCGCGTACGCCGGCGGGGAATCGTTCGAGGACGATGGAGACGATGACAAAGATACCGGTGATCGGTCGTCGTCGATGGAGGCGACGCATCGCGCGATGGTGCGCGCGTCGTATTCGTGCGCGTATCCCGCGTCGCCGATGACGGAGGCGCAGGCGACGACCATGGCGGCGACGGCGAGCGGCGCGGCGTGGATGCGCGAACGGGCGTCGATGTGGGTGGACGCGTTGGTGAGTCTGTATGGTTTACTTCGCGCGGGACGGTGTCACGCGTTTTACGTCGTGTACACGACGCGGACGATTTTGTTTTGCGCGCCGGGGGTCGGGGGCGCCGCGGGCGGGTTCGCCGTGGCGACGAATGGCGACGCGAAATTGAGACGAGCGTTACACGACGCGTCGGTGGATTTTACGAGCGCGGATGAGGAGGCGTTGGCGATCGATCGCGCGCGGGCGGCGAGAGCGAGACCGTGGCGCGCGGAGGATGAAGAGGAACACGTAGAAGAGGCGGAAGAGGCGCGTCTTTTGGATGGACTCGCCGGCGGCGACGCCAGTCGCGCCGGCGCCGTCGTCGCCGCGGCGGACGCGCCGGGCGCGTCTCGACGTCGCGCCGCGGATACCATCGTGTGTCGAGGCGCGATCGCGGTGAGTGGATTAGTGAACGTGCTCATCGACGCCGAGGGTGGGGATCCGGGGTGTTCGGACGCGTCGGCGCGCGACGTACCGACGTTGTTGGCGCCCGTGCCCTTCGCGCACGGGTGCATGCGTCCCGTGAAATTCTTTCCGAGGACGAACGCGACGACGACGCACGGTGGTGAGACGCACCACGGTGAGAAAGAACAACCTAGTGGTTTTCACGCGCTCGCGGGACCGTCCTCGAACGCGACCACCATGCGCGCGACGTACTCGGCGGAGACGGGACGAGACGAGTTGATTCCGCCGTGGACGCTCGAACGCGTGTGCGCGGCGGCGGCGACGCGTCACGATGCGTTCACCGTGGCGTGTTCGCCGCATCTCGCGACGAGAGGTTTGAACGTCGGTGTGTTGGCGGCGAAGGATATGTTCGGCGCGCGTAACGCGACGAACGCGATGGAGCGTCGCGCGTATTACGATAGAGAGGAGACGGAGGCCATCGCGACGGCGCCGTCGGCGGCGTCCGTCTTACGCGTCGAGTACTCGGGGGGAAAGTATTACATTCCGTGAGAATCACGCACCGATAGAGCATTGGAGTATAATAACAACACTGTACAGTAGTAACTAGTGGGCGTCCACCATCGCGTCGTCTTCGTCGCCCGTGTCCTCCGCCCCGGTGCCGCCGCCCGCGCACGCCGCGGCGCGTTCCTTCTCCAACGCCTTAATCATCATCGTCAACCGTTTCCGCTCCTCGCTCTTCCCGAAATTCTTCTTCCCAATCTTCGATCGTTTCGATTTCAATTCGGCGATTCGATCACGAAGCTCTCGCTTCCGCCTCGCTACGTCGCTCTGCCTCGCTCTGCCTCCCGTCCCCGTCCCCGTCCCCGTCCCCGTCTCTCGCGGCTCCTCGTCCACGTCCGTCGCCACCATCCCCACCGCGCCCTCGCTCGCGTCGTCCACGCGCATCGCCATCATCATCCCCGTCGTTCGTTCCCGCGCTTGTCGACGCTGACGCTTATCCTTCGCCTTTTTACGCTTCGTCTTCAGGTGTTTCAACTGCGCCTTGGTCCTCGCCACCTTCATGATGAGACGAATCGATCGCGCGTTCTCCCGTCACCGGTGCGCGTCGACCGTTTTCTCGAACGCGCGCGATGTAGATGGTTCGTTCGGTCGCGTCGCACCGCGCGCGCGATCGATCGGTCCGTCGACGCGCGCTGACGACGCGTTCTCAATTTCTCTCTCTCTCGCACCGCCGCCACGCGAGACGTGTCGACGAAAGTGTCATTCACACTGTTTGTACATACGTGTACCACCTCTCAGCCCTACTAAACCCTATCCCATACAACACACCACTATTCCACTATCTAACTATTTTTTACCCGTACCCGTCCCGCGCGCGGTGTCTATCCATCCACGCGCGCGCGCGGGACGGGTCCGCACTCTCACCCGCGAGAAGGTGCGCGCGCGCGACCGCGATCGCTCGAGGAGGCGGCGGACCTCGAGGACGGTGGTCTCGTCGTCGTCGTCGCGTCGCGCGCGAAGGAGTGATGGATGGACGACGCGTCGCGCGCTGATGACGAACGCGATGACGACGAGGGATGGATGGATAGGGCGACCGCCGATCGATCATCGCGCGGAGGTCGTGCGCCGATCGCGCGCTCGACGCGATGGGCGCGACGCGACGCGACGCGACGCGACGTGATGAATGACTGACGATGATGTGCACCGACGGTCGCCGTCGAACGCCGTACGTGGACGCGCGCAGAGACCACACACACCACGATGTCCGCCGTCGCTTGCGTCGGATCCGTCGCCGCGCGCGCCTTCGCGGCGAAAAAGTCACCCGTCGCGCGCCGAGGCGCGGCCAAGGCGCCGCGTGCGGCGCCGCGCGCCGTCGCCGCGCGCGCCGGTGGTGTCGGTACGCCGTTCACGACGTGGATTTTGCAACAAGAGATGGAAGAAAACATTGACGGTGAACTCGCCGTGGTGTTGTCCTCCATCGGCTTGGCGTGCAAGCAAATCGCGAGCTTGGTGCAACGTGCGGGTCTCGCGGGTATGACGGGTTTGGCTGGTGAACAAAACGTGCAGGGTGAGGACCAAAAGAAGCTCGATGTTATCTCTAACGATGTCTTCTGCGACGTCTTGCGTCAATCCGGTCGTACGGGCGTCATCGCGTCTGAAGAGGAGGACGTCCCGGTCGCCGTCGAGGAAACCTTCGGCGGCAACTACGTCGTCGTCTTCGATCCGCTCGATGGTTCCTCCAACATCGACGCCGCCGTGTCCACGGGTTCCATTTGGGGTATCTATGAGTCCGACTCCACGTGCATCCCGGATTTCTCCTCGGAAGATTCCACCAAGATTGAAGAAAAGTGCGTCATGAACGTCTGCCAACCGGGGAACAACTTGTTGTGCGCGGGGTACTGCATGTACTCGTCCTCTACCATTCTCGTCTTGACCATCGGCCAAGGCGTGTTCGGTTTCACCCTCGACCCGACCGTCGGTGAATTCATCATGTCCCACGACAACATCAAGGTGCCGGACTCTGGTAAGATTTACTCCTTCAACGAGGGCAACTACGGCATGTGGTCCGAAGGCTTGAAAAAGTACATGGACTCGCTCAAGGACGGCGGCAAGGAAGCCGGTTCCAAGCCGTACAGCGCCCGTTACATCGGTTCCCTCGTCGGCGACTTCCACAGAACCATCTTGTACGGAGGCATCTACGGTTACCCGGGTGACTCCAAGAACCCGAACGGTAAGCTTCGTCTCCTGTACGAGTGCGCGCCGATGTCCATGATCGCCGAACAAGCCGGCGGGAAGGGTTCCACCGGTACGGAGCGCGTCCTCGACATTGTCCCGGACAAGGTGCACCAACGCGTGCCGTTCTTCGTCGGTTCGAAGAGTGAGGTCGACTACTTGGAGAGCTTCATGTGAGTGAGCGGTGATTTCTTCACCTCTCGCGTGAACGCGGCGGCGATTAGACGAGGCGACGTTTGTTTTTGTGATTCGACACCTACGGCTTGTTTGATTTGAAGACGCGCGCGCTCCTTTCCTTTCCCCTCGACGACGACGACGAACGCGCGTTCGGCGCTCGACGACGCGATTACGCGATGGTATGAATGAATTTGACTGTAAAATTAATACTTTCATGTCGTGAGTACGAATCCACACACAATCACTTCTTCGAAGACGTCGTCGCGCGTTTGATGGCGCGCTTGATGGACTCGCGATCGAGCTTGGTGACGACGTGAATCTCTTGTACTTGTCGCCCCGATCGCGCGAGCAAGTTGTACCCATCCTCGACGAAGACGTTGGTGAGCCAAAGTTCCAAATCTTGGCTCACCACGCGTTGTTCCACAGCCTGACGACCCGGAATGACGGCGTCGATGCCCTCCTCCTTGAGGAGCGAGCTGCAAATATCCGGCAACCCCGGCAGGGGCACCTCTTCGAATTCATCCTCATCCATGGACGGTTCGGGCATGGTGACGGGCATGATGGTCTCCAACGTCTCCATCAACGGATCCGCCTGCGTTTGCTTGATGCTGAAATTAATCCGCCCGCTCTCCTCGTTCACGGCGAGCACCTTGACGAATTCCCGTTGCCCAACCTTGACGGCGTCTCTCGGATGACTAATTTTATTCCAAGAAATCTCCGAGATGTGCACCAATCCCTCCAAACCGCTCGCCTCACCCTGTCCATCACACACCTCGACGAACGCTCCGAAATCACTCAACGACGTCACCACAACCTCCTTCACCTCCCCGATCGGCAGTTTCGCGCTCGCCCCCTCTTGCAACAACGCGCGTTCGCTCACGACGACGCGTTTCGGCGTATGATCCATCAATTTCACGTCGATCAATTTCCCAATCTGCGCCTCCAACGCCTTGATCTCATCCTTCCCATCCGCGTTATTCCTTCCACCACCACCGTCCACCCGTCGCAATCGCGTCGACCGCATCTGACTCTTTGGTAAAAACGCGCGAAACCGCGCGTCGCCGTCCGTCGCGCGCAACACCGCCCCGCCTCGATTGACCACCTCCACCCTCCCCGTGAGTCTCCCCCCCCTGCGCTCGATGTTCGCGATCGCGCGCGCCACCGCGGCATCGCGCGAGGTCTCATCGCTCGCATCACTCGTCGTCATCCCATCGTCGTCGTTCGCCTCGGTCGCCCTCGCGCGCGTCGTCGCCCTCGTCATTTTCATCCCTCGCCCTCGCGTCCTCGTCCTCGTCGACGCCGTCGTCGTCATCCCGGGACCACCGCGTCGCGCGCTCACCGCTCGCGTCGCCATCGTCGACGCCGGCATCACCACTCTCGCGCGCGTCGATCGGTGTCGTCGTCGTCCGTCGCGTCGTCGTCCCTCGTCGTCGTCCCTCGCGCGCGCGATGGGGTCTCGACGTCGACGTCACCGATCGACGTCACCGATCGATCGATCTTTGAGTGCTCGCATACATCGTATTGTATATCTATGAAACCCTATCTACATATAAAAATACATTTTAAAAATACATTGTCATACAAGTGTATAGTATACTCTCTATTCAAGCCATCAGTATTCCTCTGAACCGATCGAGGGCGTGGCGAAATCGCACGACGACGACGCACCTTTGTATCGATTGGTCGATGCATAGTGTATTGAATTTCTAAAGTATCAAACAGCGATACATCTGTCGAATGTCCATGTACATACGACGATTCAGGACTCAACGTCTGTGAGAGACACCGCACACCCGATCCGTCGTGATCCGTGACCCGGGTGTGTGCCCAAAATCGCCCCACACGTGACGCGTCGTCGCCCCGCGCGCGCGCGCGGGAGACGACGTCCGTCGAGACGAGCGCTTCCGGCGATGGGGCGCGATCGCGGCGCGCGGTCGTCGTCTCGGACGTCCACCGCGTCGTTGGCGGTGATCTCGAGCGCGCGATCGATCGCGGCGTTGCGGGCGTTGGAACACG
>Ga0181584_10003149_pt1 | contig 12682 bp, 8 predicted proteins | sample 071ome_30_FD_132462 | JGI IMG/M metagenome (GOLD analysis project Ga0181584, IMG submission 132462) | Coastal salt marsh microbial communities from the Groves Creek Marsh, Skidaway Island, Georgia - 071406AT metaG (megahit assembly) | ecosystem: Environmental > Aquatic > Marine > Intertidal zone... | reverse complement strand
GGCGGTGGCGGAGGAGGGGGTGGGGGGCGGGGTCACGGAAAGTCTGCGGGAGCTGAGTCGGTTCGTGGTGGCGGACGAGCGGGTGAGTGCGTGCATGCTGGGCGTCGGGGACGGGATGCTGATGTGCACGAAGCGATAGGTAGGTGGGTGAGTTGGTGGGAGAGTTGGTGGGAGAGTTGGTGGGAGAGTTGGTGGGAGAGTTTAGCGACGAAGCTCGACTTGAGAGATTCTCTTTTCTCTCTTTCCCTTCCAGGTGCGTGCATTGCGTGTATATGTACTCATTATATGAATGTGAAGAAAACAATGCATGCGCTGCAGCGTGCGCTTCCGGAACGAGCGGACGGGGTGCCATGCATCGTCGTTCGTCTACGACTCACTCGACTACCGTCGACTCGCTCGCTCACAAACCACCAGGCTACTACCACGACGACTCATACCACCATGTTCATCTCATCCAAGACGGTTGCCCTCGTCGCTCTGGCGCTCGCTGCGCCGGCCCTCGGTGCACGCACTCTGAAGCAGGTTGAGGTCGACCCGCGTTGCGTCGAGACGGCGCCCGAGGGATACGGGGCGTCCACTTCCATCGAGATGTTCGGTTTGCAGTGCTCTGGATGTCCTGTGGGAGAGGAACAGACGGAGTCCGGATTCAGGCACGTAGTTGACCCGACCGACGCGCGATCGCGCGCACAGACTCGGCGCTCACTCGCGCTACGCGCTTCGTTCGTTCGCCAGCTTCGGGACGGGATACACGTGTGCGTGCGGCGGGGGGAGCGAGTGCAAGACCTGGAGCGCGTAGCCAGTATCTTTCATGCAGAGGAGGAGGTGGAGCCGCTCCCGAGGCTGAGCCTCCCTCGCTCGGAGCCAGAGACAAAAAGACAACCATCGCACGCCATTCGACGAAGTTCACGGTTCACACGTAACACATACGATACCATACCATCCTACACGAGCCAGCCAGCAGGCCAAAGGGACAGAGAGGAGGGCTTTGAATTGAATCCGAGAGACGAGAAAGGGAATATCGCCTCAAGTACATACACCAGACGCACAATGCCCCTCAAGGTTCGTCATGCGGCATGTTACGTCGTGATGTATCTCTGATCCACGCAGCATGTCAAACAGAGCGCGGTGGACGACTCTGGCAGGTACCCTAATTCGACGAACCGGTCCACCGCTCACGACCTCACGAACCGGTCCAACGCGCACGCCCAACCCACCGCCAGGTCGTGTCGCCGGCGTCATCGTGGCGACCCAACTTCAAATCGCTCAAATACGGCGTCTGGAATAACACATGGAAGAACTGGGGATACATCCTCGCGGTGTTCCTGGTCGTCTACGGTGGGTGTTGACCTCGACCACGCACGCCCAGTCTCGGCTCTCTCACGCTCACGCTCACGCTCGCTCGTTCTCCAGGCATTGAGGCCGGATACTTTGCGGGTCTCTTGTTCGCGAGCCAGCGCATCCGCCAGCAGACCTACCGGGCCCTCCCCACGCAGTACTTCGGAGACTTCATCCGGACCGCAAATATCTACCCGCAGTGGCCCGTGCCAGTCCCGTCGGACGGTGAGATGGTCGTCTTCAACCCCCCCAAGGGATGTAGCGAGGGCGAGGTGCCCGTGTTGGGCTTCCCCGACTACACCGAGCCGAACGGCATCCAGACGTGCCCGCCGTCCACGCAGCAGTTGAACTGGAACATTTTCCCCTGGGTGAGCGACACCAACGGGTTGGGACAGCTGCCGGGATGTGCGCAGGCGGGAAACTCGACGGTCATCACGTACCAGAGCAGTCCGGCGTACACGGGAGACGGGGTGGCGGAGGCCGGCTACGAGAGCCAGATTTGCCAGAACTTTTTGTTCGCCGCGGGCGAGACCAACAATAACGGGACGGCATAGGCGGTGGGTGTCATGCCATCGACCGGTCGCGGTCGCGGTCGAGAGGTGGGTGGGTGAGAGGTGGGTGGGTGAGAGGTGGGTGCCTCGACCCGAAGGTCATTCCATGCACATACGCAATTTAGGTAACAACAACCTGACGAATAGTAGATAGTCGTTGGAGTAGATAGGGAGGTCGGGCTGCGCTGTAGGCACCTCGATTGAGCTCCGAAATTTTGTGAAATCGGACCGACAGATCGGGAGGAAACACTCGCACGGCGGATGCTCTCTCGCCGTTCCGGCATCCAGCAGGATCCATTTGATTAAACCGAAGCCATGTTCGAAGCCAAAGTACGCGTCGTCGTCGTCGTCCTCGCCTGTATGACCTTCGGCATGGGACCCCACCCAATACTACTCACCCCACGACCCAACACGCGGTAGGTCCACGTGACCCACTCGGACGAGAGCGGGCGGACGTCCATGCAGAGAAAGATGCCACTCGCCAGGGTGGACGCGTTCTTCGCCGACGACGGCACGCCGACGCTCACCGTGTCGGCCCCGAAGGGCGGCAGGCTGAACGTTCCCGTCCGCCTCCCGCTCACGCTGTACAACTCCCGGATAGAGACTCACGGACAGCTGGGTCTGGTGATCCACAAGTTCAAGATGCATCCGAGCGATCGCGCCACGAAAAAGCTCGAGCTTCACATCACCGTGGACAATGCGTCGGCCCGGGAGCGCCTGGCAAACGTGTCTCGCTCCATCGTGACTCACCTGCGCACCAAGCAGCGCACGATAGCGCCGCTGCAGCCGAGCAATCGGCACTTCAAGGACGAGGTGAGCCCCGTCCGGAAGGATGTCTTCAGGGACGCGTACAGGCAGAAGCGACGGGGCCGGTTCGAGGACCTGCCCTCGCTCTCTGCGGAGCAGCAGCGCGTCTACGACATCGTTGTCGACAAGAGGCAGTCGTGTTTCTTCACGGGATCCGGAGGGACCGGGAAGAGTCTCCTCATCAAGAGCCTGATCAACGATTTGCCGCAAGCGACCACGGCCGTGACGGCCACGACGGCCCTGGCCGCGTCGCTGCTCGGCGGCACGACGCTGCACGCCTGGGCCGGATGTGGAACGAGTACGGATCAGACGATGGATCAGCTGCTGCGTCGCGTGCGGCGTCCCGATACGCTGCTCCGCTGGCGCAACACGCAGACGCTGATCATCGACGAGGTCTCCATGATGGACGGCGCCCTGCTCGACATGCTCGACGCCGTCGGAAGAAAGGTCCGCGGCCGGGAAAACGTGCCGTTTGGAGGCATCCAGATGGTGCTCTCCGGAGACTTTCACCAGCTCCCGCCCGTGGCCAAGCACCAGGCCCGGCGGACGTTCTGCTTCGAGTCGAGCGCGTGGCAGAGCCTGGTCGGGCAGGCGGGAAACATGCAGCTGATCGAGCTGACCACCATATTCCGCCAGTCGGATATCTACTTCATCGACGTCCTTCGGCAAGTCCGCGAAGGGAACCTGACGCCCGCAGACCTACGTGAGGCGCTGAGCGAGAACTTTGCCCCGCTTCGCACAGACGACGGCGTCATTCCCACCAAGCTCTACACGCATCGCGCGGACGTCGAGGCTATCAACAAGGCGGAGCTGGACAAGATCCGAGAGGATCCCCACGGCTTCCGCAGCCGCGACGCCGGCGACGAGGGCCTCCTTGATTCGACGTGCCTGGCGCCCCGCGAGGTGGTGCTGAAGAAGGGCGCTCAGGTCATGCTCCTCAAGAATCTCCAGCAGAGCAGGGGGCTCGTGAACGGCGCCCGGGGCGTGGTGACCGGCTTCTCGTCGTCAGGTCTGCCCTACGTCAAGTTTGCGAGCGCGGGACGCGACGGGGACCCTGTCCTGATCGAGAAGGCGCAGTTTTCCGTCTCGTTGGGCAACCGCACGGTGGCGGAACGCACGCAGATCCCACTCGAGCTCGCCTACGCCACAACGATCCACAAGAGCCAGGTGGGTAGTTATCGCTCGCTCGCGCTGTGCCCCGTCGCCCCATCGCCCCGTCCCCCGTTCTCATTCTCTCACTCGCGCGACGCGCTTTGTCCCTCACGCGCCCCGACGCTCGCCAGGGAATGACGCTCGACAAGATCGAAGTCAGCCTCGACAAGGCATTCGAAGCTGGGATGGCGTACGTCGCCCTGAGCAGAGCGAGGAGCCTCGACGGCCTCCGGATCGCCGGTGACGTCAACCGGGACGGCCTCCGCAGCGATCCAAAGGTGGTTCACTTCTACAAATCAATGATGCAAGCAAGATGCGTGTAAATCACTTGAGATGCCCGATAATCGCCTTGGTAAAGTCCGTCGTCCCGCTGTTCCCGCCCAGATCCTGCGTCGTAAACTTCCCCTCTGCAATGGTCGCCATGGTCGCGTCCTCAATCCTGTTGGCCACCTCGTTCAAATTCAGGTGCTTGAGCATCATCACCCCGCTCAGCAACAACGCCGTCGGATTGGCCAAATCCTTCCCGACCAAGTTAGGCGCCGTCCCGTGCACCGCCTCCATCAACGCCAACCCGTTGGCCCCAATGTTCCCGCTCGGCGTCAACCCCAGCCCCCCAATCAGCCCCGCCGACAGATCCGAGATAATATCCCCGTACAAATTCGGCATCACCATCACATCAAACTGTCCCGGATCACTCACCAGCTGCATACACGTGTTATCCACGATCATCTCCTCGTACACGATATCCGGATACTTTTCCGCCACCTCCCGACAGCACCGAATGAACAACCCGTCCGCCAGCTTCATTATATTCGCCTTATGCACACTCGTCACCTTCTTCCGCCCATGCTCCGACGCATACTTGAACGCAAACTCCGCCACCCGCGTCGACGCCTCTGCCGTAATCACCTTGAGCGCCTCCACCACCCCGGGCACCACCTCGTGTTCCAACCCAGAATACTCCCCCTCTGTATTCTCCCGCACAGTCACCAAATCCACATTATCATACCGCGTCTTATACCCCGGTATACTCAAGCACGGCCGCACATTCGCATACAACTGCAACTCCTTCCGCAACGTCAGATTGAGACTCCGGAACCCCTTGCCAATCGGCGTCGCCATCGGACCCTTCAACCCGATCCGATTCTTCAACACGGAATCCAGATTCGCACGCGTAATAAACGAATTCGTCTCCGGGTCCACCTCCTTCCCGATACGCTGCTCCTCCCACTGGATCGGCGCCTTGGCAGCCTCGAAGATCTTCACCACCGACGCTGCAATCTCCGGACCGATGCCATCGCCGGGAAATAACGTCGCCGTAATCTGCTTGTTAGCGGAGGCAAAGGTGCGACTCAGGGCGTGGTGGCAAGGTTGTTCCTGGTAGGTGTAGGTGGTGGGTGTACGTGAGAATGTCGCCGTCTCGAAAATGAAAATCCCGAAATCCGCATGCAGACAGACGATCATCAAAGCCCCGCCCCGCCCACGGCAACATACCTTGCCCACCGTATTCAGCACGAGAGATGAGAGCTGTTTGAGTCCACTGCGCATCGTGAAGTGAAAGATTCAGGCTGTTTTCGTTCTTAGAGTCTGGCGTTTTCCTCGGCGGCCTTTATTCTTTCTTATTCATCTCTTCTCGTCCCTGGCGCGGATCGTATCCATCGATCGCATCGTTCGTAGTTCCTTAGACACGACATCGATCGAGTCTTCCATCCCTTCTTCTCGTTGTCCATTTCGTTCTCGAACATGTCTATGCCGGCTGGCGACGCAGCCAAGGGCGTACGTAGTTGACTGATGCTGGGTAGCAGTATGACATGGCGATGGGCGTATGGAAGTAGGCGGTACCTACCTCCTGTGGATGGTGGTGGATAGGAGGGTCACGCACAGAATCTGGTTGGTGGGGGGCTCTGAAGGAGCAGGAGAATACCCAAGTACTCACATCGCACTTACACACCATATTACGACTCTAGGCGAAGATCTTCAAGACCAAGTGTTCTCAGTGCCACGTGGCCGAGAAGGGGGGCGGTCACAAGCAGGGGCCCAACCTGGGGGGACTGTTTGGGCGCAAGACGGGGCAGGCAGAGGGGTTCTCGTACAGTAAGGCGAACAAGGACAAGGGGATTACTTGGAACGAGGATACGTTGTTTGAGTATCTGTTGGCGCCGAAGAAGTACATTCCCGGGACGAAGATGGTGTTTGCTGGGCTGAAGAAGGAGCAGGATCGAGCCGATCTGATTGCGTATTTGAAGGAGGCCACGGCCTAGGTGCGATTTCGTTGTTGAGTGTAACCAAAGTATAAAGTGTTGTTTTCATTATTAGTATCGAAAGACCGAATGGAGGTTGTCGAGCTGGGCGGTGTGGGGCAGGCAGGTGTCGCGATCGTCGGGGAGGGTGGCGGCGTCGTTGGTTCCCCAGAAGTCTTCGTTGCCGTCGCTTTCTGTGGCGTTTTTGGCGATGCGGAGGTTGGGCGAGAGTTTGAGCCAGATGAGTCTGCCGTCGGCGGTGCCCGCGGCGAGGAGGTTGGCGGTGGCGGCGGCGGGGGGGGCGAGGGGAGAGGCGAATCGGATGCAGGTGAGGGGGGTGTTGGAGACGTGTTGGGAGCAGATGGGGACTTCCTTGCTAATGGAGAGGTCGTAGACGTGGATGTTGCCGGTATCGGTGGCGGCGGCGCAGATGGTGGAGGACTTGATGCTCCATTGGGCGTCGACGACCGGCTCGCCCACGTCCACGTCGAGGAGCATGGTGGTGGGTGGCGTGTTGTGGCTGTTGTCTGCAATGGTGTCTGCGCTTTTTTCTTTCCAGAAGGAGAGGGAGCCGTCGAGGGAGGCGGCCATGATGTAGCGGGGGTCGAATGGGTTGGTCTGGATGGCGTGGACCGGGGCGGTGTGGTGCTGGTGCCAGGTGCCGTTGATGGCCACGTCTCCCTCGAGGGTGCCGTGGGCGATGACTGTTGGTGACGTTGAAGACGAGGAGGAGGAGGAGAAGCGGCAGCAGACCATCTTGAGGTGGAAGGGGCCGGCCGCGGCGAGGGTGGCCGCGGGGAGGAAGATCGTGGGATCAAAGGGGTGGGTCGAGTCGGGCTGGTTGATGATGGTGGACCCGACGCGGACAATCCTGTTGGTGAACGGGCTGGTGGGAGTGGGCTTGCCGTGGTGGGCGCGGTCGAAGATCTCGCCGGGGATGTGCCAGTGCCCCTCTAGGCCGTCGTGGCTGGTGGTGGTGATCGTCGTGGCCGCGGTGGCGGTGGTAGAAAACCCTTTGTCTGCCTCTCCGTTTCCGACAGCAACTCGGTCTTGGTGCCCGTCTTGGTGTCGGTCTTGGTCTCCGACCTCGTCCTTCCAGCGGACGTTCCATACGGCAAACAGGTGGTTGTGGTCGAGGCGGCTGCGGGCAATCGTCGGGTTCTTGAACCTTCCGTCTCCAAAGCCGACCACCACGAGGCCGCCGTCCGAGAGACCGGCCGCTAGACCCTCGGATGATGAGGAGAGTGTACTGGATGTGGCGGGGCGGAACGCGACCGACATAACGCCGACGTCCAGGTTGACCTGCGCCAGCGGCGCGTGGAGGTCCAAGACCGAGTACACGCAGACCATGCCGCCCACCGACGACACGGGTGACAGGGACGACAGGGACGACTCGTCCCCGGATGGAGCTTCCAGACACCCCAAACTGACTGCAAACAGGTCGGGGTTCGTGGGATGCCAGCAAATCGACGTCACGTCCAGCGGCCTCTCGAAGCACGCGACGTGGACGTCCCAGAGGGGTAACAGCGAGCCGTGTGTGGGCTTGTGGTCGTCGACTGGGTCGTTGTAGGTGACAAAGTCGGCGAATGCCTCGGTGTCCAGGTTCTGGAACAGCATCGGGCCGAGGCGGTCGACGATGGTCTCCAGTTGCGCGTCGACGGCCGTGGCCGTGGCGGTGGCTGACGGGGGCGACGCCGTCGAGTGTTGTTTGCCCGAAAGACTGTGGTCTTTTACGCCCGTAGTTGCGTCGTCGCGAAACGCCTCCTCCTCGTAGCACACCCAGACGCCCTGATCGCGCGTCTGGGTGGTGGCCGTGGCCGTCCCGCGGTCCACCGAAATGGGCCTGTCGGTCCACACCTTTTCGGACAGCCGAAGCGACGGCTGTTTGCCCTCTTTGCTGTGATTCGAAGACGGCGAGGCGTGATACGCCTCGGAGATGACCGCGTCGTCCCCACGGTCGTGCGACGCCGATGGGGCGACGACCGACGCGCCGGCGGCGTGGCCGTGCGCCCGCGCCCGCGCCTTCTTGGATACTCCCGACGTCGTTCCGGTGCCTTCGGTCATTGTTCCCGTGTATCTGTGTTTCCGAGTGTCGGTGGAGAGGGCGATCGACGATTCGAGAGTCGGTGGTCGAATCGCAGAGCGACCCGTTTTGACTGAATCCGTTCGGACAAGGAGATTCAAACACAATCGTATGGACGAGGACGAGTTGGTGGATTTGACGCAGGACGAGGAACCGGTGGCAGCGGGCGTGGTCGTCGGCCAGAGAGAGGGGCCGGTGGACCTCAGCCAGCTTTCGAGCAGCAGCGAGGAAGAGAGAAATGTCCAGGCTAAAGAGCTGGAGATCACGTCGCCGGAGCGCCCAGTGCAGACGTCGGCGCCGACAAAGGCACTCTATCGGGGAGGAGGAGGAATCAGTCAGCTGTTGCAGATAGAGCAAGAGCTGCGGAAGGGGCTATTGCAACGTCAGGCGTCGTCGAAACCGTTCAATTCCGTTGGTCCATCGTTGAACTCCGACGCGACAGGTGGAGGTGCACGAGAGAGGGGCGGGGGAGACGGCGACGGCGACGTGGCCGCCGCGGGAGCCGCCGCGCCGTCTCGCGTGCAGCCCGCGAAGCGCGCGCGGCCGGCCGCCAGAGCAAAGGCGACCGTCGGCGCCACGACTGCCGGCAACGAAGCGGCGACTGCGACGACATCAACTACAACAACTACAGCAACGATAACCAAGGAGGAGACAGCGGCGTTGAAAAAGGTTAGGAGACAGTTCGAAAGTGAGAAGTATGCCCTCAAGTTCGTCAAGGTGCTTCTGAGCCCGGCGCTTATGGGCGGAAGCATCGGTTTGGGCATCGCGCAGGCCTTCCAGCAGACGGCGAGCCTGGCGGAGCACGAGCGCATTTCGTACGAGGTGTCGACTGCGATCGCACCGAGTTCAGTCTCTCTCTCGTCGCAACCGCTGATTCGATGGAACCGGTTGGTGCCGTCGGAGGCACGTCTCGGCGAGTTTGACGAAACGGCTGAGCCGTTCGCCATGCTGTGCTTCGACGGCGCCGCGTTGGTGGGCCTGATCGATGGGGATACCCTGGATGGCAGCAAACTGTACGGGATCCTGGACGGCATCGAAGGCCTCGGCGACGGGGACGGGCCTACGAAAATCTACGTCCTCGCGTACCGCCTCGAGCAGCACCTCACCAAGCTCCAGCAACAGGGCCACCGCGAGGCCCTGTTGCGGGGTGGAACTCCCGCGCTCAACGTTGAAAACGTACGGCAAGCGCTCTCGGACCTGGTCATTTGCCGGACAAACGTCGAGCTCCTCGACGCCAGCAGCGTGGACGAGGCGTCCGGTCACGTCGTGTCCGTCACCAAGGCCATCGCGTTGCGGCATTGTGAGTCGCAGGGATGCTCGTCCAAGTCGAAGTTCATCGCGGGCAAGTCGAAAAAGCAGCACAGGTCTGGAAGCACCCTCAACGAGTTGCTGGTGAAGGACCCCCTCCCGGAGCACACCATGTACGCCGTCAGGGCGCTGATAGCCATTCCGAGCGTCACGCCGCAGATCTCTCACACCCTCGTGAAAAAGTACGGGAGCCTCCGCGGCATCTACGAGTTCTTGGAGGACCGGGGGGGCTCGACCGCCGGGGAGGCGGCCGAGGCCAAGAAGAAGGTCCTCGAGGAGCTTCGGACGTTCGGCGGGCAGCGCGTGGGGCCCGTGGCGGCAGAAAGCCTGGTGGAGTTTTTCCTCGCGGAGGATCCGAATGTCGAGCTGGAGAGTGGGAGGTGACTCTGGGTCACCCATTCTTACCAGTGATTCTTTTGGAAGAGAAGATTGGTCGCAGATCTGCTTCTAGAGCGTTTCGGTGGGTGTCGATACCCACCAGCCGGTCAGTCACACACCACGCCACCATCATGGAACGCACAACCCGAGCGGCATTCGATGTCGCTCGTCGAGTTTTCCTCGGCGGCAGTCACGCCGAGAGAGCCCTCATCTCGACCCGCCGCGCCTCTTCTCAAAAGCAACAGCAGCCCTCGCAGAACCGAATAGACCCACACACACATCCGGACGGGGAAGCACCCCCACCGCCACCCCCGGGCATGATCCAGGCCATCCTCTCGATGGTCTTTGGCGCGGTGCGTTGGACTGACGCGTTGCCACTTCTTCGCGCCCGTCACTCACTGCTCCCTCACCCGACACTCGATCGTTCGTTCTCTCGTTCTCTCGTTCTCTCGTTCGCCAGGGCGGTGCCGTCATCGTGGCCGGCATTGGGTGCATGGCCGTCTTCCAAATGGCCCTCAGCGTCTCCCAACAAGCCGGTCGGATACAAAAATACCAACCCGTCGTCGACGACGTCAGCACCACCACCAAAAAAACCACATAATACGATGTGTACTTACAGTGTGATCAGTCAGTCGCTCGCTCAGGGTCTCTCGTATTCTTCTTCCTCCTCCTCCTCCTCATCATCATCAACATAACCCCGCCCAAAACCTAGAACTTGAAGTCGACGCTGAGTCCGTACTTGGGCGCCTTGGCCAAGTCCTTGGCGTCAAACTCACCGCTGACGGCGACCTTGGAGTTTCCGTCCAGGCTCGTCTCGTGCGCCACAGACACCACGCCGGTGTGCTGCACCTTGACCTTCTGCGTGGCACCGGATCCCAACTTCCTCGCCACACCCGCAGCCATGGCAGTCTCGGCAGTGTCCAGGTTGCGCGACACCTCTGCCGCAACAGTCACGTCCGCGTTGACGGAATGCGCCAGCTGGGCACACACATCCTTCTTGTCGTTCACGGTCGCAGCAATCTGGTAATCGCTGGCATGCGTGTACCCAAACCCGACCTTCCACCCAGTCACCAGCCCCTTGGCCGCGTCATACCCACCCTGGCCACCCACCACCAGGTCCCTGCCTCCCAGGTCCACGTTCGTCGCCACCGACACGTCCAGCGCCGGAGACGCCGACAGCGACGACGTCGCCTTGACGGCCACGGCATCCGTCGGCTTGTACTCGACGGCCACCTTCCCAGAGCCCGCAGCATCCGGCAGGTTCCCGCTCAGCGTCACATTCAGCCCAGACACCACCGACTTACCCGTCAGCGCCAGACCGATACTCCCAGAAGCCTGCGCCAGCGACGTCACCAGCTTGAAGTTGCTGTTGTCGTACGTCAACTTGGCATCCGGCGTGAACGAACCACCGTCACTCTTCCCCTTCAGAGACAGGTCCATGCCGTCCTGCGTCTTGGTCGACACAGAGACCAGCGTCGCATACTGGTAGGAAGATCCGGTGAGGACGTCTGTCGTTGTTGTCGTTGTGGTCGTTGCGGTGTGAGGTGGAACCGTCGGTAGTGCATGAATTTTCGAGAGATCCGAGATTGCCGCGGGTTGAACAGAACGACTCAAGCCCCCCCAGCCGTGTCGCGACGTCGTGACGATGAAAATGACGATATGCACGATGTGCGGTGAATAACCACCTTATACTGCAGACTGGACGGCAGAGAATTTGTCGGAGAATTTCCGTGTCTCGAAAATGTTCACACACGTACCGCGGGTGCTTTTCCCGATGGAATCGAAGAAGGGTGCCATGATGAGTTCGATATGAATGAACTATGACGTGAAATACGACTGGGCCGTCTCGCAAACAATTTATAATAATCATAGGGGGTTTCACGCGAGCGTGTAGTCCCCGTACAGTACACGTGCCCTCGAGTACGTGCCTGCACAGCGTCCGCAGTTCCTCTCAAGCGGCAGGACCCCCACGGCGAGCTCGTCGGTGCTCGTCGTGATGCGCTCGCGTGTAGCACCGTGGGCGCGGCACCCCCTGCAGCATGCAGACGGTGATCCTCACGATGTTCAACGCGGCGTTGAAGTCCCTGCCCTTGAAAGGAAATGCGGACCTGCAAGTATCGCTTGTGCAGCGTTTGCAGCCTCGGTTATCCTTGAAGCGAAGGTGCCCCTGCCGGGTGCGGAAGGGGATGTTGGTGCGGACGTCCACCAGGGGACGCTCGCAGTCGAAGCACGTGGCCGTCGAGTAGTTCTCGTTGACGTCCAGGGTGTGCCTCCACGTGCCGCCGCAGATGCGACGAGGCCTCCTCACAGGCACCGCCCGCTCGCCGCGGGGCCCGTGCGACGGGAAGCCGCCGTTGCCGTATCCGACGACCAGCCGCTCCTTCTCCTCGCGGGTCAGCCCCCTGCCAAACTCGTTCATCTTCTGCTGCAGCGTCCGAAGCTTGCCGCAGTGGACCTTGAAACCAAGCTTGGCTCGCTTCGGGTTGTCCACGTACACCTCCCAGGCGGCCCAGAAGTTTGCGGCCCGCAGCACCAGGGCTGGTACGAGATCCAAGTACGACGCACACTTGAGGCTACCTTGTTGGGCCAGCATCCGGTGGTATCCCTCCAGCCCCCTGCCCAGGCTGGCCATGACAAACTTCCGCTCGTTGACTCCCGACAAGTGGTAATATTCGGACCGAGTGAGTTTGATCTCGCGGTCGAACACCCCGTCCCGCCAACGGACGGCGTAGATGATGTTCGACCTACCCGGGTCCACGCCGACCACGATCGGCTTCTGGGGCAGGTCGTCCCGCTCGATCTCCCGCCGCGTCGCCTTCTTCCTCTTC
>Ga0181584_10003141_pt1 | contig 12704 bp, 9 predicted proteins | sample 071ome_30_FD_132462 | JGI IMG/M metagenome (GOLD analysis project Ga0181584, IMG submission 132462) | Coastal salt marsh microbial communities from the Groves Creek Marsh, Skidaway Island, Georgia - 071406AT metaG (megahit assembly) | ecosystem: Environmental > Aquatic > Marine > Intertidal zone... | reverse complement strand
GCGCTCGCGCTCGCAGTCGACGGCAGCGACCGGGTCACGATGGACATTTCCGCGGTCACCGATGCAAGTACAGGTGAGAAGGACGATACGACCGACAAGGAGGACAAGGAGGGTGGCGACGAGCCGACGGAGGGGGTCGTGTTGAACAGGCGCGTCCCGGGTGTCAAACGGGAGGACAAGGTGATGCCGGAGTGGGGTCCGCGCAACGTGGTTACGGACAACAAACGGGATCCAGGGGGCGACGGAGACGCGAAACCGTCTCTCAAACCCAAGTGGAAGAACTGCGACCCGATCATGCCGTACGGCAACGCGGACATGCTGAAGACCATCTGCGAGTTTTACGGCATTGCGGCCGACAGCCCGGTGATCACCAACCTGATGGCCAGGTCGTTCGACCCGCTTCCCAGGAAACTGGTGTACCTCGGACATGGCCCGAAGCTCTTCTTGCAGATGGACACCGGGAACCAGCTCAAGACCATCAACGCCGGCCTCAAGCTGTTCGAGCGGCAGGACTCCAAGGGCGCCCAAGCCGCCGGGTCGTGCCGCTACCGCATCTCCCAAGAAGGCATTCACGTGGTATTCCCCTTTATGACGAAGCAGCTGCTCTATGTCGGCGTCGACGAGTTTACCTCGCTGCTGAGGGACCGATCGGTGTTTTTCGAGGAGCCCACCAACCCGGCGAGGGGTGGTGGTGATGGCGGTGGTGATGGTGGTCAGCAGGGGGACAAGGAGGGGGACAAGAATTCCAGCAACAAACGGACGACGTTCACCGACCCGGCGACGGTGGCGAAGCTCTCGACGCAGATCAACGGGGGCTGCTGCGTGGTCCTCATGGCGGACGACGACCTGAAGAGGCTCGGCTTGGTCGATCGGGACGGCGGTTCCGGTGTATCGGGCAGTCTCCGGTCCGAGCGGCCCTTCTTGGTGCCCTGCTGGAAGGGCCGGGTCAACCTCGGCGTCATGGCGTCCAAGATTGACTGCGACCAGATGCTCGACATGATTGCGACAGCGACGACAGCGACGGCAGCGACGGCAGCGACGGCAGCGACGGCAGCGACAGGGATGCAGGAGGGTTGATTGTAAAACGATAACGGCCACCCAGCCAGACACCTAATGAAGGTCCGACTCGATCCGATACAGATCGCTCGTTTTCGTCTCGCGACTGTCACCACGCATGAATTTCCGCGCGAGGTCCGCCGATCCCGCAGAACTCATGTCCATCGGCAGCTCGCGGCCCCACTCCGGGTTCCTACGATGCTTGTGGTACCTCTTTCCCGCCATGATGATCGTCCCGAGGACGATGCTGCCGACAATCAGCACCCACAGCCCATAGACCTCCGTGAACGAGAGCTGGTCGAGTTCGCCGCCCGTACTGCCTTCCAAACACGGCGAGTTTGACAGCAGGAAGTCGTCCGCCCACTCTTGGATCGTCCGGTCTTCCGTGTTGAGCAGGATCCCCACCGAGAACGCGTCCACCACCGGCCGCGGCGTGCTCGGTCCGAACGCGAGGCCGTAGTCGAACGGCTCTGTGATCGCCGGCAAGAGCCGCAGGCCGCACTGAGGCCACTTGGCGACCTCGAACTGCGCGACCTCCCGGTCGATCAGGAACGCAGCCAGCCGTCCCGACTCGACGTCTCGCATCTCTCGCACGATATCATCGGCCGAGGAGATGTTCGCGACGACCGTGCGAAGCCCGTACCCATCCTGGAACCGAGGCTGGTAGACTTCGACGGTGCTCACGCTCAAACCAATAAGGTCCCTTATGTCGTTGATCTCTCCGTAGCTCTTCAACGTGAGGAACGCGGCCAGGTTTGCCGTGTAGCTCGAGGACAGGATGAGCGAGGCAAAGCACAGGACGATCACCACGGTCCGCGCCGCCAGATTTGTCACGCCCATCGTCTCGCCCTGTATCATGACCCAGACAGTTCTCCAGGCAGACTCGTTGTACCCGCGCAACGATTCCTTCATTGACACCTGGCGCTTGATCGACATCACTTCGAGGAAATAGACCACCAGGGGAAGAACCAACGCCGTGAGCCCCAGCGCCAGCCACAGCTGCCACGTGAACGGCCTGGTCCACGCCCAGCCCGACGAGCTCGACTGTGTCGCCTTGGTGACGACGCCGATGCTCCCGCTATAGTACGCATGCGCCCAGACCACGCCCTTCTCCTGTCTCTCCGCCGTGATTGTCGTGCTCGCGATAAAGGCGTCGCAGTCTCCGTCGCTAGGCACCACGCGTTCGTACAGCGTCGTCGGCGTATCGGTCTCGACGCACACGAACTGGTAGTTCTCGCCCTCGACCCAATCGAACGTATCCCTGGCCACCTCGCGAAACGTCTGAATGGAGAGGCCCGTGAACTCTGTCGAAGAGTTCGAGGCGGGCGTGCAGGTGGCCATCGGCTCGAGCGGAAGCGTACAGACGACGAACGGCTTGGGCAACTCGTATCTGAAGGTGGCGGTTGGGCGTGAGCGCGAGAGCAGAGCAGAGAGTTCGGGGGGCAGCCTGTCGCACGTACTCCGTCGGGGTGCCCCGGACATCGTTGGCGGTCACTATTTGAGTCGGGGTGTCTGGCGAGGGCGCAGTTGCACTCGTGGGACCCTCTTGTGCGACCGCGAGCGAGCGGGCGAGGAGGAGGCATGAAACTAAAAAGGAGGGTCCTCTCAGGAGGAGGAGGCCACAGCCCCTCGTCGGCCGCACCATGTCTCAGGTATATGGGATGGGATGAAGACGACTACTCGTGAGAGATACGGATATCCGAGGTTTCACGTAATTGAATTCGTCCCGGATCGGAGCTCCACCTCGAGCGAGATACCAGTTTCGCGGGGATTTAGAAAGTTACGTGCCAGGTGCACTTCAATGAACACGCGTCGGTCGGTATCGCACGTAGAAACGCGCCACGGCCGGGATCGGCGACCCGACCCGACCCGACCCGACCCGATCGAGGTCTTGTCGTCGGCGTCGCCGGCGTCGCCGGGACCAAGACCCACGACCGGCGGCAGAGAGGGGCGCCGGCGGTCCCGTGGCCGATTCAAGGGCGGGGCACGCAGCGAGATCATGCGGTATGACGGCCTGACGCGCCGATCACTGATGACATGGCAACACTGACTCAGTGTCATCAGGCTGATGACATGGCAAAACCAGCCGGCCGATCGCCATCCAGCGACGTCGATCGTCACTCCCACCATTATTTTTTCGAATCATTTACTATGAAGACCACTTTGGCTACTCTGGCTGTTCTCTCGGCGCTTGCGGCGAGCGGAGGTACGTGATTGCGGCTGCCATTTCCATTCTGTCTCCAGGCATCCATTCCGGCAGAAAAGCCTTCACCCGGACGACAGCGATCAATGTTTTGGCTATAATATACATGGTTAAAGCCACTCCAGGGGGTTGCGCGTCCTGAGCACCGCCGGTTGAGTCGGTTTCTCGATTCGATCCTTGGGCGATTCGCAGACCGGCGAGATTCGTCCTCGTCGCGCCTCGCTTCGCGATGGGACCGCCATATGTGAATACGACAGCCCACGTCCAATCATATGCGCGGATCGGCTCCACTCGTTCGCGTCCGCCCTCAAGTCGTCGTCGACGCACCTGGGCGCTTCCTACCCGGCCTTCGAGAAGACCAGCTACAGCTACATCGCTCACTCGCACTCGCACTCGCACTCCCCCGCTGCAGCCAACGCGACCCTCCACCACAAGGCCGTCGGCGCTCCGATCGCCGAGTTCGACCTCGCCGCCTTCACCGGCAAGTGGGAGGACCTGCACGCCCAGCTGTGGGCCCGCATCGAGGCCAGCGCCAACAAGACCCGCGCCATGATCGAGAAGATCCTGGCCGACGCCAAGGCCATGCACTCGAAGGACGCCCGCGCCTATGGCGCCCACGACCAGGACTGGTCTGCCGCCATCCAGGACGCCATCGCCCAGTTCCAGGCGACCGTCGACGCTTTGTTCGGCTCTGTCCACGAGGCACAGGACAGCTGGACGGCCACTCACCCGTCGTTCGACTGGTCCTTCGGCCACAACTTCGACACCCAGGGACTCATCGCCGGCTGGCATGCCGACGCCCAGGCCCTGGTGGACAGCTTCACCTCCAAGTGGACCTCCCACAGCGTCGCGGGGGCGGGCCGCAAGATGATGGAGCTCGGTGCTCACGGCGAGTACAGCCTGTCCGGCTGGCTCAGCGAGTGGACCACCAACCAGTGGACTGGCGAGTGGCTTGCCGACTGGGAGGCCGCCAAGGCCGAGTGGTCCACCCACGTGGAGGAGTCCATCGTCGCGTGGGAGGGCCACACCTGGGACCACGGCTTCGACTGGTCCGGCGCGTGGGACCACCACTCCTTCGAGTGGCCTGCCTCTGACTTCAGCCACGAGTTCAACTTCGACTTCAGCGGCCACGACTTCGGCGGCTTCACCTGGGGACACGATCAGCCGGAGCGTTAAGCTTCGCCATCTTGCAGCCAGCAACGTTCACACATGACAGACTCCACCATCCCACAGAGAGGACGTGAAGTCGCAACACTAACGACCCCCCCTATGTCCCATGACTTGAGCCGCCAATCTCAGCGTGCTCTGAACCATCGGCGCCTGTGTTTGCCTCGCACCGGCCCGATCCCCCCAAGCGTCGGCCTTTTGACAAGACAATCTCCACGCGACCTTCCGTCGCAATAAACCCTAATCTCGATTTCAGCACCAACCAAGCCAGTTTCTTTAAAGGTATATATGAAGCCGCTTAGAGGTGTACATCAGAATGGCCCCGCCGCTTTCCCCTCCGCTCTGAGCTGCCTGAGCACGCTCGCCGTCTCGATGGCCGTCGACGCCGCCTCGCCACCCTTATTGCCCACCTTACCACCGGCCCTGTCCAACGCCTGCTCCATCGTATCGCACGTCAGCACGCCAAAGATCACCGGCACCCCCGAGTCTGTCGACGCCCCGAGCACCCCCGACGTCGCCCCGTTCACCACGGCATCATAATGGGCCGTTGCCCCACGCACCACAACCCCAATAGCCACCACCGCATCGTACGCGCCCGACTTGGCCATCGTCTTGGCCACCACCGGCAGCTCGAAGCTCCCCGGCACCCACACCACGTCCACGTCCTCCGCCGACACCCCATGACGCTCAAAGTCCTCCAGCGCACCTTCCAGCAGCAACTTTGTCACCAAATCATTGAAACGACCCACGACGATGCCGAACTTCATTCCCGTGCCGATCACCTTGCCCTGGTACGTCGCCTCGAGGCGGCAGACGGAGGAGCCTGCGGGCAGAGAGAGAGAGCCGAATCGCGGAGCCACGACCAGCGGAGAGGAAAGTCCTGAAAGAAAACGTCGTGAACCGGAATGGGAGGGAGACTCGTGAGGGCAACGTTGTGACTACACGACTCGTGGGTGAGAAGAGCGGGCAGCGAAGCGACCCTGGCAGCGTCGCGCGCCCTTTCGGACGTATATCCGTCAATCCGCAGCGCGGTACCACCAATGTGCGATGCTATACGCTCAATCGTACCTCTGCTCGTCAATGCCGACGCGCCGCTTGCCCGCCCGGCCCGACGAGGCGCCGAGCACGTCCTCGAGGTCGTCATTCCCACGACGGACGAATGTGTCGCCGAACTCGTCTGCATTGCGTCTATGCCCTGTCGAATGGATGTATATGGAACCAAGGCGTCGTATGCGTGCCACGGAGACGACCGATTGTATATGTTTCTACGCGGATTGTATCTCCGACAGTCACCGGACCGCCGCGACTCTGGTGAAACCAAACCAAAAACGCCCCTCGATGATCGTTATCGGGAAGCACCGCTACTGTTCGCTGGTCGAGCTGGAAGCGGACGCGGTGCCGCTGATCGAGGCGAGCGCGCTGGGATACCTACGGTCCGGGGCAGAGTCGGAGGCGACGTTGCGCAGGTAGGATTCGGAGGGACTCGAGCTGGCGCGTACCGTGCGCTTCGCTCGATCTCTCACATGCTCGTTCGCTCGTTCGCTCGTTCGCTCGCCAGAAACACGGACCAATGGTCGTCGGAGGCCGGCGCCGGCGCCCCGCGCTTCGTCCCTCGGTGTCTGGTGGACGTATCCGGTGCGACGACGGCGTGTACACTCTTGTCTAAATCGTCTCTGTCGTCCCTGTCGTCGTCGATGCCGGTGATGGTGGCGCCGATGGCGATGCAGCGGCTGGCGAATGCGGCCGAGGGGGAGCGGGGGATGGCCAGGGGGGCCCGGAACGCCGGGGTGCCGATGGTGCTGTCGACGATGTCGACGACGTCGATGGAGGATGTCGTGGACGAGGCCGGTGCGGGCCACCTGCTGTTCCAATTGTACTGTCTAAAGGACAGGGAGGTGACGAGGCGGCTGGTCGAGCGGGCGACGCGGCTGGGTTTCCGTGGCATAGTCGTCACCGTGGACGCGCCCGTGCTGGGGAAGCGCGAAGCCGACGAAAAGTCGGGTTTTTCCCTGCCCGACCAGTTTGAGCTGGCCATCGTCGAGCGGGAAGAACGAGAGGGACGAGGAGAGGGACGAGGAGAGGGACGAGGAGAGGGACGAGGAGATCATCATCATGATCAAGGCGCGGGGTCGGCGGGGTCGGCGGGGAAGTTTCGTTCCGAGTTCGGGTCGTTGATCGATAACACGTTGGATTGGAGCGTGGTGGGCTTTTTGCGGTCGATCACCAAGCTGCCCATCGTCCTGAAGGGGGTGCTCAGTCCGCACGACGCCGGGCTGGCGGTCAAGCACGGCGTGGACGCCATCGTGGTGAGCAACCACGGCGGCAGGCAGCTGGACCATTGCGTGGGGGCGCTTGATGTGCTGGAGGAGGTGGTCAAGACGGTCAGGGGGCGTTGCGAGGTGTGGTTGGACGGAGGCGTTCGGCGGGGCACGGATGTGGTCAAGGCCATTGCGCTGGGCGCCGACGCCGTGCTGGTCGGGCGGCCGATGCTGTGGGCGCTGGCGCTGGGCGGCGGGGACGGGGTCGAGGCCGCGCTGAACGAGCTGCAGAAGGACGTGCTGCGGACGATGATGTTGTTGGGGGTGCGGAGTTGGAGCGAGTTGAAGACGAAGAAGACGAAGAAGACGAAGAAGAGGGCGCCATTCTTCTTGAGTCGCATTGCTAACCAGCATCGGTAACCAGCATCGGACGATCATGCGCCTGTGCTTGCCGAGCGGAGAGGCGCGGGGCGTGCCCCCGCACAGCGGAGACGTGTGTGGTCGATTTCCACGACGACGAAGGTTCCTTCCGACTCGGCCAACTCGAACGCACGCCAACGACGGCAACGACGATAGTTCCCCCGCAACGTCTTCTCCCCCGCCTCCTCCTCCCGCGATGAAGGAAGACTTTCCCGCCACGGAGCTGATCAACTACGGCGGGCGGCTGCCCGACCGGCGGCGGCTCGTCGTCGGCGGGTCGGCGGCGCTCTCGATCGCACTGTTTGGCAACTTCCTCGGCGTCACGTCGACCCTGCTCGGCGCAATGCCGTCCATGGCGCGGTCGTCTCGCCTCGACGTGCTGTTCCCGGTGGCTGGGTTCAAGCGAGCCGTCGACTACCAGAATGGCTACGAGTTTGTCTACCCGAGCGCATGGCTCGCAGACCAGCGGCTATACAGGAGGTACGCGCAGCGGATGGAGCAGCGCACGAGCCTCGACCTGCCTCCCGTCAACCGTCCCGGCCCGCGGACGGGCCGGTCGGGTGTCGGTCTTTACGACCCGTCGTCTGGGTACGGTCCGCCCAAGGGCAACGGCGAGGAGAACATCTCGGTCGTCGCGGCGCCCATCATGGCCGGATTCTCCCTCGAGGGCCTCGGCGACCCAGCCAAGGCCGCACAATCGTTCCTCGACTCGACCATCGCGCCTCCCGGCGGCGACAAGCGCGCCACGCTCCTGAACGCCGGATCGCGGACGACGGCCGACGGCGATCTCGTCTACTGGTTCGAGTTCACCGTCTCGTCGCAGAGCAAAGGCTGGCAGCGGCACAACCTAGCGGTGATCGGGTCCCGGGACGACGCCCTCTACACGTTCAACGCCCAGTGCAACGAGTCCAATTGGACGGGCGGCATGCGGCTGAGGGACAGCTACGAGACGGCGGCGGCGAGCTTCAACATGATTCCCACGGGGAAGAAGCAGAAGGACTTCCGGGGACTGCAGGAGATGATGTAGTGTTTTTATTCATGTATTCATGTATTCACCTCAATCGCTGTCCTCCGAGTCATCGCTGTCATCCTGATACGTCACTCGCCGCCGATTCGACACCCGCTGCAGATATTCCGGCAGCTCGTCCGACGACGTCCCCCCTTCTTCCCCTTCTTCCCGTTCTTCCCCTTCCTCTGCCTCCTCTGCCTCCTCTGCCTCCTCTTCCTCTTCCTCGTCCTCCCGCACGCTCCACCGCTCGGGCCACCACACCCCTCCGTCCAGCCCACGCAAGTGCTTCTCATCGTCCTTCAACAGCACCCGCACAATCTCCCCATTGAACACCCGCTCCCCACCCCGCTCCACATCCTCTATCACCTCCACGATCAGAAAACCCCCATTCCGTATCCATATCTGCTTCCGAAACCTCGCAGGAAGAATCACCAGCGCCTGAAACCCGTCTGGCAACATCACGTCCACCTTGTTCCCGCCCCGAGACCCCTGCGCCCGACAGATGAGCTCGTTCGGACCAGGCGGTGACGCATACGACTGCAGCGCTTGCTGCGTACGTGGGCAGGTGTCAAATCCGAGTGAGCGCGTGGCTTGCCCCGACCACGAGTCGCGACGGTTGGTATCCCCGACGATGACAATGACGACGACAATGACGACGACAATGACGACGACAATGACGACGACAATGACGACGACGACGATGACGACGACGATGACGATGACGTACCTGGATCACGTGGTTCTTCTTCGCCCCGCCCATAGAGTGGTCTCTTCTACCTCTCTCCCTTCAGGGCATGCAGGGCACGTCTCCTCTCCTTCCTCTCCTTCCTCTCCTTCCTCTCCTTCCTCTCCTTCCTCTCCTCTTCTGACAGCCTCCCGTACACACCGACTGACAGTCGACACTCCAGTTCACGTGTACTGCGAGAGTATGCGTGTGTCTGAGCGTCTGAGCGTCTGAGCGTCTGAGCGTCTGAGCGAGCGCAATCGACCCGTTCCCGAACGCCTCTACTCGGAAGAGGACGCGGGGCGATTCGCCCGAAATTCAAATTTCCTGGCGCTTCACAACTCACCTCGAGACTTGTTATTCATCATACTCGTGCGAGTTCTGTCGCAACAACACTCCGGGTACAGACATCACCGACGCACTCGACACGATGGCGGAGCGATGGCTTGCTGCACACGCGTCGAGCGTGCAAAATTCGCGTTCGTTTGGCCAAAATGGAAGCTCGATTTCCTCCCAGCGCGACCCTCTCCGCACTTCTATGGCGCACGATAGTGCGCACGAGAGCGAAGAGCTGCCCAGGCGGACGCCGGGGCTGCAGAGGACGATGGACGGTGTGTCATGATGATCTCGACCGAGGCTGGTCGGGGGTTGGCCGAACGGCCGAATGGCCGGTGCTCGCTCGCTCACTCGCGCTTTGCTCGTTTGCTCGTTCGTTCGCTCGTTCGTTCGTTCGTTCGTTCGACAGGGATGCCTCCCATCGCTGCGAGCCCTGGTCGCTCCGAGCGGGCGTTCCGGTCCGGGAACGAGCGTCTGTACGAGGCGTACAATGACCTGCACGCGCTCGCGCAGGACTTTGAAAAGCCGTTTGACGCGCCGGCCATCCTGGTGGTCGGGCACCAGACGGACGGGAAGAGCGGTACGTCGTTGTCGTCGTTGTCGTCGTTGTCGTCGTTGATGTCGTTGTGTCCTATTCTATCCGATCCTCATCCGATCCTCATCCGATCCTACCGCCCCCTCGCCCTCGCGCTCTCACCCATTACCCCGCCCTTCCTCTGCGTAGCGCTCGTCGAGGCCCTGATGGGCTTCCAGTTCAACCACGTCGGCGGGGGCACGAAGACGAGGCGTCCCATCACGCTGCACATGAAGTACAACTCTGCGTGCATCCAGCCGCAGTGCTACCTGCTCACCGAGGAGTTTGGGGAGTCGGACGTGTCGCTGGAGGAGCTGCAGGACTACATCGAGGGCGAGAATGCGCGCCTGGACCAGGAGGGACAGTTCTGGTCCAAGGAGATTGTCGTTCGCATCGAGTACAAGTACTGCCCGAACCTGACCATCATCGACACGCCGGGGCTCATCTCGGCCGCGCCGGGCAAGCGCAACGCGGCGCTGCAGAACAGCTCCCGCCAGGTGGAGGCCATGGTGCGCGCCAAGATGGAGCAGAAGGAGTACATCATCCTCTGCCTGGAGGACTCGAACGACTGGTCCAACGCGACGACGAGGCGCCTGGTCATGGCGGTCGACCCGACCCTGCGCAGGACGGTCGTCGTGTCGACCAAGCTCGACACGCGCATCCCGCAGTTTGCGAGGCCGCACGACGTCGAGATGTTTTTGCGGCCGCCGTCCAGGCTGCTCGAGCCGACCATGCTCGGCGGCTCGCCCTTCTTCTCTTCCGTGCCGTCTGGGAGGGTCGGAAACTCGCGCGACGCCATCTTCAGGTCGAACGAGCACTTCAGGGAGGCGGTCGCCGAGCGCGAGGCGCTCGACGTCGCCGAGCTCGAGGCCAGGCTCGGGAGGAGGCTGGAGCGGGCCGAGCGGGCTCGTATCGGCGTCGGCCAGCTCAGGCGCTTCCTCGAGCACCTGCTGCAGAGGCGCTACCTGGAGAACGTTCCGACGATTGTTCCCGTCCTCGAGCGCGAGTTCAGGAGCGCCAGCCAGAAGCTGGAGGACACCCAGGGCGAGCTCAACGACCTCGAGCCCGAGAAGCTCAAGGAGAAGGGAAGGATCTTCAGGGAGTCGTTCATCGCCAAGCTGGGCCTGCTTCTCCGCGGCACGGTGTCGGCGCCGCCCGACAGGTTTGGCGAGACGCTCACCGACGAGCACATCCGCGGCGGCGCCTTCATCGGGCCGGACGGCAGCCCGATCGGCATCGACGACACCAAGCTCCCCAACGCCCACATGCGGCTCTTTGGCGGGGCGCAGTACCACCGCGCCATGGCCGAGTTCCACGCTGGTGCGTCATACTTGTTTGGTGTGGTGGTGTGGTGGACGGGGAGCCGAGAAGCGACCCGTGCGCCACACGAGGACTGGATCTTCGACTCGAGCGGCTGAGCGTGAACGGCTCGCTGCGCTCGACGTCTATCGCTCCCACTGTCGTTCTCGCTCTCGCTCTCGTTCTCACTCGCGCGACCCGCGACCCGCTTTGCTCGTTCGCCAGGCATTGGCGGCATTTCCTGCCCGGACATCTCGAGGGAGGAGATTGTCAACGCGTGCGGTATCGACGACTTTCACGACGGTGTCAACTACACGAGGACCGCGTGTGTGATTGCCGTCAGCAAGGCGCGCGACCTGTTTGAGCCGTACGTTGTTGTTGTGGTCGTCGTCGTCGTCGTCGTCGTCGGGGTGGTCTCTGCGCACCCCGTTGTCCGCCCCACGCCGTTGTGGTTTGTCGCCTCGTCTGATGCTTGCGCTCACGCTCGCCACGACCCGCGTCGTCGCTCGTTCTCTCCAGGTTTTTGCACCAGCTGGGCTACCGCCTGTCTCACGTGCTCCGCCGGATGTTGCCCATCGCGATGCACTTGCTGCAGAAGGACGGTACGTACTATTAGCAGGAGGAGGAGTATATTCATATATACACGCCACGACTCTACTTCGCGACCAACCGCTCGCCGCCCTCCCCTAACCACACTACCCTATACCACTCACCGTTCACCGTTCCTCACCCCTCACAACCATTCCTCGCCACCAGGCGCCTTCCTGAACGGCCACGACCTGTTCCTGAAGCGCATCGGGGCGGCGTTCCACGCCTTCATCGAGGAGATCGAGAGGTCCACGAGGTCCAAGTGCATGGAGGACTTGACCAGCCTGACCCGATACGTCTCGTGGAGCCTGATGAGCAAGTCGCGGACCGGTCTCAAGGGCATGCTGGAGAAGATCACGCTCGCGCACTCCCAGGACCTCGACCTGGTGAGCATGCTCGAGTCCCAGATCTTCGACAGGACCCTGGGCGGCAGCCAGGAGGACATTGTCGCGGCGCTCGTCTGCCAGATCTTTGAGGGCATCCGCGACCACTTTGTCCAGTCGGTCGAGCTCAAGTTCAACTGCTTCTTCCTGATGCCGCTGGTGGACACCTTCCCGGCCAGGATCCGCGAGGAGCTCGAGTGCGCCTACGACGAGGACCTCGACGAGGTGTTTGACGTCGGCGCCGTCAGGCTGGCGCTCGAGGGAAGGCTCAAGAACCTCGAGAGCGAGCTGCAGTGCGTCGAGCGGCTGCAGCAGAAGTTCGCCATGATCCACTCGACGCTGAGCGTCGTGGTCTCCGGTAACGGCAACAAGGCCGGGGGGTTGGGACTCGGGAAGAAGAAGGGCGTGAGCGTGCTGAGGGAGAGCGTCGGCGGGGTGGACGGTGTCGAGGTTGGGGTTGGTGGGGTTTGACGCGTAACTTTACTTAATACACTTGATGATTACGATGATTACTTACTTATACAGATTATTGTAATGTGGATGACGATCACCTGCCCTCGAGCGCCGCCCGCACGTCCCGACCCCGCTCGTCCCGGTCGCCCCAGCTCTCCCGCAGCACGTCCTCGACCGTCTCTCCCGCCCCGTCCTTCGCCTCGGCCACGTACGCTCCCACGTCCGTCCCGGCCT